>Ga0209489_100374_pt1 | contig 79881 bp, 56 predicted proteins | sample SiratrowhiteBW_FD_187527 | JGI IMG/M metagenome (GOLD analysis project Ga0209489, IMG submission 187527) | Root nodule microbial communities of legume samples collected from California, USA - Siratro white BW (SPAdes) (version 2) | ecosystem: Host-associated > Plants > Roots > Nodule | place...
ATATATATATATATATATATATATATATATATATTAAGAGAATACAATAAGAATAAACTATTTTCCACACGGATTCTTGTAGAAAACTACTAATTGGCTACAAATTAAGCCTGTACTGTGTTTTACATATGTTGGGTATCGTATTATTTAAGAAGTTGAGATAAAAAATAATGTATAAACATCTTTTGTTCTAACCTTAAATATTGACAATAAGAAAAAGGAGATTACAGAGATTGAGAAGGCCCAGCTAACTGTGACTGAATTATGCTGTTCCACGCATTGAAGCCAACAAGAAGGCAACTATTTATAACCGTTCATTTTAATCTTTTTACTCACACAGGCTTTTGCTCAAATAATATATATTGTCAAATTTTCAATCTTATAAAGTTTATTCCTAACAATATGGCAGGGGAACTCTTCATCTGCCAACTATTCCGGACTCCTCTCCAGGACTTCCAAAATTCAAACCATTTTTGTAGCTCATTTCCAGCCACTTGATGTCCTCTTAACATGTCAATGCAATATATATTCTTCTCTCGAGTACTTCAATCAGACAAGTTTCTTATTTTACATTATATTAATCAATCTGTGTTCAACTGATAATATAGATTTCAGTGACGTGATATTCATAAAAAATTATATCATGGGGCATTCAGTTTAAGCGTTTGAAATAAAACACGAGGACATGAAAAAATTACAGAATTGGATGCAAGCATGACACAAATTAAAGTGTCTGAATGGGATTGGTGTACTTGGTTAGAGCTAACAAGGAGTTTCAGTTTCAGCGACCACATGAATAACAAATTAGCAAACATAACTTGTAAGAGATGGTTTAAAACAGGACATCAAATAACAAGTATTATTTTTTCTGCATTTTTGATTGCTACGAAAGATAAACTAGAACAAATATGATAGCTGCTAAATCATAACCCACACAGCCGCAGCGAAAGCCTTATTCAGACCAATTTGGTCTCATCTCATAGAGCGACCAAGGGGTCGATCCTAGGAAAAAATAAAAATTAAAGAGAACCTCCTATTCTAGCACAAATTTGAAAAAGGAAAATTGATAGGATCTTCGTCTTGATTGTCCCTCCGATCAGTACCTGTAATGAACAGGCTTGTACGGACCCTCAACTGGGACACTGATGTAATCAGCCTGATCTTTGGTAAGCTTGGTGAGCTTAGCTCCTAGCTGGCCAAGGTGAAGGGCAGCAACTTTCTCATCAAGGTGTTTGGGCAAAACATAAACCTTCTTCTCGTACTTCCCAGTACCCTTCTCCTTCCACAGCTCAAGCTGAGCGATGACCTGGTTGGTGAAGGAGCAGGACATCACAAAGCTGGGGTGGCCCGTCGCACACCCCAAGTTCATGAGACGACCCTCAGCCAGCACAATGATGCCCGTGTTGGTCTCAGGGAAAACCCATCTGTCGGTTTGAGGCTTAATGTTAGTGCGCTTCACACCAGGGTAGGTCTCAAGCCCATGCATGTCGATTTCATTGTCGAAGTGTCCAATGTTGCACACAATCGCATTGTTCTTCATCTTCTTCATGTGGCTCACCATGATGATGTCCTTGTTCCCGGTGGTCGTCACGAAGATGTCCGCCACAGAGACAACGTCCTCCAGGGTCAGAACCTGAAGGCCTTCCATCATAGCCTGAAGAGCACAGATGGGATCGATCTCCGTCACAATCACACGAGCCCCAGCCTGCTTCATGGCAGCGGCACAACCCTTCCCAACATCTCCATAACCACAAATAACGGCAACCTTTCCGGCGATCATCACGTCAGTGGCTCTCATCAATCCGTCGGGGAGGGAGTGACGGCAACCGTACAAGTTATCGAACTGCGATCGCACAACACAAGACCATATAACACAACGTAAACACTCGTAAGATGTGAAAAAGAGGAGGAAGTAAGCAACTATTAGGCACCTTGCTCTTGGTGACAGAGTCGTTCACATTGATGGCTGGGAACAAGAGGGTGCCGTTGGCCTGCATCTGGTAGAGCCTCTTGACGCCGGTGGTGGTTTCTTCGGAGACACCCACCAGTCTGTCCTTCATCTTGTGGTACTTCTTGGGATCGGTCTTCAAGCCATCCCTGATGATGCCGAGCACGATCTGGAACTCCGCGTTGTCCGAGGAGGAGGGATCCGGGAACTGCCCCGTCTTCTCGAAGACCTGCTCCGCCTTGACACCCTCGTGAATGAGGAGAGTGGTGTCGCCGCCGTCGTCGACGATGAGATCGGGGCCACCGTCGGGACCCCAGTCGAGGGCGCGCTCGGTGCACCACCAGTACTCCTGGAGGGTCTCGCCCTTCCAGGCGAAGACGGAGGCGCTGTCGCGGGCGATGGCGGCGGCGGCGTGGTCCTGAGTGGAGAAGATGTTGCATGAGCACCAGCGGACCTCGGCGCCGAGGGCAGTGAGGGTCTCGATGAGGACGGCGGTTTGGATGGTCATGTGGAGGGAGCCGGTGATCTTGGTGGCTTTGAAGGGCTGAGACGGTCCGAACTCGGTGCGGCAGGAGATGAGGCCGGGCATTTCCACCTCCGCCAGCTCTATCTCCATTCTCCCGAAGTCGGCGAGGCTCATGTCCTTCACCTTGTACTCCCTCCCATTGCTTGTTTTCTCCACCAGCAACGCCATTCTCGATTCCTCTGTGTTGTAGTATTCTTCCTTCTCCTCTTCCCCTTTATATACCCCACTCTCCTCCTCCCCCCTCTCCCCTCCTTCCGGATCTCTCCTACTTTTCCTCTCCCTATTTCTTCCTCACAACCTCCGATCATTTCTCCCCGCTTCGTGGAATCAAACAATAACCAAATTAAAAGAATCATTTTTAATTTCCGAAAATTAATATTTATCATCACTTTATAACATGTAATGTAATAACAAGTTATGTCAAAGTACCATGTAATGTGACAATGTAATATTTGATTTTAGAAAGAGTTTTGAATTCCAAGTAGTAAATGAAATAGAAGCATGGACGATGACGACGAATGAGCGTGGGGGTTGGTAAATGAAATGACTATGCTACCCTCACCAACCCCCTTTGGACAATCTCACAGTAAGTTAAGCCACCAACTACACTACAAAACAGAGAAATAATTTTCAATGAAGACAATCAAAACGTTGGCTCTTCCCATCCCTTTAACCTAACCCCACCAGAGTCTTTAAGGTAAATGAAGCAAAGGCACATGAATATTTATGTTGTCGTAAACATAAAGGGTGTAAGGGGTAGAATGGTACATGAACATGTTGTGGGGAATGAGGAGTGAGTTTATTTAAGGGGAGGTGGGATGGGGTGAGGGGCACACAGTGTTACTGAACTGCTTGCTTTGCTGCTTGTTTGTTTCAGTGTCTGCGTTCGTGTCTTCAGAAGCATAGCCAAAGACAGAGGCAAGGGATGGAAGCAGTAAGCGCGTGGGGTAACGCGCCGTTGGCGACGGTGGACCCAGAAATCCACGACCTCATTGAGAAGGAGAAGCGTCGGCAATGTCGGGGAATAGAACTGATAGCGTCGGAGAACTTCACTTCTTTTGCGGTCATCGAGGCTCTGGGGAGTGCCCTCACCAACAAGTACTCCGAGGGTATGCCCGGCAACCGTTACTACGGCGGCAACGAGTTCATCGATGAGATTGAGAACCTGTGCCGGTCCCGCGCCCTAGAGGCCTTCCATCTCGATCCCTCCCAATGGGGCGTCAACGTTCAACCCTACTCTGGTTCTCCGGCCAACTTCGCCGCCTACACCGCTGTGCTCCAGCCCCACGATCGCATCATGGGTCTGGATCTCCCCTCCGGTGGCCACCTCACACACGGCTACTACACCTCCGGTGGGAAGAAGATCTCTGCCACCTCCATTTACTTTGAGAGTTTGCCTTACAAGGTGAATTCCGCCACCGGATTCATCGACTACGAGAGGTTGGAGGAGAAAGCCTTGGATTTCAGGCCCAAGTTGATCATCTGTGGCGGCAGTGCCTATCCTAGGGACTGGGACTATGCCAGGTTCAGACAGGTAGCCGACAAGTGCGGCGCTCTCTTGCTCTGTGACATGGCTCACATCAGTGGTCTTGTTGCTGCTCAGGTAAGTACTACATCAGATCTGTGTTTTTTTTTTCAAAAAAATGTTTTTTTTTTCAAAAAAATGTTTTTTTTTTCAAAAAAATGTTTTTTTTTTGGGTTGGTGTGTGAAATGAATGATGGTGCAGGAAGCTAATAATCCATTTGAGTACTGTGACATAGTGACCACAACGACCCACAAGAGCTTGAGGGGTCCTAGGGCGGGTATGATCTTCTACCGGAAGGGACCTAAGCCGCCGAAGAAAGGGCAGGCTGAGAATGCAGTGTATGATTTTGAAGACAAAATAAACTTTGCGGTGTTCCCTTCCCTTCAGGGGGGTCCTCACAATCACCAGATTGGGGCACTTGCGGTTGCACTGAAACAGGCTATGAGCCCGGGATTCAAGGCATACGCGAAGCAGGTTAAGGCGAATGCAGCTGCCCTTGGAAATTACTTGATGAACAAAGGATACAGTCTTGTGACTGGAGGAACTGAGAACCATCTTGTCTTGTGGGATCTCCGCCCTCTTGGCTTGACTGGTAAGCTTCTACTCATACCAAACCATAACACCTCACTTCAATTTCTTAAAGCATTTTCCACACACTTGTTCCAGGCAACAAGGTAGAGAAACTTTGTGACCTCTGCAACATTACTGTCAACAAAAATGCTGTCTTTGGTGATAGCAGCGCATTGGCCCCCGGAGGAGTGCGGATTGGTAACACCTTCTCTTTCAAACTTTTTTCTCTTCACATTTGAAAATAATTATTATCAATGTCATCTCTGTTATTGGGTGTGTTTTTATGAGGGATTGACAGGAGTTTGTGATGTGTTAACAGGTGCCCCGGCCATGACTTCTAGGGGGTTGGTGGAGAAGGACTTTGAGCAGATCGGAGAGTTCCTTCATCGTGCAGTGACTCTGACGCTGGAGATCCAGAAGGAGCATGGGAAGCTTTTGAAGGATTTCAACAAGGGCCTGGTGAACAACAAGGCTATTGAAGATCTGAAAGTTGATGTTGAGAAATTTTCAGCCTCCTTCGACATGCCCGGGTTCCTAGTATCTGAGTTGAAGTACAAGGACTAGCTTGGTTTAAAGTGCATCCCTTCGTGTCCCGCACATGACGGAGATAAACATGACCAATGTTTTCTTTTCGGTGTCTCATAGACTGCCTTGTTGGTTTTTGGTTTTTAAGTTCATCCCTTCATCGTCAATATTATTATTGCTGTTATTTACATTTACATTTAGAAGTCATTCCTGGAGTACCATGAGAATCATTCTGCCAAATTCATGTTTTGGAAAATAACTTGTATTTCGGGACGTGTATCATGTGAGCTTCACACACGCATTTGCCATCTCTTATTTCTTTTCAACAGAAGTAGGTTCTTTCACATATTCAGCTTTCTGCCAATTTTTACCTTATCAAAAACATATATTGCGTCTGCTACAAACAATCTTCGACCATTTTAATAGTTTTTCTTAAACAAATCAAATTTGTGTGGTAAACATCATCTTAATAACAATTGTCCATTTTAATGCAAATATGTTTCAATTAAAAATATGGAATAAGATATCGTACTGGTATATATTCTCCGCTTCTTTTATTTAGACTTTAGTAAACATTATTGATTAATGGTAAAATATCGTAAACATGATTCAACAAATTTATGTTTATATTTTCAGAAAAAAAAAAACTTAAAAGAAATATATAACAGATTGTATTTAAACATAGGTATATTATCCTGAAATGAGGCCATTTTTCACCTTTTTAAAACATTCTGGTAATACTATTCCTAAAGCCTACTTCAACCATTTTAATATATTTTTTAAAACAAACCAAATTTACGGTGAAGGACATGAAATGAAAAATAATAATCCTTAAATTTAAAGTAACGAAAAAAAATTGTACAATAACGAGTATTAATAATGATAAACTAAAATTAATATACATATCAATATTCATTATTCGTTTTGTTCGTCCTATAAAATTATTTTTTAAGTAATTCTTACATAATTAATTAATGGATATGTTCATTAATTTTTTTTTATAAAAAGTGTTTCTTTATAAAATGATTATTTAGTATGATGATTTTTAATATTTTTGGGTAAACTTATTTAAAAATCACTTAAAAATAAATTACTCTTTAGAAACCATTTTTTAACAAACAGGTTCAGTCAAATATCAAATGATTTGTTGTGTATGAATTAAAAATAATCAACAAACATTTATACTAAACTTACAAAAATTAAATAAAGAAAATTAACAGAAGCTACAGTGTTTAAAATGATTTTGTTTTACAATAGAAATTACATGTATTCTATACCCTGCCAACGACCATTGTTCTGTGGAATATGGTTGGTTACATAGACATGTCAGTCTTGAAACTAAAGCTCCCTTTTTCACTTTCAGGTTTTGTAGTAGCAGCAGCAATATCCACCACCACCATCTCTCGCCCTTTTTCGTGTCTGGAAATCGCAGCTCCTCCATCCTCTCCCAAACCTAAACATCCACAACACTTGCTCTCTCTTCTTCTCAAACATCCTTCTCAACCCCAACTTCTGCAACAAGTTCACTGTCACATTGTCACCTCTGGCCTCTTTCACTACCCTTTTCACGACACCTCCACTTGTTTACTCCTCTTCAACAACCTCATCCGCTGTTACTCCCGTGGCCCTTCCCCCCACCTAGCTCTTCACTTCTTTAGCTACACCCAACACTCCCACACTTTCTTCACATACCCTTCCCTTGACACCTTCTCTTTTGCCTTTCTTTCCCACGCTTCTGCCAATGCAACCTGCACCCACTTTGGGACTCAACTCCACGCCCTCGTTTTCAAGGTCGGCTTTCAGTTTCATGTGTATGTGCAAACTGGGCTGTTGCAAATGTACTCAAGTTGGGGTCTTTTGGTTGAAGCCGCACAAGTGTTCTACCAAATGCCGCATAGAAGCTTGGTTACTTGGAATGTTTTTATCACCGGTTTGATTAAATGGGGTGAGGTTGAACTTGCCCTTTCTGTGTTTAATCAGATGTCTTATCGGAGTGTAGTGTCATGGACCCTTGTTATTGATGGATACACGCGCAAGAATCAGCCCATGAAAGCTTTAACTTTGTTTAGGGAAATGATCAAAGTTGATGGTATAGAACCTACTCACGTCACTCTTTTGACCATTTTTCCTGCTATTGCAAATATTGGGTGTATTAAGATATGCCAATGTGCTCATGGATATGCAGAGAAGAGAGGGTTCAATGCCTTTGATATACGCATTACCAATGCATTAATTGATTTGTATGCAAAGTGTGGATGCATAGCAAGTGTGAATAGATTCTTCCAGGAGTTACCTGATCAGAGGAAGAATCTGGTATCATGGACGTCAGCTATCTCTGGTTTTGCAATGAATGGGATGGGGAGGGAAGCTATAGAGACTTTTGAAAACATGGAGAAGGCTGGGCTTAGGCCGAACCGTGTGACATTCCTGAGTGTTTTGAGTGCCTGTAGTCATGGAGGATTGGTTCAAGAAGGCCTCAATTTTTTTGTTAAAATGGTAGAGGATTGTAAACTTGTGCCAGATATCAAGCACTATGGTTGTGTGATAGATATGCTGGGGAGGGCTGGGAGGTTAGAAGAGGCTGAAAAGGTTGCTTCACAGGTACCTCATGAGGTTGCCAATGCTGTGATGTGGAGAACGTTGCTGGGTGCTTGTAGTGTTCATAATAATGTTGAAATTGGTCAGAGGGTAACCAGGAAAATACTAGAGATGGAGAGAGGACACGGTGGGGATTATGTTCTTATGTCCAATATTCTTGTTGGTGTTGGGAGATTTAAGGACGCTCAAAGGTTAAGAGATATGATAGATAAAAGAATTGCCTTTAAACTTCCTGGCTATAGTATGGTCTGAATGATATACAAGGGTCACTTGGGAAATAGATGATTGTTAATCTGCCTTTCTTGCTTGGGAATAGGTGTAATTGAACTTGTCAGCATGGTAAAAGAACCATGTATAGACAGGTCCATTTATCACTAGGCAAGAGGCATATTGGCACTTTAGCATGCCATTGCCGTTTGTTTCAGACATTCTAAATTGGCTCGAGGCATCAAATTGTGGTAAAACCTGCTGCAAATTACTTCATGCGTCAACAAATATTTTATCAAGTTGTATTATCTGAAAAGCTTAAAAAAAATTAATATTGCTGATTTATGTTGCATTGTGTCAGGATCAAAAAGTGGGAATATTGCATCCATTCTGGAAGTTGACGATTGGAAAGGAGACGCAATCATGCAGGTTAAGCATTGATTTCAGTACTTTCTTTTCAGTCATCTCTACAAGGAAGCCAAGTATGTGTTTCATTGGATCCGTAATTTGGCATACGATCAAACTATTTTCGGCAACTAGTTTGCCAAATAAGCCTTGTTAAAGAAGAATAAATTTTTGTTTTGCAATTTGAGAGAGATCTAGTATAAGTTAAAGGCAATTTTAACAATTTCTAAGCTCGTCTCGCATGGGCTCGTTTAGTCAAACTGTCGTAATCGTTGTCTTCAAAATTCATTTTTTTAAACTAAATGTAAGTTGAGGACAAGGCACAAGAAATGCCAAAGTCCAACAAAGTTACATCACGTAGAAAACTGAAGTACTACCTAGCATAAATTAAAGCAGCACTTTTCTTAGCACGTATACCAACCAACCCCATTGCCCTAAAGTATTACAAATATCTTTACCACAATATATTAATAAAACCAACAATTCAATATGTATTTTATATATTAAACCAACCTTCCAATTCCATATTTTAGTTTTGGAGTAGATAAAATAAACTTCATTATAGGAAACAAGCTCTCAATAACAGATTCGCATACTATACTAGCACTACAAAATGGAATAAATTATTTTAAGTTTATTTATTTTCAAGAAAAAATAAATTTATAAACTTTAATTTATCTTTTATTAAAAAATAAAATACATTACTAACAAATTAAACTTTGATAAACAAAAAATAAAAATAAACACATTATCTATTACAAACAACTTCCGTGCGAACGTATGGCAGTACTTGATGATAATTTCTTGTAACGTCTTCATCAAACATCACATTTAAACTTTTTTTTTATCACCCGGGATAGAGCTTAGCTTTCAAAAAGCTAAATTACAAATGGACGTGTCCTCCGCGCAATAATAAATCATTAATACGAGTAAAAAGAAAACTGTTTTTTTCTACGTTCACATTTTACAGTGCCATTTCAGCAGGCCCTCAAATGGAAGCATGCCAAAATAAGTAAAATGTTCTTACAAATAGTTAAGTGCTAAAAACTTTTAATTAACTAGGACGAACCCCACTCCTACATTATCCTATACCTACCACATGAATAAGTTGAGGGATGTCAGGCTTTACAATTTCTCCAGCCCACCAACAAGCAATACCATACAAAACAATATGGCCTTCAGTCAAATATCTCCTGACTTTCGATTATACTGTGCTGACTGAAAATGTGAGACAGAGAATTTAGTTAAGTACTGTAAACAGAATTTCTCAAGCGATAGTGATTAAGAAAGTTGGTATTTGTGATGCAGGAACGACATGACAATCAAATGAAACAGTAATATTGTTGTTCTTACAGATCATCTTTGGAGACACGATAATATCTCTCTGCATGCTGGCGCTGACCAATCAGTTGAGCAAAACGCTCATCATGAGTGATTACAATTAGCTGAAAATTTTCCTGACCTTTCCTGTCCTCCATGATCCTTCATTTTTAAGAAACACAACAGCACATTAAAATGTAATTATTTCATTATTAGTAGTTTAATCAGAACTAGGCCATCCAGCAATACCTTACAAGAGCTGCAGCCAGACTTTCAGCATTGGGTCCATCCAAATTTGTGGTAGGTTCATCCAGCGCAAGTATTCCACAATTGAGACAAAACGTTTCAGCTAGTGCCAACCGTATGATAAGAGACGCCAGAACCTGGAACCTCGCAATTAAGTAAAACTTATTGTTTATTATTTTTAATTAATTAAGAAAGGGGATCACTAGACATAATAGTAATTCCCTCAGTGATAACATACCTTCTGACCAGCGCTACATCTTCCTCTCATCTCCAACTCTGCATCACCAGTCTGCATAAGAACCTGTACGGAATGCAAAAGAACAATAGTTACTAGGAAATTAGACAGGTTCCGAAGGGTTTTCAATATGATATGTCAAACCTTGTAACTGTAGGAACGGGTCCCTGCACCTACGGAGTCTGAATGAATACTAATGTAGTCTATGTCTTGCCCTCTATAGGTTTGCTGCCACAACTCCCTAATAATTTTGTTGATCTCTTCCATTTTCATTGTGTGAAAGCGCATCAGTGCCCTGATGAATCATTAAGAGCCACCAAGGAACAAAATGAATGCAGATTATATCAGTAATTTAATACAAGTATCTAAATTTGCTATTAAGTGTATCCTTATCGATTAATGCTTGAAACAGACAGTTTAATATGCTTTTTCATCTTGTAATTTGTAATTGTATTTCAGGCATGATAAATATTAGCTTGCAACAAGAAGTGAAGACAAAATGAGTAAACCAATTTTATGAAATTCTTGAAAGATGTTGTTTCTCTTCCTTGACCTAGTTATACTTTTCATTCCCGTGGGTTTAATATACTTTGGTGCTGTTGGTTGCCCCTTGTTCAATAGCACGTTATTCTGATAGTTAACCAGTTTAGACAGTTAAGCCCCCAATCAACCAGATGCAGAATTTGTATTGCTTTACTAAGGCCAAATGATGTGGCATAAAGCCACACAAGCAAAGGGCACCATGTTAATTCCAATCAGAGAGAGGGAACTTGGTTGCATCCAATTCAAAAACTGCGGGATATAATGGGATTAAATCTCAAATATTAATACTTAAGGAACCCCTAAACTCAATCTTTTTGTACAAGTCAGGCAAGAATAATGAATGTGTACTTTGCATTCCCCACACATAACACACCCTTGAGAAAGTAAATACAAAGCGAAACAAAATAGAAATATACCGGATAAAAAAAACATCCAGTATTTTACCCCAACAGCTTATACCAAAGCTGCCAAATGACCTCTGCACCTCACAATGCAAAGTGTGATGATTACGTGTCTCAGTTTTTCAAGAACAAGAGAGAAATGGCCTTGTGAGGACAAAATGAGTGATCTTACTTATGCATTGCAAAGCCATAACTAGCACACAACAAAGAATACAAACTTGATGTAATGTTGAACATTACTGAATTTTAAGAAACTCACTTATCAAGTGCATTGTAGTATCTGTCCAGATCCTTGTTGGCCATTTCAGTTGTCTGCAAATAAAGATGAATTGTCAACAATATTAAACAGGGAATTAAAGAAGAAAGAACAAGACTATGGAATCGCAGGTGATTACACCTTAAGCTGGATAAGCTGGTCGAAGTATCGCTTATCTATGTCCTTGTATTGAGCCTGCTTAAGATCAACCTTATTTTTGGAAATATTGCTTTGGTAAACAGACATTGTTCCACGGCACCTGTTTACCTGTCACCAAGGTACAGGTATATAACCAAAGAGAGAGAAATGTGTCAGTTCAACATTAGAAGGAATAGTATATAACTATCAAAGATGAGAGCATAGAAATGGTGATTGGCTGAACTACTTGCGATTTCAATCCTAGATGTGTGATTCAGGGATTTGAAAATACCTCTGAAAGAAGTCTCTCCCTCTCCAGTGATAGTTTCTGGCGTTCAGTTTCAATTGCGGAGAGTCCACCAGCCTTCAATATATTTTCTTCCAGTGTTTCAATTTCATGTGCTAGCTCATCTACTTCAGCCTTAGTTTTCCTATAATTTAAGTTGTCATCAATTTTTCTTCTTAACTGATCTTGATTTTGCATCAAATCTTTACTTTTCACTAGCTCGGCTAAAATTTCCTGCTTCCTGGTCTCACAACTTTGAAGTTGAGATTGTGATAGAGAATTCTTTTCCTGCAGTTCCTTCAACCTATCTCCTTTCTTTAAATCGGAATACCTGATCAAACAAAACATATGTTAAAAGAAATTTGGGGTCTTAACACTAACACTTTTCAATAAGATATGCTCACTCTTTGATCTTAGAATTCATTCTGAAAAGTGATTCAGCTTCTTGCTGATAACTTCTCTTTTGCTCAGCCAGGTCCTCATACTCACGGTTGAGTCTAATTTTCATTTCATTATAGTTAGCCAGTAATTTATCTTTCTCCTTGGAAAAAGGTCCGAGAGCATCTGCCAAATGCTGCATATACAAAAATTCTGGGTAATACTATGCACTTTGACATGGCAAAGAGAGCCAGAAAAATAAGATCCATTTTTAGAAATATTGGAAATTTTTATTAAAGCAAATATGTTGAAAACAGAGGGTGTCTGATATTTTATTTCATGTAAATATACACAAACAGAACATATAAGGTTGAGAATTTTGAAAGGCAACAGTTCCATCAGGAGGAAGGCTGTTTAATTACTTGTCTATATAGACACAAATACAACACACGAATTGGACGATAAATTACATGCAATGCACCAAAAGTAGTTGAAAAAGAAAGGAACAATAACTGATAATTGCATGTTCTGTCATGAGAGCATTGATAATTTTACTAATTTTTCTTCTGAAAATGTGTGTGTATATGCATAGAAAGGGGTAAAAATAAACTAAATATCCATCAATGTATCAGATAATTAGACACCTTCTCATCAAGATCAACTTGAGTCTTTTCTTCAGTTAAACGTTCCAATTCTTCTTCTAATCTCTTAACACCTTGCAATATGTTGGTTGCTTTCATTTTCTCCTTCGTTAGATTGTGCCACCGAATACGAATATTTGATAGATCGTTCTCCATATGTCTTTGTTCTTCCCTCAACCTCTCCGACTCAGATTGCAAATTGTCCCTTTAAACCAAGATATGAATGGAAATGATGATAAGAATAAAAACCAAAACCAAACCTATGACAAGAATAAGTGCACTTAGGGAGTGGGAGATGATGTCGATATGACAGAATTAATTTATCTTAATGGATCTAGATCGTAAAATTGCCCATATCAGTAAACAGTAAAAAAACTTAAGCTATTTACTTAGTGCTCTGCAGTGTGTTAAGCTCCAGTTGAATCTCTTCCAGGGTCCTCACTCCCTGTCCTCGAAATTCAAGCTTATCTTCTAAATCCTCAATTTGCTTTTGCAATTCTTGAATTTCTTGGAAAAGCCGATCAGCATTTTCAACAGGTTGCACCAATGCGTCAACTAAATCCTTGTCAGTCTTCACTTGTGCTAAAACACCTAAAACCTGAAAATTGCAGCAATTGTATAATCCAAAACAAGTTAACGACAAGAAAAAGGAGGAAACAGATAACACACTCTCTGGTATAAGGTACTTCTAACAGAATCACACAGACCAATAAAATATATATAGTTCAGATGATTTTGTTGAATTTTAAAACAATTGTTAGCAGTGTAACAAATTTACCCTTGTTATCAATAATTTTAAAAATTATCTTCTCATTATTTGTTTATAAAAAACACACATCCATAATATTTAATAGGGCAAGCAAGGACAAGAAATATACTGTTTAAAGTAAACTATAACATGCCTTAGGAAAAGGACCATCAATTTTTTCTAAAATATGCTTCCTATATTAAGGACCAGAGGAAGTACTAAATAATTGATATAAAATAATAATCACCTTCGACAAACAAACATTTTAGAAAGGAAGTAAATGTTGGGATTCAATCTACTCAAAAGAAATTTCCAGGGAATCTTTAAAAGAAATTATGATTGTTACATCATCAAGAGCCTGAGATTTCTCATCCATCTCATCTTTAAGTTGCTGAAGTTCCTTTTCAGTATTAGGGATGGTCTCCTTGCCAAGTTTAACATATTCTTCGTAAACCATCCGAAGCTTGTCCAGCTGCTGATAATGAGACTCTGCATTTGAGGATTCCACGGCGAGAACTTTCATGTGTTCAGCTGAACTAGCTGCCTTCACTCTTTGCTGTCATTAACAAAATGCAATTCAAAACTACATAATGCGCTTGCTCAAAGTCAATAGATAATGTCAGGGTGTTATAATAGCATTTGAGGTGTACAACCTTCTTGACAAAATTGTCTTCTTCTTCTGGAGAGAAAGGGCGCTCACAGCAAGGGCAAACATGATGAGCTCTAGCAACCCTTTCAAAAGGATCAAACATTTGCCGCATGCCATCAGCAATGTTATATTTGCTGCAAGAATTATCAGATAAAGTATTAGTTCATATGAAACAAGCACATCAGTGACAACACAAACAACACTTTGATATGGTCACAAAGACAACATCATGAATATGGTCTAGCACAAATTGACCTTCTCTGGACATCTCGTTTCTCCTTGGAAGACTCTAAAACTTTGAGATAAGAATCAAGTCCAGAACATTGTTGATCCAAAGACTGAAGCTTGGATTCAATAAATCTCTTTCTTGCTGCAAGACAATCATTTAAATATAAATGGTGCCAAACTGTGTCTTCAGTTATTCAGCATGGTGGAAGAAAGAAACCAAACTAGGGCAAAGAAGAAGCAGCATGAAAAAATAAAAAATATCAAGCGGGCAGCATCAGCTATATCAAGAGACACATACAAAATGCTAAATAAAGAACGTCTATTTATATTTATTGTATCATATTATTGATATGCAGAATAAACATGTGGCTATCAAATGCACTAAAAAATATATATAGACATTCAAACCAAAAAGCAAAAACTTGTACTTTTCATAGATGTTTTGCAAGGTAAGAAACTCAAGGAAGATGATTTGCCAATGTCAAACTTCCCCATAAGTACAGAAATATACATCCAGAAACTCCTTTTCTTCTCGAAAACTATGAACCTAGAGAATGTATAAAGCAAAAACAATCCTAAAACTAAAAAATAGACACATTTTTAATTTAATGCATGTAAGCAATTTTTCACCTAAATTCCCCATTATAACTCAGAAGTACAATGATCAAATGAAAACTTAGTCTCACATATACAGGAACCAAAATATAGCCTTGTTGGTACCCATATGTGATATTCACTTTAATTTGATCCCTACACTTTAATATAACTCTAATAGACAGTATTATAATACAAATAACAGAAAGGGAAAAAAATGAAAACAATTCTACCTTTGAGAATTAAATTGAACAGATCTTTTGTATATGGACTAAATTAAAAAGAGTACCACATATATGGGAAATAATATTTTAAAATAAAGAAAAATCTATTAGATTCTACGAACCACTGCAACATTACGTATGCAGAACTCAAACATTGATTGCCCTCAAAAACTAAAATATTTATACTCGACTTCTTTGATGATACATAGCACTTACATTCCAAATCCTTGTGGTGTTTGGATAGGTTACCATTAACTTCTCGTATTTTCATTTGCAACATATTGACTTCCTTCTCAGCATCACGGTACTTTGCATTCAGATCATCAAATTCCGCTCCAACAGCCCTGCACCAGAAAAAAAAAAATCAATACAAGGTAATCTGTGATCTTCTTCGCATTCTTACCCAATGTGAGACTTTTGGACTTGTAGTTGCAACTCCAACATATCATAAATCTTATATTGGCTCATCTTCAACTCTCAGTGAACTTGAGATTTCACATCAACTACACATGTGGCCAACGTAGATCTTATAAAAGGTTGGACAATTTTTACCTTGTACATTTTGGGATCGAGTTAGGCGTCCAGCCCAAATTCAAGAGGTAGGTGCTTACAACTACAAGTAAACATAAAAAAATAAAAATAAAATAAAAAGATGTCCCCAACCTTAATGCTTGAGTAATTTCCTTTTTCACATCCTTATCAAGAGGAACCCTCCCTTTTAGCACCTTTCTAATGTTGTCCTTTTGGTCATCTAATCTGTAAAGAAAAATAAACAGATGACCACCAACTTCTAAACATGATCTAGAAAACGAAAAGTGGAAATTAAAGGGAATACAAACAAAATGGATTTACATTTTCTTATGTTTCTTCTTCCGATTTTCCAACTCTGCTTTCTTATGAGATAGCATAACTCTGTCATCTGAATCAGAAGTCATGATATCCTTCTCTCGATTGACAGCCCTAATCTTTTGATCTATACTATATATCTCATTTTGCACTTGACGTATATTTGGTTCAAATTGTCTTTGAGATAGTTGACTTTCCTTCCTCTCAATCTCATTTCTCTGCAAACATTACTCAAAAAATATGCTAATCATATTTGTCAGATGTCCAAAACTAAGGTTGTAGATTACTAAACAACAGAGAGCAGGTGCCTTACCAAATTTCTTTCTCTTTCATCTATGTGAGAGAAGTTCACATTAGTCATTTGAAGTTCAGATGAATCAAGCTCATTTTTCTTCTCTTCGATGCGCTTCAGAATGCCATCCTGTAAACATAACATATTAATATTGTGCAGGTAAGATAAAGAAATTTGACAAAAAATTTATGTATTGGAATGAAACACCAAACCTTGATCCCTTGCATAGCCTTTATTTTAGCCTCAGTATCTTTCCAACGGTCATTAGCATTCATGTAGCAATCCCATGCCATCTCAAGTTCGTTGTCATTTGCTTTCTGTACAAAATAAGAAAACGGTCACAATCATGTAGTTTTTTTTACTCTTAATGTGGTGAAAATAATTTTAAAATTTGGTAAATTTAGCCAAGCTACAGGAGCATAGAGCGATATTCTTGATAGAGGAAAAACCTATAAGAAGGTAAACAAAAAGTGTGCAAAGCATTCCAATCTCTCAGCATATCCACCAAACAAACCCACTACAATACTGCTAAGTGAATACACAAACAAGAGAAAACGACCCTTTATCCCAAATACCAAGTAACAGCAAGAAATCATTCTTGAAAATTCCTCCACTTCTCATTTGTGAGGCACCTAAAAGTGAACAAACACTAACATAAACCAGAGAGAGAACAGAAAAAACCACCTTTTTATCATCCAGATCTTTCTCAAGATCTGCCAACCTCGATTTTACACGACTAGTGAGATTTAAAGCAACCTCGTCACTGAAAGGAGAATTTGGAAGAGATCCTAAACTATATGTAGCAAAAAGATCGTGAATGGAGGAATCACGCTCTTTCTTCAAAGAAATGTGAGCCTGAAGTTCAAATAGAAACAAAATTACAATAACACTCTGCAAAACTAGATGTCAGTATAGGCAGTTTGTGTATCAATTCATTTACTTCTGCTTCAGCTTGTAGTTTGGCAATCTCTTTGATGGAATGACCAATGATATTCGTGAGGGCAGTACCTTTCTCAGCAGCGTCATTCAATTCTCTTTCCAACTTTCTTATTTTTGCTTCTAAAATTGCAATCCTTTCTTCAAACTTGGTCTTCCATTCCATCAATAATTCATCAGAATCTAGTTAAATATAATATGCATAAAAACAAAAGGCATTAGAAACTTACATATATATTTCACAGAAATTCAGAACTGGCTCAATGATGGTAACACATAATATACCATGTTCAACACTTACCTGTATTCTCCTCAACAAGAGCTGCATGTTGTTTCTCTTGTTCCTTAAGAAGGGTGCTTCGTTGAGCAGTTTTAGTCGATATCTGCTCTTGCAGCTTCCGCAAATCTTTCAATGTTTCCTCTGCATGATGAATTTTATCCTCCAATTGTTTAATGGTCTCTTCCAACTGTAGTATTTGACATTTTACAGACTCTGTTTTCTCTTGATCCTGTGCAATGCTTTCCCGTAGCTATAACAAAATAAAATAAAATAATTACATTTTCTTTTTCTTTCAATTTTGGTACGACGTGGTTTTCTTTATATTTAAAGCTGTCAAAGTGGAAGGCACAGCTTATGTTCTAAAATAACTAGCTAGACTAAAAGCACAGAAGAAATTTTACTTCACGGAATGATTGAGAATGGCCCAAAAAATTGCATTAGGGCAAAAGGGCCAACTAAAGCAGAATAAAATTTTGGTCCTCCATACAAGAATGAGTCCTTGCATAAAAATTACAACACCTTGAGCGGTTTTGTAAGGATTATTAGAATAAAGAGGGAATGAGCAAACTTTATTTAATTATTATTATTATTATTGCTGTTGTTGATCATATTTATAGAGTTGTGAGATATTTTGGAAGGGGAAAGAGACCTTATATGCAGCATCTTTGAGAGTTTGAAGATGTTCGAGTTTGAGCTTGTAACTCTTTATCTCTTGAGCCTGTTCCTTGTGAAGTTTTTTTATAACTTCCAATGCCTTGGTGTATCTGTACATTGAGTAGGAAGCATATATGATTAGAATATGTTGAGTGGAAAAAAAAAACAGCGGGGAGAGAGTAAGGACAGGGAAGGAGAGATACCGAGTTGCGGAAAAAATGTCGTCAAACTTCTTCTTTAAGGTGGAAGGATCCTGTAGAGGCCAGTTGGCTTCGTCTTGGTGAACGAATATAACATTTTCGAGAATGGCCTTGGAAACACCCATGAGCGCAGACATCTCTATGTCCATGTCAGCACATCGATAGCTGAGGCTAACTTTCTGACGGAAAAGAAGAGAAGAAGGTTAATGGGAAGAGAGTGAAGAAGTAGAAGAAAGTGAAGAAGTGTGGTACCTCTCCCGTGTGAGGATTAATAGTTTGAATCACACTCTCAATAGCCTTGTATTCCATTTTAGAGGCCTTTTGCGTAAGCTGAAAGGACCTGACACAGACCACGTCTTTACCAGCGGCCGTCTTGAATCGGAGCTTAATCTGTCCCTTCGTTTCAGTTTCCCCGGCGACCTTCCCAAATGAAAGCAATAATTGATTAATGGAATAATTAGTTAAAAAGAGAGTGAGAGTTAGTTTAGGTTACCTTGGGGTCGTGGATGAAGCTGTGACCAGACCTGGCGTTAGGAGGCAACTCGCCGGTGCAAGAAAGCTTCAAACACTCGATGATGGTGGTCTTGCCGGCACCGTTGGGACCAACGATTAGGGTTAAGGGCTTGAAGAAGGTGATGACGTTCTTGTTCTCCGGGTCGAAACTCCGGATGCCCTTGATCAGCATTTTATCAACAGTGCTCATCTTCGTGCTCGCTCGCTGACTCACTCACTCGCTCGCTCACTCACTCACTCGCTCGCTCACTCACTCGCTCGCTCGCTCACTCACTCGCTGACTCACTCACTCACTCGCTCGCTGACTCACTCACTGACTCACTCACTTTCCTCTGTTCTCCTCATCCCCCGCCAACTTACTCTGCACCTCTGTTCTCCGCACCTCAATTCAATTCAAACAGTTCATTTCTCACTTTTTGGGCTCGCCTTGCCTGAACCCCTTACCACCTTCTATTCTATAATTTCCTTTTATACCTCTCCTTTTTTCTTTCCGTACATCCTTTTTAAATGGATCCTCTTTCTTCTTCATTTTAGCTTTTTTTTTTTCTACAACCTTAACTTTATATTTAGATAAAAGTTTCATCATTTCTAACAAATTTGAATCTATATTGTTTTAAATTATTTTATTTTTCAAAAATAAGAAAATTAAAATTATTTAAATTAAGTATTTCAATTATCGTCAAATACATACAAAATTTGAATATTAAATAATTATTAACAATTTAAAATTATTAATATTCATAATTAAAATATTTTCAATTTTTTTAATTAATATTAACAAAATTTGTTTCTTAATTCACATTGATCCACATTATTTCCAATTAATATTAATCATAATTATTTAAATCGAGATCAAGTGAGATATTTTAACAACATTTTTTTATTGAATTTTATTGATTTTTCAACATTAAGAAAAAAAGTTTGTAACAAATTATTGACAACAAAAACATTATTACTAACAGTGATAAGAAAACATCAAAGTTCTTACTAATATCAAATTACTAGTAATATTGTCCTGAAATTTTCTAACTAATACTGATATTATTGAAAAGGTCTAACTAATATTGATAAATATAATCTATAGCATTGATAATGAAATAAAAAGCTCAAATTATGTATAATGAAAAACTTTAGTATGAAAATAAATTTCTCTAACACTTATCGAAACATGATAACTTTAGTATAAAAAAAATTCACTGATATTTATCAAAACACCATATTCAGATTATGATACCAAAATTTCAAACCGATCAACAATATTTATGTTTAAGTTAAACTACCAATGTTTTAACCAAAATCAAATTAAGGTAAAAGTATATAAATAATACAAACATTAAATTCTATAATTTTAATTAATTTAGTTATTCTCATAAAATTCTAAATTTATAATCTCTTTTAAGATTTTTTGCGAGACAACACATTTTCTATCTAAACATATTACAACACATTTGACGAGTGTAGGAAATGCTTTTTCGCACAAGATTTATACAACCAATTTGGTGATGTTAATATGCATCACACAAAAATAATGTTTATAAATTGTATATTTTGTTAAATTTATTTATTAGTATGAAATATAAATTCATATATACAATAAATAGTTATATAAATTCAAAAAACTAAATTTATATCTATGATTTTTAGACAAATTCTTCCTGCACCCTAATACACGCTTCCTGCACCCTAATACAAATTTTTTAATTTCACAAATACCCCAACACACTCATCCGGTTCATACGGGCAAAAAAATAAAAACCGGATAGCACCCCCATCCGGTTGTCATCTTAACTTTATCTGTTTTTAAATCTTTAATTAATCCTTAAAACAAGCAATAAGTAAGTAATTTTTGGTGTTTATTAGCAATTAGTAAGTGATATTGCTGATTAGAGTAGTTGATTTGGGGTTTAGACGTTGTCGACGATGAACAGAAGAATTTTCCGATTTGATGTATGAGAACTGGATGGATTTCATCCGGTTCTCATTTTTATTTGGAAATGAGAACCGGATGACAGTCCCATCCGGTTGTCATTTCAAAATCAAAATGACAACCGGATGAGTATGTCATCCGGTTGTCATTTCCAAATAAAATGAATTTTTTTTAAATGACAACCGGATGGGATGTCATCCGATTGTCATTTTATTTTGAAATGATAACCGGATGATATACTCATCCGATTGTCATTTTTTTTGAAATGTGAACTGGATGAAGGTGTCATCCGATTCTTATTTTTTTACCTGTATAAACCGGATAGGGTCAATTATGGAATTAAAATTTTATATTAGGACCCAGGAAGAAGATATTAGGGTGCAGAAGAATTTGTCTGATTTTTACCTTGATCTGAAATCCACTCTGAAACAAAACCCCTTCCCGCGCTTCCTGTTGGGTCCTTTGACTCCATCTATTCTCTGATGCGTCTGAAGCGGGAAGTGGTTTCAGATGAAGAACGTGGCGGAGGAGGAGAGTGGTGGTTTTCCGCGCCTTGCCTCATTCGTCTGCGATTGTGACCCTTTCACGGAGGAAGAGCTTCAAGCCATCGAAGCTTCTCTTTCCAACCCTAACATCAAACGTCCATTCAACCATCGCACTCCCCGTCGCCGCCGCCACTTGCCCGCATCGCTTGTCGCTCTTCAACACCCCAATATTTCTTCTTTATCCCCTCGTCCAGGTTCTTTACACTAATTCCTCATTTCCGCATTTTATCACGCCATACAATATATCAAAATATTTCTCCTCTTCTTTCATAGCTACTTATTTCCTCCACTTCTGCTTCTTCTAAGGCATGTTTGAATACGACTTATGATTCTGTTCTATTGGTTTGTATAGAAATGCTTGAAAGGAATTCCATTTGGTTCTTGGAAACACTCAATTGAACTGTAAATTTGCATTTCCTCTTAGTTTTCTATTATTTTTCATCTTGCACAGACTATTCCAGAATGAGATTACCTGCAATCAAGTTTAGTGGTCGAATTATGTATAGCAGGACTTTTGATTCTGTAGAGAAAGCTGCAGCAAAACTCTTACAAGCTCTGGATGTAAAAAATAGAGAGATTATGCAAATTGCAATTGGATTTGACATTGAGTGGAAACCCTCCTTCACAAAAGGTTGTTTCAGCGTCTTCTCCCAGTTTTTGAATAGCGGCTGATTCTTGCATAAGCGATTTCCTGTTAGTATTGAGTCTGTTTTGTAATTGTTGCATTAAGTAATAATATTAATATGTATTTGGTATAGTAATGATAAACCGTTCATTCTGAAACGGATTGGAGTGGAAAGGAAAACGAGATGAGAAGAAAAGACAGGGAAAGGAAGTGATAGGTGTAAGTAGTGATGTGATGGAAAAGATACAGATAGGAAGAAAATGTGATCAAAGTGAGATGGAGGAGAGGGTGAGTGTATGGTGATTATCTTTCTTATCTGATGTTAAGATGTTTTTACTGGTTGTATGTACAAGAATTTATGCCGGTGTTCCTTAAACTAGCTCAGGTGTTTTTCACCTGTATTTTAAAGAATAGATTGTTTACAGGCTAGAATCAGATTCTTGCTCAAATTTATAGAACTTTGATGGAGTGTCTTGACGAGGAATTTCAAAATTCCTTGGAGGAAGAGCCTTTCTATCTTGTTTTGCAAATTGTAATGTGGATGAAGGTAAAGACATGATTTGGGTATCTGGGGAGATTAAAGGTTTGATTCGAGCTAATTGTTTGGCTCCTTACTCCTCATATTTATTGATTATCTTTTCATCAAATGCGTTGTTCATCTACTGAGAGAGAGGAATTTCCTACTTTTGTGCAGAAGAGCCTTTTCTTTTTTTCCTATAAAATATTAATTATTAGAAAAAGAAGAAATTTTTTTGTAACTTAAATTACTGAATCATTATTGTATAAAACTTTTATAGGTGTTCCACCCGGAAAGGTAGCAGTTATGCAGATATGTGCTGACAGTAGTCATTGTTATGTTCTACATCTAATTCATTCTGGAATCCCCCGAAATTTACAGCTTTTGCTTGAAGATCCCACAGTTCTGAAGGTTTCTATCTCAGTTAAACTGGATTTTTTTTTAATGTTTTTTCTTTTATGTCTACGTGAACTAATCAATTATTGTAAGTATTAATACAAAGTTTGATGTGCACAAGGTTGGAGTTGGGATTGATGGTGACGCTATGAAAGTTTTTAGAGATTATAAAATATCTGTTAAAGGTGTGATGGATCTTTCTCTCCTTGCTAATCAGAAGCTTGGTGGTGATCACAAGTGGGGTCTTTCATCTTTGACCGAAAAACTTTTATCGAAACAGGTATGTTTCAAAAATCCAATTGTCTTAAATTAGTATCAGTATATATCTAATTACAAATGGTATTTTTGCTATAAATAATTTTAATTGCTAGCTGGTAGTACTTAAACAAGTTCTTTCTTTCTTTCAAGAAAACAATAACAAAAAATTTAGCCCGTGCATTACTGCACTCAAGGCATAATTCATCTTTGAATAAATCATTAATTTTTCCATGTTAATAGGATTTAGTTGTATTGTTGTGAGTTCTTCAGAGGGAGAAAAGTGCTGTTACATTTAGACCAGAAGAATTTATAGACATATCCGAAATAGAAAATGAAAAAAGTGGATGCCATAAGTAATAAACTGTTTGTTTCTTGTTCATTTTATCGTCACTAGTTTATTGTATTCCTGCACTCATACAAAATAGAGACAAACAATATGTATTTTTCTGTGACTGCTCGATCATTACCCCTTTTTAATTACCTTTTCATTTTTTATTTATTTTTCTCTTCTTTGTCCATGGAGAGAGGGGGGGATGTGAAGGGATCAGTGAGATGTTTCAACCGCCTTCCCAAAAGAAAGAGGTGAAGAGAACTATCTTTGTAGGATATTCACGAAGCTTGTTATTTTTGCAGCTTAAAAAGCCCAATAAAATAAGACTGGGAAACTGGGAGAGTCCTGTTTTGTCGAAGGAGCAACTAGAGTACGCTGCAACAGATGCTTTTGCTTCTTGGTATCTTTATCAGGTACATACTATTATTGAATAAACTTTTCAAAAATTTCTTATATGAGAAAAATTAAAACAATTAAGTTTCTCTCATAAATGAAATCAACCCATGTATACCTCTTTCTTAAAAGCATAGAATATTAACGCAAATAATTTGATATAAAAAAGTTTAGTTTATTTTACCTCTTATGTTCTTTTCATATTTGGCTAAATAGTAAATACCACTCCCAATAGCTAATTATTAGCCTTATTTTGTTTTTAAACTATTGACGTCCTCTGTCTTGTATTCCATTTTATTGATACTTGATTGTAGGAATTGGTTTATTCTTCTGCAGGTAATTAAAGATCTCCCGGACGCCCAAGAAGTCACGGACAGAAGTGTCGAAGTTGATGGTTTACTGCAGGAATGACTACAACTTCGGCGTGTATTAAATTTACTTTCTATTAAATGTTAACTATTAAGTATTAGTTATTTATATGGTGAAATATGTGTTGTAGCTCAATATTTTATTTTCCTTCTAGGACACCCATTGGAGGGTGTGCCCTTTAGCACAAGAAAATAGAAAGGATGTGATGAGAAATGAAAAGGAAAGATGCAGAGTATGTGAAGTGGGTGTAGAATTTGTGGTGTTTAAGATCTGAACGGTGATATCTTGTCACTAAAAAAAGTACATCATTTAACAACTCAAAATATTTTAACGATTTTTTTTAGTTTTTAACTTAAAAAGTACTAATACATATCATTATGTGATTAAAGTAGATTATTAAATGATTAGTTTTTATTTGTGAGGCCATCAAATTATCATTTTTCTTAAGATCCGAGTGTTTGGATGAGTCTGTTGAAACTTAAATGTTTGGACGCGTCATTCAAAGTAACATCAGCCGTGAACCACTTGAATGAAGACATAAACTGATATCATTTATGTGAATCAATTTTAGTGGTTCACAGGTTAGTTCTGTTGAAAATGTTTGATAAGAAAGATACATGAGGATCTTATTGTTTTAAATATCTCACGCCCTTCTTTCTCTATTTGCCTTTTATATTGTTACTACTGAAAACACATGTTCTTTTTTCTCTTTTATTATTATTATTATTATTATTATTATTATTATTATTATTATTATTATTATTATTATTAACGGAAACACATTCGCATATGTATTCATATTTTTATTACATTAAAATTATATAATTTTAGTGTTTTTATGAATATTTAACTAAAAAATAAAAAAATGATTGTAAAAATAATATTAAAAAATTATATAGTCGTTATTTTTTAAAAGAAATGTTATTTAGCTTTTTGAAATAAAAAAGTTATTCAATTATTTGTTGTTAAATAAATAAACTATTTTTTTATTAAAGGGTAAAATTGTTCAATTAAAAAACAATATTGAAAAAATTTATCAAAATTATTAAATACATTTAATATTATATATTGTTGGACAACGCGTTTACTTAAGATTTTTAGTGACAGTGGTTTAATAAATGTTAATTGGTATTATTTTTCTTGGAATTATGTTGGTCCGCATTAATAAGAACCGCATCGGCAAAGGGTTCTCATAATGAATCCGAAACAAGCAACGAGGACACGATTGAAGAGGTGGAGAAAAAAGAGGAAATGGTAGATTTAAAATATATATGTCATTAAGGGCAAATTGGTCATTTCGCTCGACGGTGCAGAGTGAAATTATGGACGTGTAGGAAGAAATGTCCGTTGAAGTATAGGCGGCCTTCAGGGAAGGTTCCAGTCCGTTTTTGGGGTTAATTTTGTAGTGGCCCAGATACAATAAAATAATGACTATTTATTTATTTCATAAATTTTAATTACAAGGTAGTGTTGAGTTGATAGTCTCTTGTAAAGTGTTGTTATAGGCTTGTGTACTCTCATTGTTTTGATTAATCGTGTCTTATACCGAGTCTCATGACGTTATAACCAAATATGATAAAGATGTGATAAAACGATAGTCATATTAAGCATTATCTCTTAATAATCTTTAAGGAATTGGATTATTATTATAGATTTATAAAATATTCAGGTTATGTTTTGAGTATATGAAGTAGACACACAAGTCCTTAAGTTCAATATTTGAGTATGAAATATTTGAAGTAGGTGGATAATTTTTGACGATGATAAAATAATTAACATTTAAGTGATTATTTGTTTAGGTAATTTGACTTGAAGAAAAATTTTGAAATAATTTAGAACAATGTTAGTTGTAAGATATATCATGTTGAAGTGTTTGTAGAAGTATTTACGGGTCTCAAAATGACAAGATCATTGGTTTGTAAACTTTCGTTTTATAAATGTCGTCTTAAAACACCATACCACTTGATGATTAGTTGAAAAGTGCGACTTTTAAATGTTTTGAAAGGATAAATTGAAGACTTCTATGAGTATGATGCTCTTCTTTAGTTTGCTTATATATAAAATAATAATAAAAAGATCACTAATATGATTAATTCTAATAATATTATTTTAGTACTATCTTATATAAATAAGTGATAAAACATGGTGACGTTTCAAAAGAAAATTTTTGAAAGTTGCATTTATTTGTTTATAAGGAAGTCATCAAATGCGTGATCATTACATTATATCATGGCATGTTTCAATTAATGTTTCTTTTCACTTTTTCCTTTTGAACTTATTTATTGCTGGAAAGTTCATCTATATAGTCGAGGAAACTGATTTAGTACAATAGAAGTTAAGAAGAAGCTAGAATTTAGTATTAGTTTTCTCTTACCTCTTTAGCTTTATCTCATATTTTGTTAAAGAATTTAATCATTAAGCACGGCTAGTGCGACGACTTTATATATTTGTTATTTATTATGTTAATATGCTTAGAATTTTCTTTTAAATGTAATGTATCAGGTCTTTAGTTTGCTCATAATGTCCAGATTTATATATTTTAAATTTAATTATAAAAAAAATATGTAGAAGTTTTAAAGTTAGGTTGTGAATGAAATGATAACATAAAGCTATTAGAAAATGTTGTTTGTTGGCATGTTAAGTAAGTTTGAAGGTGATGGGATGGCCCCAACCCAACTGTCCCCATTGCTGACCCAATGAGAACCTCATTCATGCATTCAATTCACCACCTTCCTTCTTTTCTATAACACGTGCCCTCACTTTCAGATTCACAGAAAGATGTGTTTGGCAGAATGGAAAGGAATGATTCAGAAGCACAAAACCAATAACAACATAAACCCTTTTATATCTGCTGCATAACCAAAAATGGTATTGAGCGTAACGTTTTTTCTGAATAAATAATCAAGAAAAAGTATGTGCGGAAAGAGATTCAGTAGATTACTTAGGCAGATTTTGAATATTATAATAAATAAAGGTTTCATTGATAAAAAGGTTCAGATTGAGCTGCCGACAGTTGAAAGATACGGTGTGATTGAGGCGTGAACTATAATTAACAAACACAAAACGACAACATCGTTTCTTCCGACTGTCAATTGCCAATTGCTGCCAAGGCCAGTTCTATATTTAAAAAATCATCGCGGCAATAACATTTCTGCACAGAATTATTTTTCATACTCATCACTTAGGATTTAACACACGCACAAAATAAAAGGAAGAATAAATTGATAACACCGACTCTAATATCTTTCTAATATACCAGTATTTCAAAAGCCTTTCCTTTTTTAATCAGTAAAAATGTACGTAATTGTATATTATTTCCTACTCAAAAAAAGTCAAGACATGAACCTGTCTGGTCCACCTCCACTATATGTTAATGTTAATTAATTTATTAATTGCCGAGCCATTCAAATAATAAACCTGTTCTTTTTCTTCCGTGTTCCGTTGCATGTTGCATCACATACATGTTCTTTCTTTCTTAAGAGAGAGAGCCTACAGGTGAAAAATCAGTTCATCAACTTTATCGCCAGCAATGTGAAGAATAAAGTTCAACTGAAGTCATTTTTACCCAAAGACAAAATAACAGCAAAATCAACCAATCCTCTTTTCCCTTATCCGACAAGGAAGAAAAATAAGACAAAATAAAGTATAATTATAATAAATAATTCTTACATCCTTACAAATGATGTTAGTTTCGCTTAAAGCAAGTTATAACAACACAGTTTAAGATTTGCTGCAATTACGCTTACATATTTTTTTTTTTTTTACATAAAACTCTAATTTTTGTGATTTGATTAAAGTTGCACTCCTCATTTGAAAATAATGTGAATTTTGTTTACTATTTACATTATGTGATCTTTAATAAAGTTTCTAATGTAAGAAAATGTCCTCATCTTAAAAATTTTGGACATCTCATGAGTTTTCTCTTTGGTTGTGTGTTTTGTGGGTAACTTGTTCTTCTGTATTTGTGTTATATATTTGAGTGAGATATGTTTTTAGCCTTATTTTGGATTGTGTCGATTTTTAGAATTTGTTATGCATTTTGTTTGAACGATGTTTTGTGAGAAGCATTGATGATTGACATTCATACAAAGGAAACGAGACAAGAGTATCCTATGTTAGTTTTATCAAATATGGAAGGTGTATGGGTAATATGTCTTAAAAGAAAGGGATACATGAAAACTAAGGGATATCTAAGTAATATTTGTAAAATATAAGGAATACGTATTTAATAGTATTTTAGCGAATACATGTGCAAAACATAAGAGGATAATGAAAAATAATTTTAATAATTAACAATGAACTAGTGGAGTTAGAGTAGGAGTGTTAAAGTAATGATTTTAAATGGAAGGATACATGTGTAACACAAGACATCTGAGGAGGTATTGTTAGAATTAAATCTAATAATAACTAATCACATAATTAATCTAAATCTCTTTTTTGTCCTCAGTTAAACAATGAAATCACTTGGCTTATTTGCACAGATGAAGATGCGTGTGGGTAAATAGTGTTATGATGTTGGAAGAATGATATGATTTATGGTACTTATGAGTGGGCTGTGAAATTACGCAATTAATAAGTATACAAGTACTGGTATTGGCATGTGACAGGGAGAATAAATATATACACATAGCTGTGAAGGAATAAAGAAAGGAGAAATGGTCCATCAATGAACACCCTTTTCATGACTTACGAACCTTCTTCTGCATTTCCTTTACTTGTGCTGTGTTGGGTCCATCCCTCTTCTTCTACTTTCTCAAAGTACTACATATCATAATTAAGTCGTTCAAATATATTTCATTTTTTCATTTCTTATTTCTCTTAAATCAAACGTTTATATATCTATGAAAGGGAAATTTGACTTACAATTTCATGCATCTAATCCTTGTAATCATCAACGACGAACAACAAGACCTACTCTTTCAAAATTATCTTATAAACATAATTTTAAAGAACCATATCTTAGCTTGTAAAATCATTTAAATGTTCTTTTTTTTAAGAAAACATGAAACCTGGCTTTTTTGTGCATGAAAAAAATGTAAGAACTTCTTATAAAATGGAAGTACAGAAATTACAGTAGAAGATGAGTAAATTGACAAAGTTAACAGTGTTAAATGCCCAATTTGATTAGGGTACTATAGAATTATATTTGTTGTATATTGTGAGATTGGGCTTTTTGGATAATGACCCCACCGTCAGTCATGCACAATACGTGTTGTCCAAAAATTTGTGCTGCTTACTTTTTCCATAACGTTTTCATATTTGCATTTTTGACTTTCTCCATCTTTATCGTGTATCATTCAGTGGCCTATTTTTTCTCTCTCAAAACAAGTGGAGTCCTAAGCTTACATTTTTCCTTTAACTTATTTTATTTACACGGACACGAAATTCCTCTAATTTTTGTTTGATCAGCATGAAATTCCTTTAAATCCCGCTCAATAATTGACAAAATAGTTCAATCTTCTCTCGTGGAGTTTGTTAGGATCTGAAGAGATGCCTCCATAATTATAACCATGATACAAAATCTGAAAGAGAAATATGATGCTGCTTGCTCCACCCTTAAATTCTTGGAAAAAAAAAAATAAAGATGTTTATGGTATTCCATTACATGTGTATAAAAGTTTCCGGGCCCACCGCAAAAGCTACATGTAGCAGTATAACAAAGACCTTCGCTGCTCTGTATCAATGATTATCCGTCAACTTTCTAGCTGACATAATTATGCTGATTATGCGTAAAAGCAGTGAAAAAGTGTAGCTAATTACAGAGAGGTTGTTAATGCATGAAAGTATTAAATTGGGTAGTACAGTACAAAAACAGTCGCAGAATGAACGAAAATTTAGTTTGAATAATAAAACATGTTTATTTAATGCAAGTGGGTCTCCATACCCAATCTATTAGACATGGACCTGGTGCATGGAATCAGAATCCTTTGCAACTCTGATCTAATGGGTGGAACCATCGAAGAGAGGTCGTGGCTCGGATTCACATCCATCGTTCCAGGACTTCACCCTTTGCGTCTACCAACTAATATAAAATTGATTCTGTGAAAGCTTATGGGGTGGTTCACAAATCACTATTTTTTATTTATAGAGCCGACAAAGGGCGCTCTCGTCCTTAATTTACATGAAATTGGGAGTGAGGAGAAGAATAACACAACTGCAGATTAACTGAACTTTCAACCATAGATCAGCACTGATCCACAAATTTATTATCAACTTTTTGTTTGATCACACACCATTTAACGCGATGTCTGCAAGAAAAGCGTTGAATGAAATAAATAGTAAGTATATAAGGACAAATAGGAAGTGTCGGTGCCTAATTAATGTTGGGTGAATAATGGTAGAGACTATGGCACTAACAGATATGAGTGTGAATTTTAGGATAATTAAAAAGAAAGGAGAAGGGTTGACATGTTAGCACGTGGAGAGCACATGGTGGGGAGTATTTGGTGATGGATGAAGGAGGAGAAGAAGTGAGAAATGGAAATGTGATGGTAAATAATTAGAAAGGATTGAATATTGAAGTAAGTGTGAGAGATAGGAAGGGAAGTGGTGGTATCCAACCAACACCAACCTGTAGCAGTATCTATCTTCTCTCTCCCACGCCTTTATATTATTAGCTTTTTCTTAGCCTTAAGGCTTCAGAGGCCTCAACACCTCAAAAGCTTTCCTCTGGAAAACCATGGATCGAATGGGATCTCCACCGGACACCAGCAAGAGCATGAAGCTGGAGAGATACAACAGCTACATAAGGAGAGTCAACAGCACAAAGCTGCTAAACGCCTCCTCCAAGCTCCTCTTCCGCGCCACCCTCCTCGTCGCACTCATCCTCGTATTCCTCTTCACCTTCAACTACCCTCCCCTCGCCGACACCACCCACCGCCACCTCCACTCCCACTCCCACTTCCTCTCCTCCGCATTCGGCGCCTGGGAGAAGCAGGTCCGCCACTCCTCCACTCCGCGCCGCCCCAACGGCTTCACCGTCCTCGTCACGGGGGCGGCGGGCTTCGTCGGGAGCCACTGCTCGCTCGCCCTGAAAAGGCGGGGGGACGGGGTTCTGGGTCTGGACAACTTCAACTCCTACTACGACCCCTCCCTCAAGCGAGCCCGCCAAGCAATGCTGTGGAAGCACCAGGTATTCATCGTCGAAGGGGACCTCAACGACAAGCCCTTGCTCGAGAAGCTCTTCGACGTCGTCGCCTTCACCCACATCCTCCACCTCGCCGCCCAGGCCGGCGTCCGCTACGCCATGCAGAACCCCCAGTCCTACGTCACCGCCAACATTGCAGGCTTCGTCAACCTTCTCGAAGTCGCCAAATCCGCCAACCCCCAACCCTCCATCGTCTGGGCTTCCTCCAGCTCCGTCTACGGCCTCAACACTCAGAACCCCTTCTCGGAACTCCACCGGACCGACCAACCCGCCAGCCTCTACGCCGCCACCAAGAAAGCGGGCGAGGAAATCGCCCACACCTACAACCACATTTACGGGCTCTCCCTGACCGGCCTCCGGTTCTTCACGGTGTACGGCCCCTGGGGGAGACCCGACATGGCTTACTTTTTCTTCACGAAAGACATCCTCCAGGGGAAGCCCATCGACGTGTACGAGACGCGGGAGGGGAAGCAGGTGGCGCGTGACTTCACCTACATCGACGACATCGTGAAGGGGTGCCTCGGGGCTCTGGACACCGCGGAGAAGAGCACGGGGAGCGGTGGGAAGAAGCGTGGAGCAGCCCAGTTGAGGATTTACAATCTGGGCAACACCTCTCCGGTGCCGGTGGGGAACTTGGTGACGATTCTGGAAGGCCTGCTGAACACGAAGGCGAAAAAACACGTGATAAAGATGCCTTCGAACGGCGACGTTCCCTACACACACGCGAATGTGAGCCTGGCCTACCGCGATTTCTCTTACAAGCCCAGCACCGACCTCCCCACGGGCCTCCGGAAGTTCGTGAAGTGGTACGTGGGTTACTACGGGCCCCAGCTCAGGCCCAAAAAGGAATCTCGTCTTGACAACTGATGCCCCTGCCACGTCATCATCTCCATCTCCTTTCATTATTGCTGTCATTCTTTTTTCTTAATTATTTGGCGTGGACCCAAATGTTGGTGTGCCAACTATACACATATAAATATCTGGTGGTATAGATGAAGAACATAAATGTGAAGGAAAGAAACTCAAACCAAATCTCTCCCTCTCTATGTATCTATGTAATGTATCTATCCAAACCTAAAGGAAAAACCGAATGAGGGATGTAATAATGGCGTGTGGGCTCTGCCACAAAGGTTGCAGAGCTCTCCCCTTCTTTATCTCTTTCACCGCTTTACTTCCTCTCTGTTTACCTGCATTTAGCATTCCCTTAAATTTACCACACATTTTATTAAACTTAACACTCTCCTCTTCTTCTAATTTAGATTTTAGTTAAGAAGTAATTCTGACTATCTGTACGTATTTATTTTCTCTATCGTGTCATTATTGTCGTTTCTAGTTCTAACCAAGTATTCAGTCAAAAACAACAACATTTCTCAAAACAAGTACAATTGTCATCCTCACGCTGTAAAGTTTTTAAATTCTTTATTCCCGGGTCCCAATCCTAAGAGCCACTGTGGGCACCAAGGACATCTCACTTTCTTTATTTCTCCATAACAACATGGATACACTTTTGTAAATTTTTCACAAATAATATTGTCATTTTACATTTAAAATTGCTGTCATTACTTTTTAATTATATGTATAATTAATTTGTTAACATACGCGTTAAGAATCGACAGTAACTATTTATAAGCAAAAACCGTAATTAAGGTACCATTTTTATAACACAACGCGTTTTAGTTGTTACAAGAAACAGGAGTTAAAAACTAGCGGCTTCAAAAAAGAGCATTATTTTGGCTGTCTTTGGCACTAAGTCAAGATCTTGAGAATCCAATTAAATAATTACGATGCTCTCTGTCCTTTAATTGTACTCATTATTTCCATCAACAATAATGTTATTATGGGCCGTAATATGTATTTGTATCCAGAGGTGAAGTTCTAAACCTAAAAACCTATAGCTTCTTGTCTTGTAGAACTTTAAATTTGATGGCCTCATGAGAATGAAACAATGATGAGGAAATGGATGAAGAAAAGATGTAGGGGTGGAAATGGGGATAATTTGAATATTGGGGAAGGCCAATACGCGTGGACTGCAATCTTATTTAATATTGCCATTACCAACTCACTCCATCGCCTCACTTCCCACGTGTAAGCTAATGCTAACTTAACTAATCCCTCTATTCTTCCATTTTTAGATCAAACATGACACCACATGCCTAATTCACTTACAAAATACAGCTCCTCAGCTTCAAGTTAGGGAAGGATCAACCCATAAATATTGTCCAACCACTGAAAGTAGTCAACAATTTACGTCTCTTGTATTAGATCTCATCCACTTCACAACACATGTCTTCAAATTGTTTTCAATTAAATATGATATACGTTTTGAAAGATTGCAACTTTTTTTCCGAATAAATCAAAAGAGTTGGACGTTAGACGTTGTGTCTGATATTGTATCTACTGAAGTTGACCACCGGAATCTTCAAATTCTCATTGGACTAATAATCTTCTTAATTCCATGCCCATTACATTGTTAAAATAAATCACTATCAAAATTTAAGATTAAGCGTTTCTCATGATCCACCAAGATGATTGTCAAAATTAATTTTATTGAACGGAAATTATTTTCTTTTTTTATTTTATTCTCAGATTGAAAAAAAAATGCTTAAATAATTGCATCGATCCTACTAGAAGGCAGAAACAGAGGGACACAGAGATGGTTTTTCTATACATTTAATGTCAACGGAATGTTTCCTTTTTCTCTTAATGTGCAAGTGTAAGGAGACCAATTAGCAGAAAAGTCAGGAATGGTTTACCTTTGATAAAAAAATAAGTTTGAAAATTTTCAAAGATAACCAAACTTGATTTCGATTAAATTAGAAGAATAATCCCGTCACATTTTTTAAAAATATAAACTACTAAAAGTGCTATATTAAACACCATCGTCAAGCGAAAAATAATGTTGGGTTTGTATGGTTTGTGATGTGATGTTGATATAAGAGGACAAATGTAACAATTGAGAGGGAGAAAGACAGTCCACCAACAATGTGCAAGTACTATTTCAGTGAAAAAATTGATGTGATCCATCTTTTGTTAACACATAACTTTACAATAACAATAGGGACATACGCACATGCCCCCCACCTTAGGGTCACCGACACTCACTTCCCATTCCGTCCACGAAAACTATTTTAAGACAATATTTGAAAAAGATCTTGTACAGACTTCATACGAATAATTAACTAAACAGTGTCCTTTAAATTTGCTAAAACTAACTAATCAACTCATTGCAGTGAATTTTATTATAATCTTTTTCAAGGAAGCTGTACTAACGTTTTCTTCGAAAACGGGTGTTAATAAATCCATCAAGGCCTGGAAAAATGATTGCTTCAATAAGCTTTGGTAACTAATGGGCGTTTTGCCTTCGATGGTACAAAACTAAGTCACCATGGTAGAATCATAACAAAATGTGTGCTAATATATTATTTGTGCTTAAATATTCATGAATAACAAGTAATGTTTTAATTTATTTAAAGCGTATCAACATTCTCTCCACTTTTATCTCCTCAAATTCCAGTATTCGTCCCCAACACATTCAATTTTATTTCATTTTAGACCACATACGACTAACACTAGATACTGCATTAACAAATGTTTAATTTCAATCCCACGTTTGACAACTTCTCAGTGCACGCACAAATGCATCACACCCTATATTTCCACTAGTTATAATAATATTGATGTTTCATTAATTTATCAAACAACCATGTATGGAAAGGGGATAAAAAAAAGTAAACAAAAACGGTGATAATAAATGTAAATATGTAAAATAGTAAGAAAAGATTCGGACATAGAGACCACCCATGTCTCTGTGGATACATATATGTCGCGAAACATGTAATAGTGACAGTGATTGGACAGTAACGCTCCAACAAGTACATGTGGTTTTCAATGTCCTTAAGTGGGCTTGGTGATTTTTAAGGCCCAAACAAATCAAACAGAAAGGCAAAAAACCACATTTAGGAGCTGGACCTTGAAAACTAATCAGAAATCCAACCCATAATTGATCGAAAGAGACATTCCATAAACGTCTTAGAATAACATAACCAAGAAATGTTACCGAAGAGAACACAGCATTCCACTGATTACTACTTTACCTTAATCGAAGTTCTAGGCATAAACATTAAATCTAAAACTAATCAGAAGCCCAAGCAAATAAAAAAGATTGGATCACCAGCCACCATTACGAGAACCATAACCGCCACCGCCACCAGATCGTGGCCCAGAAGGTCTATCGTTTGCATATGACACCCTAATGTTTCGCCCATTTAGATCCTAAAGAAACACCACAGCAAGTCAGTCGAGTAACAATGACTATGACAACAAAAATTAAAATACAAACAGATTAGCACTCTGACCTGCCCATCCATTGCTGAGAGTGCCGAACTTGCAGACTCATCACTGGAGAAGTTGACAAATCCAAATCCCCTTGATCTTCCAGTGTCTCTATCAGTTATAACCCTTGCTGTGAAACAGACCAGCAAGTATAAGTATGCCAGAACCAAAGATAGGACCAGGCTGCCATTTTTTTAGTGCTGGCAAGAAATCTGACCACTCAACTTTACTAATGTTCATTCAATTTCGTAAGAAATATTTTCCTAGCTATTTTTACGAATAAGATACAAAGGCTATGCAGCATTTAAGAATGATACACAGGTGAAATGCCCAGACACAATGGCATTATGCACACATATCCAGCTGCCAATAAAATCAAATGGTGCATCAATTGTCAATAGCAGATAGCAAAAATGGCAAAAAGCTGAAACTCTGATGCTGCAATATGGCGGTCTTAGCAGAAGTTGCACCACAATGGAGTCAGGATAGCAGATCGGAGAGGATTTTAGCAATGCCATTGTGGTATAGCGTCTGCTATATAACAACTATGCCAGTTTACAATGAAACAGACCAAAACTACATAACATATGGTAAAACGATGCTAACAGGTGACTACATGACTAAAATTGAACCACCATATAACAACAAAGAAAGAAACTGAACTCACCCTCAACCACGTCTCCAAAGCTAGCAAATGCGTCCCTAAGAGACTGGTCATCAACTCCGTACGAAAGGCCTGAATTATCAAAAGACCAAACAAATAAAAACATCAGAAAATAGCATCCACACACATGGTTTGTATCCATAACAATCTTTCCAACAAATGTCAATACCTCCAATGAAAAGCTTGCTTGAAGACATGCAGCGAATATAATTAAGCATGGATGCAACAGGTGCTTGTGTGCTGCGAGCAGCACCCTGCCTCAAGACATTTCCAAACTTATTACAAAACGCCATTATGAATGTTGCCTGAACTTGGAGCAACCGAGTTCCTGAAACCAACAATAAGACCGGTAAGGTGACGATCGCTAGGATACAAATACGTGATCATGGTAACCACAACACAACAACCGAATGACAATTTTCTAAAAGGTTATATAAAACTCATTTCTCAGAATCCAACACAACTTCCGCCTTTCTCGTTTTAGGCATTATAATCTCCATTCGCAAACGCAGAAAACACAAACGCAAAAAAATAGAAAAATAAAAAACAGAAACCTTAGCAAAAGAACCTAGTTATGACAGAGCATCTACTCTTCTCACTGAACCAGAAGCATGATATTTAGTACAAGCATCAACCCAGAATTCAAATAATCACATTAGCACATGAACGGCAGAGGGAAATCCGAAAAAGAATGAAAAACCCATGAACCCCCAAAACTCGAAAGAAACGATCAACACGAATGAACAAAAAATGTGGAAATGAGAAAGAACAGCATAACAATGGTAGGGTTTGAGGTAAAATACGAGAAGAAAGAAGAAGAAAAATACCGAATTGAAGAAGGAAGAGCAAAGCGGCTGGCTAGGGTTTAAGGAGAAATGTGAGAGTCACTGGAGCACTCCAATAAGGTGGCTATGCAAAATATCTTCTCCTTTATAGAGTGAACGAAGGGTAGTACTGACCATTGCTGCGATCCTCTGCATCTAACTCTACTTTTTAAAAACTACAACCACCATGCTATTGCTCTACTTTCTCTTTTTCTTCCCTATTAAGCCCTTTATTTTGGTTACGCAATTTTTTTTCCCTGAACTGGTACAGTACAGAAGAATTTTCCCAATCAACATAATATACCTTCCCAAAATTTTTCTATTTAAAAAAAATTGTAGGTTTTCTTTTAAATGATCTGTTTGTTAAATAATCAGTATTAGTAATAGAAATTGTACTTGTTAAATTACTATTAAATGTTGTTGTTTAATTTATTTTTGATAAAAAACAAATATTACTAATGTTGATTGATATAAAATTTAATGAAGTGCACAACTAAAATCAAAATTGTTTTGTATTTCAATAATTAATTAAATTAAGAAATTAATAATGGAGAAGAAAATTAGAATAAATGTATTATTATTTTTTATTTATTATGATTGATATTTTGAACCATATTAGTATTTTTTCCGTATTTTGGCATAAAAATAAATTTTTGGTTTTATTTAAAAACACATATATTTATTATAAATAGGTTGATAAATTGATATTGAAATATATGGAGAACATTTAAAAAATCTCATTCAAACCTAAAAACCAACAATACAAAATACGAACAAAATGGAAAATTGTAAAAGTTAATTAATCACGTTACTATTGATTATTAGAGGTACATAATTTTTTTTTCGGAAGATCTTGTAAATATGACAAACAATTCCATTGAATTGAAGGTGGGCAATTTGGGTTTGAGATTAATCATAAGTGGAATGTTGTAATTAACCTTTTTTATTACTCTTCTAAGAATAATACTTACGAAATATCATCTATTTGCTTAAAACCTTTGAAATGTAATTATGAGGTATTTTAAATATTTGAAGTTTACGTCTTGGAACTAATATATTGTGTTTGATTAAATATTCATATTCATATTTCAATTTGTAGTCAAAAATATATTTGAATCAAATATAAAAAAATATAAAAATTGGACGGTCTAATCTCTAAGAGAAATATCTTTTTGTATTTAACCAATTCTTAAAATGTCAAAAATATTCTTATTACTTTTATTTTAAAATTTATTTATTATATAATTTTTTATCTCTCTCCCCACAATTGAGTCAATCCTTAAATGTAATTAAGAAAAAAAGATGTTAACAAACTAAAAGTTATAAATATCTAATTTTAACAAATTAAAATTATAAATATTTTAATAATAAAATATCTCATCTTAATAAACTCTTAAAAAATAAAATAACAATTAATATTTAATTGATTGAAAAAACAAAAATTGATATTGTGTAATTATCTATATTTATGTTGCAGTTAAAATCTATAATACATATGATAGAGATATCTGTGAGTGTGTAAATGAGAACAAAAATTATTTAATATATAAATCTTAAAATAAAAATAATAAAAATATTATTAATATATTATAAAATAATTTAGTGCAAGAAGTAATTTATATGATGTAGCAAATAATTACCTAACTTTAATTTCTTGAATAACCACACGGCGCACTAATGGTAACCTAAGAGGTGTTTTAGTAAGACTAAATCTATTATTATTTTTTATATTTATTATTATTGATATTTTGAAACATATTAGTAACTTTTTTCGTATTTTGGCATAAAATTAAATTTTTGATTTAATATTAAAACCACATATATTTATTATAAACAGGCTGATAAATTGATATTGAAAAATATAATTGAAGCCTAAAAACCAACAATACAAAATAGGAACAAAATTTAAAATTGTAAAACTTAGTTTTTCATATTATTGTTGTTTATTCGAGGTGCATAATTTTTTCGGCAGATCTTTTAAATATCACAAACAATTCAATTCACTTGAAGGTGGGTAATTTGGGTTTGAGATTAATGATAAGTGAATGTTGGTAACTTTATACAATTAAGCAACATGACATGTCAAGAGAGTTATTTTCTATGACTTTTCTAAGGATAATACCCGCAAAATATCACATATTTGGTTAAAACCTTTGAAAATGTATTTATAAGGTATTTCAAATATTTGAAGTTTACATCTTAGAAATAATGTCTTTGATTTTTAGTCAGAAAAATATATATTTGAACTAATCATAAAAATTATATGTAATGTAATTTGATTTAGATTGTATATGTAAAATCTGAAGAAAACTAAATCAATATTTACAATTTCGTTTGCATTGATCTTGTAGTTTTATTGTAATTTTTTGTATCAAGTATTTAGTTTGATTTTTGTATATTACAGTCTAATTTTATATTATGATACATAATTTTATTTTTGTTATACTATAATTAAATATTTGTTATATTGAACTTTATGAATAATATTACGTATTACATTTCTATTAACACTAAAGTAACTACAATAAAATTTAGACTCATAATAAAGGAAAACAAAATAACAAAGGTAACTTATATTGTATTTATATATTATGGCATAAATACTAGATAACTCCTAAGATGAGATGATCAACCTCATAAAAATTTTGTTAAACAATTTTTCTTTAACTTTACTATATCCCAATACTTTAGAATCTAACACTTAACTTAAAAATTCATTTCACAACACACTTATCAAAATCTTTTACAAATGAATCCTGTAATTGATTTTGATTAGCCTAGACTGATTTCTGAACAGTGTTAAAATAAATAGTGTGTAATTGTGCTTATTTGGAGGCATGCATCTGATGTGTATATTTATTTGGCATTAGAAGGAACGAGTGATCCATGTATGATGTGAGTTTGTGTGGTGACAACGGTGCATAATAGACAAAAAGGAAACAAATAGGATGAGCCAGTGGTGTTCCACCATATCCTTCTCCTCTTCCATATCTGATAATCTGCCATAACATTCCACAAAAATTTCTCATAAACCTTTATTTTTTAGATAAATAAATAAATAAATAAAGCTGAAGTTGAATCAAAATAAATTAACAAAAAGACAGACAGAGGAGCAAAGGACTAAGGTGTTGGTTTTATACGGAGGATGATTGCAGGTAATGTTTGATTTATGTGTTCAGTGATCGATCGCCACTATGAGAATGTTGCCTGTTTGCTCAGCCACCCCGAGTTACTCCACCTCTTCCCAGGTCAATTCCTACCCATTTCTCTTCATTCTTCTTTCTTCACCATACTCACATACCCATCAATCAAAATTCTCACTTCAGCCATGGGACCGATGTTTTTTCTGAAACACACTGCTTTTATTTATCTGGGTGTTTCAGGAATTATTTACCACTCCTGTTGTTCTTGTTCTTGCAGATTCCCTTGTTTGGGGGATTGCTTCCAATTCGAAAGGATCTCGAGAGCAGACTTGTGGTTGAAGAAGGCGTGCATCTGGCGTCGCAACATGGAACTTATTCACCCAGAAACTCATTTGCAGTGCGCGCTGCTACAAAGACGGTATTGGATGGTTTTTCTTCTACAACTGAACCGGGAGGATACCTTACAAGCACACTGGGTTATTCACCACTGAGACACATGGAAAGTTATAATTTATCTACTGTGCCAGAGGGACTCGTGGCTTTTGCAGAAGAACAGTCTACTGAAGGATCTACTACATTACTGACACCAGCACAACCAGAAACACTATCAAGTACTGATATAATACCAGAGAACTTTGCCCCACAGCCTAGTTCAATTAATGTGGATAGTGAATCATTAGCCAGTACAACAGCAAGTGTTGAGGATGTTTTTGCTGGAATCAATGACTCATTCAAGGCCTCAATCAATCAGGGAGAAAATGCTTTACGAAGCTCAGTGGATACAGTCACTTCTTTTTCAGATTCTGTTGTTAAAACTGCTACTAAATCTGTTGATGATGCTTTTAGTAAGGCATTTTCTGCTGTTGATCAAACAGGGGACATAGCAAACAATAAACTCACTGGCTTTTCAAGTGGGCTGAGTGGAGTCACAAATAAAGCACCTGCTGTGGCTATTGATGCGTTGCGCCGCGCAATTGTAGTAGTAGAGAGTTCCCTCACAAGCGGGGCTTCGTATGTTGTCTACCTATATGGGTCAGCCAAGGATCTCCTTCCTGCAGGGATTAGGGACACGGTGAACGTATATGAAGATAAAGCAACAGAAATCTTGAGGCCTGTTGCCTCTGCAACTCAAAGGGTATTTTTACCGAATAACAAAAATTTTCCATAAGATCCTTGACTCTCAACTTTACCTGATTCATAGTCTTTACTTTAATAAAGAAGTTATTTGCTCTTACTGGTGGTTGAAATATTTTGAATCCATGTTCTCAACTTGCTGTTTCGTTCTGCAAACATTTTAAATTTGATGAATGTTTATAGTCTATATATGCATTGTAACAATTTATGCTCCATCCGTAGATATACATGGGTGTCTACTCATTGGAGAAGACTTTTGGCTTGGATCCAAATGACCCAATTATTCCATTTATTGTTCTTGTAGGCTCTTCAGCCACATTATGGTATGTGAATTTTCCTTCCTCAAAATTAATTTTTGTTGTTTATCTATTGGAGAATAAAATTTCCATAAAAAAGACGCTATAGGTAATAGATTTCATAGATATGCAGGGCCTTTTATTGGTTGTGGAAATATGGAGGTTATTCAGGAGATTTGTCCCCTAAATCAGCTTTGGAACTTTTGACTAAGGATGCAAATGTTGCACTTATTGATGTCCGCCCTGAGGCAAGTTAAGATTTACTTTTCTGGCTTTTATTCATAAAAGGAAAAAAAGTTGTATAATTTATGAAGGTAAAGTCTGACTACCCTGCATTTTGATACCCATTCTAATTTTGGTCAACACTTCTTCCCAACTTAACTATGGTTTCCTCATATTTTGAAAGTTTTCCTACGTTTTTGCATTCATTTGGCTAACTATTTTGATTCCAAGCTTGACCGATAAAATCACTGTTCATTTTTTTCACAGGAATTGCGAGAAAAAGATGGCGTTCCTGATATCCGACGAGCTGCTCGATTTCGTTATTCAAGTATAACTCCTGTCGAGGTTGGTTTAAAGCACAATAGTGTTTAAAAGATGGGATTGGAATAATTGTGCTATACCTTATCTTTGTTAAAGGGAACAAATCCAGAATCTTGGTCGTTTGTTAGATGGATTAGCAACTAATTTATAATCTGTTTACTGCTTTATAACATATTATGCAATTGTCAGGTTGATGGTTCCATACGCAAGTTGTTGAAGGGTGGTAGAGACTTCGATGATTCCTTGATTGCTGTTGTTATTCGAAATTTGAAGACTGTTAAGGTGTTATCTTTGTATCTTGGAATAGGGTCTATTGTTCTGAATAAAATTAGTTGAAAATTCATGGAATAACCCCAGAAAAAATTTCCTCTTTTAGATTTCTTCTATTTCTCTCTTCACTCTCTCTCTCTCTCTCTCTCTCTCTATATATATATATATATATATATATATATATATATATATATATATATATATTAATGAGGTGAAAGTATACTTTTCACATGTGATTAGGAGTTGGCATGAAAAATTATGTCTTAAAATCTTATTTTCTCTGGCCTATAGGACAGTTCCAAGGTTATAGTGTTGGATGCTGATGGTACTCGTGCTAAAGGCATTGCAAGATCCTTGAAGAAGATTGGGGTCAAGGCAAGTCTTTTAATAGCTGCTGCGATATTACTGCAAAACTACTGATATAATACATAAAATTCCTGGCTGAGTTTAATTATGCACTACGAGATGTTGGATCTAGGTTAGGAATAGCAGTTTACACTGCTTCCATATCTGCATAGAATCCTTCAAATTGGCATTTGTATTTAAAGGTTGGGCTTGCAGAGCTTTCTCGTCATGGGGGAAAAGTAGGGTAGTACTAGAGAAAAATTCCAGCAAATGTACACCTACTATTCCCCATACCTTAAGTGTTTGTTTGTGTCTGCTTGATTTCAACCTTTGCGGTATCTTCATCATTAATATCAAATATAACATTATAGTTTTGAATGAAAATGGATTGAAATCATATTGTGAAGTTAAAATCTGATGATTTATGAGCTAGTTATGACACTCCAGTAGATGACACGAGGTTTTGATTGCTTGAAACTGTAAATGAATTTGTTTGTCTGCTTGATTTCAACCTTTGCGGTATCTTTATCATTAATATCAAATATAACATGATAGTTTTGAATGAAAATGGATTGAAATCATATTGTGAAGTTAAAATGGGATGATTTATGAGCTAGTTCATGATACTCCAGTAAATGACACGAGGTTTTGATTGCTTGAAACTGTAAATGGAAAGAAAAATGAATTTGATTGAATTCAAGTTGCCCTAATTCATATGTTCAAACTAACAGTTCGTCCTTCCTTGTCAACACAAATGGCAATTGTCAGATACATAATAGACAGAGACAGCTTTTGATTCAAGTATCTGTGCTTTAGTGTGGTGGTTTGTGTTGCCCAGGTTGACTAACAGATATATTCTGCGCAGTCCATTTAATCACCAACTTTGATATCAAACAGATAATGGAATATCGTAAAATAATCAACCTTTGTATGATATTACAGAATACATACCTGGTTCAAGGCGGCTTTCAGTCTTGGATGAAACAAGGTCTCCGCATCAAAGAACTCAAACCAGAGACAGCACTTTCCATACTGAATGAGGTATTCACCAAACTACTGTTATTTTGTTAGCGCAAGTAACCAACAATAATGGGATGAAAACTACTCTACTGGGTTAGGTAGTGGTACTACTACTTGGGTGCTTGAGCTATGAGTTTATGCTCCTTGTTGTAAATTAATCATTTGCCCGAAGGCCTAAATTCACCAAATTGATTTCTGTAGCAAGCGATTTGGTTAGCTACCTTTTGTTATTCATCTTCCAGTTTCATTGTCTGTCTCCTGAAAGTTTATATAGGATGTGCAACAATTTATGATTTTGCATTTCAATTTAGTAAACTTTAAACTAGTCTCATGGCATATTTTTTAGAAGTTTATCAAGACTGCAGTTTCTTTATAAATCTTGCTTTAGGACAAAAGAAGTGAAACTATACATTTCTAATCAGTAATTGCTTATTTCTGACATTGTATTGATCAATTGAGATTTCTTACAGCATTCTTTCTATTTATTCTTTTAAGACTTCCTCTTGTGTGTGTGTCAGTTACAAAGCCAAAAATAGAACCTGAAATTTAAGAAAGGTTAGAAGAGTAAGAGAGAAAGTGAAAGAATGCATCTGTGATGATAGATCGAATGACAGAGAAAAAAGAGAATACTCCTTCCAAGGGTTTCCCCTTCAATAAAGGTTCTCCCTTTGAGCTAGTGCTGGTTTTTCCAATATTGCCAATTCAGAAGGAATCCTCGTTTACCCCCTCCTACTATTCAAGCTAGCTACCTAACAGATTCTCTACTCTTTATGACCTAATTATGTAACTACTCTAACTACTTTGTGTTGTCCTGGGCTCCACATCTGTTTCTTTTTTATGATTTCATTGTGAAGACATGTAAAAGGTTAAAAGAGAAACTTTAGCTTGACTATCTATGTTGGGTTTTCATTGATGCACGTGCATTTTGATACATTTACAGGAAGCTGAAGCAATTCTAGAGGATGTTAGTCCTTCTCCTTTGCAACTATTGGGTTATGGTACGGTAAGTGGCAATTTCTTGAATTACATCTTTGTGATTTTCCAACTGTTATTTGTCATTCTGGCTGGCTTCTCTATGTTAAGTATCGGTCAATATTATAAGGTTCATTTTCTTGTCACATAATATGTAGAACACCACCATATGGTAGAAAAAAATATTTGCGGGGAAAAGAATTGATAGTAGTTTCTTGTTAATTTAATTTTTTTGTTGTTATAACATTTTCAGAAATATACTTACTGCTGCTTGAATGTGTATGTACTGAATATTCGTAAGTAATAGTCAGTAATCTTAAATAAATATTGTCTACTTCCTTAATACCACGAAGGAATATTTTCTTTCATATTTTTATTTGATTTGGAAATGACTGATTACATGATTGTATTCAATTTTATCATCTGCTAATAAATGCAACTCCTTTTGGTTTAGGGGCTTGTTGGAGGGCTGTATGCAATATTAGGTGCGTGCATGTTCTTTCATAAACTATCAATTTGCTGAGAATTTAAAACTTAAATTTTTGGGTTGCATCAAGGTTGTAGATTTTTTTTAATTTTTATTTTATATGTACCTCTGCACACACACACACCCATATATATATATATATATATATACAAACATAGATTTATATGAAGCTTATTAGTGATAAATCAAATTTTTCTTGCACTGTGTTTAAGAGGTTATGTAGTTTATGCAAATTAATTTTGTTTTAATAGCTTAAACTGAAGCTAAATACATCAGGCACAAGTGATTTCACGTCTATGATTTTTTTTATGAAAACCTTACATCACTTTGTTGTTCGCCATCCTCATGTGTGATGAGGCTTTTCTTAGTTATCCTGATCTGACAAAGAACATCAATATTGTCTCAGAGTGGGAGAAGACATTACAGTTAATTGGTGCATTTGGCCTCGGTTTGGTATGTTCATTTCCTTTCAGCAAGTATTTTTCAATCAAATTGTTGCTTTTAGAAGCTTCACTGAGAGTTTAGTTTATATATCCACTTATGTTGGAAATACAGTGGACTCGTAATATGCGTGCTGGGAAATTCTTATATTTTGTCATATTTTATAGTCACTTGGTCAATAACATCAATGATTTTCCATTTCCTCACAAATGGTTTTCTGAATTTTCACCAGACCATCTATTTGCGGGTTTCTTCGTATGAAGACTCTGAAGATCTAAAACAAGATGTGAGGTAAGTATACTTGATGATGGATATTTGGTCATAGAATCATGAAAAGTATATTCTTTTAGTAATTTAAATATTATATTATGACTACGACATATATTTTCTGGTTTTTTCAAGTTACCTTAATATTCAAGTCATGGAAGGTCTGTCATAATCGTCATTATGTTCTGTTCTGAACTATTGGCTATATATCATGAATCATGTTAACTTAATTTGACAATGCGCGGACAAAAAAGTCAATGATTTTAGACATGTGAAATGATCAGAAAATGTTTGTATGTTCTCTCATAGACAGACGATATACATGAACATAGAGCGTGACACACAAATGCATCAGCACTTTTAGCTATACCAACTATTCAGGCATAACGTTTCTTCTATTTTTTGTCTTGAGAATGGACGAATAGCTTAACTTACTAATAACTAGAAAATTTTATTGCAACAGTGTACATAACAGACATTTTTATTGCCCTGATAACAAGATATTAAAAGTGACTTGTGCTTAAACATGAATAATACGTATTGAAACTTGTAACTAGGACAGGGTTAAAATCTATGCGTACTACAGTGCTTGTTCCAAAATTGCCTTTAACTGCTATATGCCCGAGCTTCAAGCATGTAAAAATATATGGGGAGAAGAGTTTTCAGTCTGAAATTATGACACCCAAAATATAAATCTCTGCCACGCCAGTAGAATATAAATTAAAAATTTAAATAAATAATTAATCTTCAGTCATAAATTAGGACACCCAGACTACAAATTTCTGCAGAAGAACAGAAATTAAAAATTTAAATAAATAATCAGTCTTATGTGTAGACCAATATGGTTTTGAAAGGCTAGTTTCTGTATCCCTTTGCATTTTTACTTTTTCATCTGTTATTAAATTTGATCTCATTGTCTGATTTTGTCCTTTAAAGGTTGTTGCTTTCTCCGGTTAGAGTTGGAGCTAAAGCATTTTCGTGGGCTGCTGGAAAATTAGAATCAAATGGCTTAAGATTACCTACATCACCTTCATCATTAGATGTTCAGAACCGGGTGTTGCAGGCTGCCGCAAGACATGAATCTCAACCATCTGAGAGTGAAAGTAACCAAGATCCTGTTCCTGACCCGACAGTTCCTCTCAATCAGAATGTATGAGACCATTCCAGACTGTCATGTGCTAACATGAAAAACAGAACAAAGATTCATATGGTCACAGCAATTTAACTTAAATGACTGGAAAGTTAGCAAGTTGACGCTATCCAACCTTTTCCAGACACTTCGTCTGTAGGCATTTTGAAAATATAGGAAAAAAAATTTACAACTCAGAAGGATGATTATGTTTGATTTGTTGCATGCCATGCCTCAAGTGGTTGGTACAATTTCCTCGGTCAAAATAACAAGAATGTAACTATTTGCAATTTTTAGTAAAAATGTGGTGGCGCAACAAATAGTTTTGCAAGCTATTCCTTCAATAAGCTCATTACTATTTTGGTCTTGCCAACACGTAATATGCAGTTGAAAAACAAGGGACCAACAACAGATTTTCTTTAAGGGAAAAAACCATTTTTTATAGATACTTTTGGAAGACAACTAAGATGTGTGTGTATGTAGAGAGACAAATGGTCAAATTTTGAAACAAGGATGCGGTTGGTTTTTATTGGACTTAGTTACGCCCTAAGCTTAAATGCTTAATTCTTAAAATATCCAGTGATGAAACTCTTCTTTAGTACTACACTATTTATTTTAATTAACACAATATTTATATAATCCATTTTATTTTTATGGAAATAATAATCTTTAATAAAATTCTTACACTATTTACTATATTTTAAAATGTATTTTCCTCCAAAAAAAAATGTAGAAATATATAAAATATTATGTAACATGTTCATATATAAGTTTGTATTCATCAAGCTGGTCAATACTTTAATTTTATAAAATATTTTTAATTAGTTAACTTAATAAATTTTAGTTAAAGATTATTTTAAGCTTTCAACTTCATATCATTTTGTTTCATCAAAAGCAGTCTTAACATTATATTATATTATTATCTTTTTATTTTTTACATAATTTCAACCAGGGGTGTGCTTGACCCATGCTGGCCCAATTTTACGAGTTTTGGTATTAAATGTTGACTTCCAACTTCTTCTTTTCTACATTTATTCGTATATTATCCTTAAATATGTTTTAAGTTTTCTTTTTACTATTTTTTTATTCAAGACACGATTTTATTATTTTATTCTCTCCACTCATTCATAAGGCATCACTTGATTGTTTTCACTTTTTTACATGTAGTGTGTATATATATATATATATATATATTTTTTTTTTAACCAATACGATATTAGCAAAAATAGAAAATATGCTTTTGATTATTAAATAATTTTATATTATTTATATCATTCATTTTATTATTTTATGATTATACTTTAATATATTATTCACTCAACATTACCATTAAATCTTGCACCGCACCCAACTCTGATGTAGAAGATATTATAGTCAAGTTGAAATAATTTTTTATATATTGAGAGATTAACCACGATAAAAAAAGATGCGAATTCGGCATGAAATTTTTAACAGATGATTGTTTTCGTCGGTATAAATACACACTCTTACTTAACTAAGTATAATTTATTTTATTTAAATCAATGTGGAGATGTTGAGATTCCTTTGTTGGGTCTATAAATTGTGAGATAATATGACCTTCTCATTAAATTATTAGAACATGTTCTTATATGTGAAATTTTATTTGAGAAACCATCTTGAAATTTTAGTATTATATATTGTAAGAACATATTCATACATGTGAATTTGTGAGATAACATGATTAGAAATAAGTGATGATATCTGGACCTCTTATATATAATTCCTTATGCCAATCTAAATATTAGTGGAGTTCAGTTAAGGCACGATACACCCAGAATAGATGGGATTATTAGAAATAGTTTGACATTTATAAATTTTGTGAACTTAGGGTGTGAAGTCGAAAGATATAAAGAATAATCTTACGCATTTAAAGAAAACAAATTGGTGTCTAGCCATAATGATGCTCTATAGGTTCAATATTCAAAATATGTATAATAGATTAGTGTGTAATTGACATCAAGTTTCATTGCTGAAAACATGTTAACAGCTTGGTTTATGAGTTAAGAAAATATTAATAATAATAATAATAATAATAATAATAATAATAATAATAAACATTTTTGTTTCTTGAGTGGGATTGGAAGAATTTAATGGTATAAAATAATTTAAAAATGGAAGGGAAATTTAGTGTTACATGGATTTAGAAGAAGGTAGGTTAAAGTAAATGAGATGGTGGTTTACTTATTATGGATGATGGAAGTAAATAAATAGGGGGCTTGTGTTCCTCATTTGGCTCTGGGATGCATGCGCATAGGTAACGAAATTACCGTTACCTATTGCGTTTCAACTCCCCTCTCTCCTTCCCTCACCATCACCAGAGATTCAATTCCATCATCACCATGATGATCATCATAACTATGGTGCTTTAGCTACACCATTTTTTTCTGCAGGCTGCCAAGACAAGAGGTATCCTAAACCCAATTAACGATCCATCTTCTCCAATCTCTTTGCAGTCTTCATCTTCTTCATTGCAGGTCAAGACAGCTTTTTGATTGGACATATCTTGGCCCTGCGGCAAGATTCATCGGAAATTATAAATAATTAATAATGGGGGCAACGCACGACAACGTCATTGGCCTTGTATTGGCCGTTTCTTCCAGCGTCTTCATTGGCTCTAGCTTCATAATCAAGAAAATGGGTCTTAAAAAGGCTGCCAGCAACGGCTCAAGAGCAGGTTCATCAATTATATATTCAAATCTGATATAATCACACTTTTCTCTTCTTTCTTAACGCATTTCCTTTCTTTTCATTTTATCAGCCACCGGAGGGCATTCCTATTTGTACGAACCGTTTTGGTGGTTAGGAATGATTTCAAGTGAGTCCTCTTGACGTTTCTGCATCCTCTAATGCGTTCAAACCTAAATAATTAATCAATAATCAACCATGCATTTTGTAGTGATCGCTGGGGAAATAGCCAATTTTGCTGCTTATGCTTTCGCTCCTGCAATCCTTGTAACTCCTTTGGGAGCTTTAAGCATCATTTTCAGGTAAGAAAACCTAGGTGGATCATGTTCATGCAGGAAACCTAGGTGGATCATATATAAAATAAAATACATATATGTTATGCAGTTCAGTGCTAGCTCACTTCATACTGAAAGAGAGATTGCACATCTTTGGCGTGCTTGGGTGTGCCCTGTGTGTGGTGGGATCTACGTCTATTGTTTTGCATGCACCGCATGAGAAAGACATTCATTCTGTGAAGGAAGTGTGGGACCTTGCTATAGAACCAGGTAATATCTATCTGCTTGCATAATAATTCACTAATCCATCAACCTAAGCTACCTTTTTAATTCATTTGGCGTCACACAGGTTTTATTGTCTACATTTGCGCTGTTGCGGTAATTGTTTGCCTCCTTATTTTCCGCTTTGTGCCAACCCACGGACAGAAAAATATGATGGTATATATTGGAATATGTTCTCTCACCGGCTCCATTACGGTATATTACTCTAATGCTCCATGCTTATTGATAATAATACATAAACTTATTGTCTCCATCCTTGTTTTAATGATTTTTAAATATTTGCATGCATATATAGGTTATGGGTGTCAAAGCAGTCGGAATTGCTTTGAAGCTTACATTCGAAGGGACGAATCAATTTATTTTCTTTGAGACCTGGATCTTTACTCTGGTTGTCATAGGATGTTGCCTTACGCAGATTAACTACTTGAACAAGGTACATATATATGTGTGTTTAATTTAATCTCATTTAAGCGCTTGTCCTTTCGTTTTTCTGGTGCTTCTAGGACGAGACAAATGCATATTTATGCAGTTGATGACCTCATTAAGTTAATTTACGTAGTTATTGTACAATAAGCATTACGCTGCTTCTCACCTTTACGTTTTCACTCATGGATGGATTTTACTTCTCTTTTACCTATTAATTTTGGGCTCCCTTAAATTTGTTAGGAGTTAAATGAGATAACTTAGCACTTGATTTGGAAAACGTGTTTGCAGGCTTTGGACACCTTTAACACTGCTGTTGTGTCGCCAGTTTACTACGTCATGTTCACATCGTTTACAATAGTGGCCAGCATTATCATGTTTAAGGTGACTTGTTATCAGCTTTCATCATATCATACACTTGTACTTGTTGGTTCATGTTTTAGGCCAAAATTAAAAAGAATAGTTTTTTCTTGAAAACTTTATTGATTGTAGTTATATATAATAAATGACTTATAATGTATGGTACAGGAATGGGCGAAGCAGGATGCATCACAGATTGCTACGGAGTTGTGTGGCTTTGTGACAATTTTATCAGGGACTTTCCTTCTTCACAGAACTAAGGATATGGGAAATAGACCCTCCGAAGCCACCGTTCATTCCAGTCCAGATCCACTACAATTCCCTGATAATACCAAGACACCTCAAACCCCCGAAATTTGAATACTGTCTCTGCAAAAAAACAACACTTCTCTTTCATACATATATATACACATTCATATGTACGTAAATGTAGCATCTACCATTTGGTTCTTAACAAGCTTGTAATTTCACATTAATTAGAAAAATGGATACGAGAAATGCCATGAAAAAATGGAAGATTAAAGGAAGCACATGTTTGATATGACAAGCTTTAGGACATGACAGGATGTTATTCTTTTATTCATTTATAATTAGAAGCCTCTCTCTTTTGATTTACCACCCATTCTCCTGGTTTCTTTGAACAAGTCTTGAAAACATTCTGAGACATGGTTATTCACACAACAGCCAACCGAATACCCACTAATATGGTAACATGTAAAGTATCAAATAATAATTATATAAATATTAAATAATTATAGAAAATAGTAAATAACTACTACATTATTAATAATTTTGTAAATATTGAGAGAAAAAGTATTTAAGAGATTTGAATAAATTGCATAAATATTATACGAAATGAACTATTGATAAATAAAAAATCATATAGAATTTTTTTTCAAATAAAATAAAACTAAAGATACAATAAAAAGAAAAGGTTGTGTACATTAAAAACAATTTAATTTGATAAGATTAAAGTTTATATTTCTTAAGGTGTAATATATTTAAACACAATCTCATAAAAAATATATGTAATTGAGATTATGATAAGAAGAGAAGTATTTTAGAGGAAGGAGTGAATTTGGTAAATATTTAATAAGTTAAATAACTGAGAAAAAATAAAAATATATTAAAAAATGAAAAAAAATTCAAATATACAAAAATAAAGGATTTAAGAGAATGATTTTTTTAAAAATTATCTAATAAACTTACAATATCCTAATAAATAAAAATGAAAGGTGAGTATATTCTCAATTTAAAAAATTATATACTATTTATATCTATATGTCTAATTAATGTAAAAATTTTCGGTCAAAATTAACATAACTTCAAATAACATTCACAAAAATTTATTTTATTTATATATATATATATATATATATATATATATATATTTTTCTTTGAAAGAAACATAAAAACTTTTGGGGTCTAGTAATTATACTCTATCTTTTTATTAATTAGGATATAATCAATGATGATATAGCTGGAGAGACACATTTTTTAAGTCATACACTTTCACAATATATTTACAAGTATGAGAGTGTTAGTTTCATATTATTTATAAACAATGCACTTTTTGGTAATAACTATTGTACAAATTATAATATGAATATTTTTTTTTTTAGTTGATGATGTAAAAGTGTTTTACAAATATAGAATGCACATTTATTAAAAGAACTCCTTTAAACAGTGGCTAAGAGCCATTACAAGGAGGAGGAGTATAGGTGGGAAGTAATTCTCAAACAATAAATCTGTCTACATCCATAAAAGAGTGACCGCAATGTGATGTTATGATTTTAATTTCTTTTATTTATACATTTTTGGGGTTGGGTCACTTTTTTTCTTCTCAGAATTTTATTTCTGCAGTTAAAGAGATAGTAATGTAATGCATATGTACATATTAATCAGCCTTAGCAAACAGGTGGACGTCCTTTTTATCTTATTCTTTATTTATTTCTACAAAAATGGTTAAAACCATCATTTTCAGTGACTTAAATTAATGGTGACATAATTCATTTTGGTGGATTACTCTTAATTGAAAATATGAAGATTGGTGGTAGATTTCAAGGCAAAAATAAACAAGATTATGCTCTAAATTTGATTAATGATTTATAATGACTTGTGTCTATCTTGATCTAAGACTAAACCACTTTTACTAAAAGAAACTATTAGCTGTATCAAAGACTCGATCTAATTATTTATATTTTCTAGTTATAGGATAAAGTGGTCTTTGAGCTTAAAAAGATGAATGTATTGTATAGTATTAATTTAAGTAATAATGTCTAAACATTTGGTGTCATGACCAAGTATTGAGTTAATCGGTCAGTTCATAATAAATTAAGATACTTAAAACTAAGGATGTAAACTCAATACAAATCCATCCTCATTTTGGTATATTTTGAAGGATAAGGAATCCCTATTAATTAAAACAATCAATAAATTAATATAGATTATCATCTTTAACTAATTCAGATTATTTATCATATTAATTATGAGTCTAAAGGAACAGAAATCTCATAAAATTAATGAATAAGAGTCCATCATTATCAACTAGTATAAATAAGAGTGTTAATGAGAGAAAGGAAGAATCAATTCTCGTTTGAAAAGCTTCATCAGAAACTCGTAGGAAAGAAAAAAATTCTCCCTGAATTACAATGAATTTTACATAAAATCTACATTATAAAAATCATCTACTAATTTCCCTAAAAAATTAATATTTAACTCATATAAAGTGATTTTAACTTATAAAAAATATTTTATCTTCTCAGAAAGAACCGGAATTTAGACTCAAACATTTTTCTACTGTAAGGTAAAATTGTGACACCAAGAAGCATTTCCAACTCAGTTTTACAACATCTTACATAATACAAGTTAACCATTTCAAAATCAATTTGACTAAAACAACAGAACAAACGGTTGGCATATTTTGTCACTTTAAAGACATAAATGTCCCCAGCTTATTACGATCTATAGAAAAACTGTTAAAATTTTCAATTCCAGTACAATATCAAATATAGTATCTGTTTCAGACAATTCAAATGTTACATAAGCCAATTTGGCATGACAGTTTCAAGTCTAAATTGTAGAAAATAATATTTACAGGACATTATAACATTTTGTTTCATTAAATTGAAAACGAGTTTCATCAAGTGATGCAGTATTTCAACCTCAAATAATAAGTTCGAGTTCTAGACGTATATACAATTAGTATGATAAATGATGAATTGATAATATCCTTAGCCTGAACTATCACCGACCCCAAGATCAAGCTGCAACTGTTCTATGAGTACTTTTTCAACAGCATCGACAAAGCTTGATATATTTTGCCGAATGTGAGTATCTAAAGAATTGGCCAACTTCTGAAAAATAAAAAGCCCAATAGCAAAATCAGCACGAACACCAGGTAATGATCAGAATAACACTTATATTAAAAATAAAGACTGATTCAGGAGATATATCTTAGGTGCCGAACCGCTAAAATTTTGTTGATCATAAGAATGACTTGAAACTGCAGTAACATACAGTACTAGTTTTTAGGACCCATTATTTTTTAATGCTATTTGTCAGGTTTTTTTTTTTATATGCTTTGAATGTAATAGATTTTTTTTTTTTTTTTTTTTTTTTACTTATAGGCATTTCCTCCTTAGTTTATGTTTATCCAGTAGGCGGATATTTTTTCTGCATAATATCAGTCCTTCTCTATATAAATTCAGGTGCCTATTGAGCAATAACTGATGCTTTCAGCTGTTCACAAAAATATATGCTCTGTACTTATTATCATCAGCTTATATTTTTAAACTGACCAACAAATTCACATTACAGGAGTGAGATTAAGTGCATCATTAAAAAGTTTTAAAAATACACCTCCATCACAACCCTGGTCTCGAACTGCAATTAAACAGAGACTTTAGGAGACAAACTACTGCATTTAGACCAAAATTGGTTGAGCCACTGCATTAACTTTGCAGTTGTCAAAAGAAACTAAAAAATACATCTAGCACTAAGCTACTATGAGATTTCAACAGGTTCAGCAAACAATTAAGTACAAACATTTTGAGCTTAAAACCTTGATACCACATTGATACTCTTCGTAAATATCCATAAACCACAAGGAAGAATGAAGGCAGAAATTTTATAGCTAATACCGACTGAAATTCCCTCACCTCAACTTTGCTATGAAAACTTAGAGAAGTTCTCTTCAAATCACCCGATCCCTTTATGCATATCAGCTTCAATGGAGAACCAAATATGGGCCAACCATGTGACAACTTTATGTACGCATCAGTTCCTCCTGCCATATGAGCCACAATAGTCTCATCTTTGTCAAAGTATTCAAGTGAATATCTGCATTGACACAAAAAATGTAAAGGAAACACTAAATGATATCCAAAATTTAAGAGCAACAAAGCCAAACAGTCTCACCTTGATTTATTAGCATCCTTTACTACAAGACTTCGGAGTGTGCTTAGTATAATTCTATCTTGCACTTTCTGTATGAACCACTGCAAAGAGGACTTGCTGCAAGGTAAATGAATGTCAAGGAATGAGTTGTGGCCACAAGAAATCTGGGACCCATGATTAAGAGAAATGAGGACATGGCGAACCTGACAGACTTTGCATAATCAACAATGTCGCTCAAATATATATCATTTGGAAAAACCTAAATAATAATTCCAAGAAATTCAATAAATCATCTAAAGATAACAAGGATTATAAAAATGGAAAAATAAATTCACGTTTAAGTTTTTCATATGTTGTTCTTGCGCCATAAACAAATGGTATGATATCAAAACATCCTACAATACAAACTTAAAGGAGATTAGGAAAGAAAAAAGTAAATGCATTCTTGTGTTCTGCCAGGATCACATTGAAAGTATGAAACAACAGTACCAATGAATAGATATAAATTCCTAGAGCACTTAATCTGATAATTACTCCCTCTTAAATCATCTGCATGAAATCTAAAGTTAAAGACAAAATCTGATATTAGGTATTCAAGAAATGTTAGGGTACAATTTGGAAAGGGAAAAAAAATTAAAACCTTCCATCAAATTCCCAGTGGTATCTTTAAAAATCTATTACATATTGTGATGGAATCTTTTATATCAACATAATATAACCAGAAAAATTTGCTCGTTTCTCAAACGTCCGATCACATTGTAAGACGTAGTTACTAATATCAATTCAGTGTTTTAGTCTAGTTTATCTCTCCTCCACCTTCTATACCCAAGACCCACAATCTCTACAAGCTCCACGACTGTAGAAATTTCTAAATTTATTCTCCAATGTTTCGAGTGCAAAACATATACCGAACATTGATCACCTACGATAAAGGCACTAAATTAAAAATAGCAATAATTGGAGTCGAAACCGGAAAATAAGAACAAAGCACTGATATATCCAGAAAATTCTGAAAATGACACCACCATCCCCCTCCCCCGTGAGGAAAAGATGCATCATAAAGTATAAAAGTTTAAGACACTAAAAGATCAGTCATTATCTGAACTAAGCAAGAAACTAATGAATTAAGGTTAATTGTAAAGCCAGTGGAATATTATAGTAAAGATTACTAACTTAAACCAAAATTCATTGTTTCTTGAGTCATTGAACCTGAATTTATTAGTAAATAGTCCGTCTGCTACAAAACACTGAAGTCTAAAGCACAACCACCTCAAAAATACACAAAGTAACAAGTTAATTCTGTTGAACAACAATCCTCATACAAAAGTCAAATTAAGACAATGACCTATTTTTATACCTGGACATTCTTTAACTTCATAGTCCCCTCAAAAACTTCAATTAATAACTCATGATTCAGCTCAGCTGCATCAATGGTATCTTCTTGAACACTCGGCTGGTAGGAAATGCCCTCAAATGTTGGTATGTAAGTCTGCAATGACAACCTAATGCAATTCTCATCAACAGCAAGCACTTTTAGACCCGTGAATGCATCCTCAATCTGCTCAACAACTTCAAGCCTGAACAAGGGAACAAGTTGAGTAAGTTGTGACACAGAATTACAGATAAGCATTTGAAGTGTAAGTGAAAGTTGACTCACCACTTGACTGTGAACTGAAGATTCTGCAGAGACTTTAGAATCAACTTCATTTCATCAATCTTATTTTCAAGTTCAAATTGCTGCAACATATGAGCAAAATTAAAAATCTTTATAAATGCCATATAATCTGCATGTCTTTGAAACTAATTCAATTCAATTCAATCACCAAGAAGAAAATAAATAGAAAGTAGCATGGACTGTCAGTGTCAACTACACCTCTAAATTTTTGCCTAGATTTTCAGCGGCCAAATTTGAACAATCATCTTCCGGAATTGGGGAATCGATGCCTTCCGTAGCCTCAGATATGTTCTTCTGATCCTGTAATTATTGAAAGCTAATATCGAAACATGATAACTGCATGAAACCCCCCTACTACTCCGCATTTGGCAAAGGGATGGTTAATGAAGTGGATATAGTGATAATTAACGGAACTCACAGCACCGGCCCGTCAGAGTGAGCAAAGGAATTAGCCACAAACAGTATAAAACACAAACAGGTGCTTAATTTACAAGAGAAGCAAGAAGGAAGCAGCAACCTTTGATGGAATAAATTGTAAAGAAAACTCCAATTCTTCAAGTTTGGCCTCCAAGATAACAGAATCTGGAGAGAGGGGAACAAGAAGTAATAGTAATATTAATAGAGAACGCAAATAACATGAATACGATTAAAAATGGTAGGTGCTGGTGGGTGCGAGAGTGTGTAAGAGAGAGACCATCGTTGTGAGTTCTGGCAAGAAGGTCAATCTGGTTAGCTACTTGGGCAGATTGAAGGTGGACGTTGTTAAGCTCCTCTTGCAAATGGTCTATGAAAGCATCTGGAGTGGGACAATCAAAGTTAACATTCAATTCCCACACAAAATGAGATGAAATTAGAAGAGAGAAGGGAGTAACCGAAAAGAAACCTTGAATTTCGAAAGAAGGGAAGTCGGAGACAATGTGCTGCAGTGTGTTCTGTAGGATTGAAAATTGAAAGTGAATGGGAATTGGGAATAGGCAACGAAGGAGAATGGGTAACCTAATCTAACCTGAAGATGAAGAGCGCAGTGATTGGGGGTATCCAATTCCGAAGGGTTGAATTCGTGGTCTACGTCGCAAAGCTTCTGAATCTGCGCGATTCGACTGAAAAAAAAAACACACAACAACCGTGACAGAGAGAGGATAATTAGAATCAGAAGACAGCAAATGAATGAATACCTGCGGAGCTGGGTAGATTGTTCTTCAGCCATTTCTCTTCTCTCTCTCTCTCATACACACTCTTCCCACCCCAACAGATTTCAAATCTCTTCCCCCCAATGTCGTGTGCAAATAGGTCACTTCTCACTTAATTTTATTTATTTTTTACCTTATTCCTTAAAATTAAATTACTGTGAGTAACAACGTTATAAAATATTATTAACAAGGAAAATGTTATTGACATAATTAGAAGACACAAAAGACAAAACTAACTTTGTCTGTTGAGATGTTACAAAAAGATTACACAGTAGATACATAGACACGAGAGGCTAAAAGAACCAGCCTTTGACGGGCTTGACGGCGAACTGTTGCTGCACCACCAAAATTGACGCACGGCTCTCCAAATCAGGCGAGGCGAGAAAGTCACCGATGACACCTAACTCTGGGAATTCGCTCCAGTTTGTGAGTCCCTGTGTCTGAGGGGACTCAATCCCATGCCTTCTCCCCACGATGAAGAAGTCATGCTCTTTTGCCACCTCATTCAGGAACGCCGCTGTCTCGGAGCCTTCCTGTGCCACTATCTGTTGGTACCTTATGTTATGTTCATGTCTGTTCTTCATGTCTTCCAGCTCTTCCTCCCTTTCATCCCATTCCTTCTCTGCCTCGTACACCAGATGGTACACCACAAGCTTCATCCCCCTCTTCATCACCGCTCTCTTCGCTATGCACAACGCCTCCTCGTCGTCTTCTCCCCCCAAATAGATCAGCGCCAATCGAATCGACGACTCCTCTCTCAATCTCTGCGAACCTCGCGACACCAGGATTCCAACCGAGCATGGAGCTAATTCTAGGACCCTACAGTTCAGTGCCCTTATGCTCTTGTCGTCCATTTCCATTTCCCCATCCATGGACCATCTCTGATGAAACGGAAGAATTATGATGGACGCCACCTTGTCAAAGGCAAGGTTGCAAACGTCTTCGTACATGAGGCTGGGTGGAGAGACTGCAGTGCAAGGGTAGGCCGTCACCGTATGAGGGTTCTCGTGCTCGTAAACGTCGAAAGCGAGAATCACATCATCTGAGTATGACCTGTGCTGAAGCCCTGATTCTTGCCTTTGAATACGATGGGGGATGAAAATTGGCAAGGTACGTCCCACCAGCTCTATCAGATGCAACGCATCCACTGCGATTGGACTTTCTGCCGTTGGACAACACAGGTCAATCACATCTATCATCGACGATATGTGGTTTGGCTTATGAATGCACACCAGCATCCTCAGCTCAGACCAAGCTCTTAAACTCATGATGTTCCTTTTTTGGTACCCGGCGTACTTTCTTGAAGGATCGTACAAAAACCTCACAGACCATTGCACCGTGCATGCTACCACAATTATGCTCAGAATCATTATTCCGTATGTTAGCCCATCGATTATCTGCAAGTGTTTTTTAATATCATTGTGAATTAGGCATAATAGAAAGATTATGTAAATAATAAGATAAGATATAGGTGCAACAAGGGAGCACCTTGTAGTCGTATAAGAAGCAGTAGAGTCCGATTTCCACAACGCCTTTGGAGTTCAAAATGAGGGAGAGAGCGAGAGCATCACGGAAGGGCATGTTGCAATAGAGGGCGGGTAGAGTGCAGGATATAATTTTGACCAAGTGGGTGAGGATGATGACGAGACACACAGAGAAAACTGAAGTGGAGGAATAAGTGGAGGAAAAATCTGCTTTCAGCATGCAGATAGTGACAAAAATTGGCAGAAGGAAGGTGGTACCAAAGAAGTTAAGCTTCTTGACCAATTGAGATCCTAGTGGAGGTCCCTCCGGCACGGCCAATCCCAGAATGAAAGCTCCAAGCACGAATTCTTGGTTTATTTTAACCGAAACCCAACCTAACATGAACAGCAGTACGATGATAACGTAAACATAACCATCTTTCACAGGTCTTCCTTCTGGAGTTTGTCTGACGATCCAAAACATTAGCGGCCGACACAGTAATGGAACAAAGATACCCATTGCAAACAAACCCAAGAGGTTTTTAATAACCAGTTCCGAACCAGAACCCTCATTAAACATAAAAGCAGTGCCGACGGTGGTAACGAACGTGCACAATACGTCACTCACCAATGCAGCAGACAAGGCCAATTTGCCAAGCTCGGAGTTTTGGATTTGAAGTTCATTGAGAAGGGAAGCAATGACGGCAAATGAAATAACAGTGTGGGAGACCAATGCAACAAGGAAATTGTCTTTGTTATCTGTGACGGCGTGAATCAGTGGATATTTGAATATGGCCAGGATTGAAATGGCGATGAATATGGGCACTGCCAATCCCGTAATGGCAATGGTCCATGCCCTCTTTCCCATCCTTGTTATCAAGCTAAAATCCATCTGAACACCGTTTATGAAAATGAACAGTACAAAACCAATGGACGTTACTGTTGTGATCGTGTCGTGAGTTCCATACGGAAACAGCACCCTCATGCACGACCCCAGTGGTTCCACCGCAAAGAAAGCTTGCAGAATTAGCCCAGCCTGCATGCATGCGTGTATACAAACAAATTGATCAATACATATACATACATATGTATAAATATGCACGCAAAATACAAAACTTGTTTAGACATGGACATACCATCATCTGGGAAATAAAGAGAGGGACTTTGAAGGGCACGAGGATGAGGCGACAGATTTGGGTGAGGGCAAATATTAGAAGGACTTGTAACTCAAACAAGGGGAGAAAAGATCTCATTGGAGTCCTTGGATTTTGTGATCTGCTACGCCATAACCCATCTGAAACAATGTGGGGTGGCGCATCAAGGCATACCTGGTACCTTTGTCTCCTTTCATCCACTTCCGTAATTGAGAGGAACATCGTTTCATTTGCGTTTAACATCATTTTCCCCACTAGTTAACCAACAATATCAATATTTCAGATTGATTAACAATGAAAATTAACTCAGTCAATTCCCCCAAAGTTTGAAAGACCTTGTATTACATATATGCATATCCCATAATTACCCGATCATACAGGTAAGAAGTACTAATAGAGTTGAATATGCAAAGTTTGACCACGGTTGAGTGGAAAATCGCTTGCTTTTTCATAAGTAATTAGAAGTAATTAGTGCTCGTCGTACCTGTAATCGAACTTCAGACCATACAACTCTATATTTACACCTTTGCAGAGTTGTAATTCCTAACTAATTTCAACTATTACTATAATTAGACAAATACAGAGTCAATAATGTCTCCAAACTTATTCTTTAGATACATGCCACCTCAATCATTGAAATTACCCAATCTCTTCTGTATATCTTTGACTGAAACTTCATATGCTCCTGTTTAAAGATTACCATTTAATCATCTATCCTTATCTAAATTATGAATCAAAGCAAAATAGTAACGTGTGATTTTATTTTTTCTCTTGATGAATCATTTTTAGTTTCTCCCCATTTTTTTTTCTCCGTCATGACTACATATGATTTCAATAACTCAATATTTTTTTAAAAAAAAATATTTTATCCGTCAAGTTTTTTATTTTTAGAACTAGTTAAGTACATCCATTATTTTATATAAAATCCCCTAGTCTTGTTTTTCTGGTTTTGTAATAACATAATAATTTAAATGGATTTGAGATAGAATAAATCATGATATAAAAGATCCAAAACTCAAAAATTATAAATTGTTTTGTTACATCACATAATTACATTTTCTGGAAAATTATGTTTAAAAAAAAATTATCCTACAACCACTTTTTTTAATAAATATATTATAGTGAAATAGTATTTTTTGAGTTGTGAGAAAAAAAAAATATTTGGAATAGGCTTTTTTAAAAGACACAAAAAAAAAATCCGACCTGCCGGATTCGAACCAGCGACCTAAGGATTATCTGCATCCAACTACAGTCCTCCGCTCTACCAACTGAGCTAAGGTCGGGATATGAACTATAGAATCAACAGTTTTAATATAACAGCCAATGTGTAATATCTGTAAATCTATTTCAACATTATTATTGACTTATTGGCATTATTGTTAATGCAAATATCTATTTATGAAAGATTTTAATAAAATTATAGAATGTCCCATTCTGTGATGAATTAATATTATATGTCAAATTTTATAACCACGTTTAAAAAATTAATTATAATTAATTTACGTAATATAATAAAAACTATCCACGTTAATTTTATTATGTCTGTATGATTAATTAAGATGAAATAAAATATTATATTTCTTGATCTAGCCACAGGAACTGAAAAATGTATCTTATTTTGATAATTTTATAATAAGATTATAAAATGAATTTATTCAATTTGACTTCCAACTCTTACTAAAATTAAAATTTCAAAAGGCATTTTTATATGAAGTAAGAGGCCTAACTATCTTTATATAACATTGATATTTATTGGAATTTATATTTTTTTTACCTATATAAAAAATTCAAAGAATATAAATTTTTGTTTGACTCACAATACTAGAATTGCATAGAAAAGAAACGTAAAAAGAAACGTAAAAAGAAACGCAAAAATTCATTAATGAAAATGATATGAGTTGAAAGAGTGATTATCAATATGGTGTTTTTTTTTAAAAGGATCATTATAAGGTTTAATCCCCTAAATCAAGTGATAAACTTGTGATAGACAAACTAGTAGTTATTCACGTCCCTCTAGTTTAAACTAGTAATAATAAATAATAATTAAAATTTCACAAGTTGCTAAAAAAAATTGTATACATCATGTTGTTATTGGTGAGGAAGGATCTAAGTTGGACAACTTTTAACCAACCAATTGTTTAAACAAGTTATTGAACAAGGTAATGGGATAGCTTTAAGAATATATACTAGAATAAAAAAAATAAAAATAAAAAACAGCAATCATTAGTGGTTATGTAGTATATATATAAGAACCAAATTATAAAAATTGAGTCAAAAATTATCTTCAAATATTTTGCAAGCAATGAGTTTTATAAAATCATATTTGTAGTATAATGTTATGAAAAATGTGATAAATTCTGACTTCTGACTTGGTTTGCAATCTTGTTAACTTATCTAATAACATAGAAGTTATTGAGTATATATGTTTTTAAGATAAAAAAAAAGAAAAAACACAAGCAACCTTGCTAGATATAAGATAAGATTTGTTGTCAAAAGGTTAACTCATAATTAAAATTTACCAAATTAGAAAGAAACAATTCTTTTTATTGAATCCGAACAGGATTCTTTATGAGTATTATAATTTCAAGTTAGACCACATGAATGTGAAAACAACAATTTTTAATACTAACACAGAGAAAGAGATTTACATGGAATAATCTAAAGAAATATTCCCTAGTGATTATAAATACTTAGTATTAAGCTTAACAAATTTATCTAAGTTGAAACAAGTCTTACACCAATAGTATTTAAAATTTTATGAAGTTATTTTTTTATTTGGATTTAAAGAAAAAACCATGAATCAATATAAGTACGAGAAGATTTATGGGAATAAAATTTACTTTCTTGTTTATATTTAGATGACATTTTGCTTCTTGTTAATATTAAGAATATGCTTATATTGACATTTTGCTTCTTGTTAATGTTAAGAATATGCTATACGAGGTGTTTTATCTTGAACTACCTTGATATGAAATATGAGTGAAAGATATTATGTTATAAGCAGTAAAATTCTTTTAAAAAACTTATATCAATACAGTCTTGGAAAGATTTAACAAAAAAAAGTTGTTAACCCCTTTGCATAGGGTGACAAACTAAAATAAAATTAGTTCCTCATAAACAATTTTAAGCAGGAATATAAGAAAAATATTTCATATACTTTAATGGATGAAAATCATATTTATCCTTAAATTTGGATTCAATTTGTAGTTAAAGTTTTGAAAATATATTAAAGTAATTTAGACGTTGACCACTAAAAAGCTAAAAAAATAATCAACTTTTCAAGTAAATACGTACTCATGGTGGAGCTCAAATATTTTTTTCACGTTTTTTTTTTCAAAATGGCACATTCCGGGAATGAAGTTATCCAATGAAACTTAACGTCGGAACAATACAATATAACGACATCATAAATTATTTTCCTTCCCTTTTAAAATACGTATTACAAGTCAATATATAGAACTTGAATTTTTCTGTTAGATCACAAAAACTAAACGTTGTCTCTATTCCCACATTCCTTATTTCATTCCATTGACTCTGTTAATAGCCTTAGAGCGTAAAACTTTTGCAAGAGTAAACAATCGAGTGATTGGGACATTACCATAAACATTGAAAACTAGAAAAGAAAATCAACAGCCAACAAGGGCAAATGACACCTTTAAAGCTTCAACTATTTATCATTCTTTGGAGGGTGCACGTGAGGTGAAAAACTGAAAATACAGGCGAATTCCAACAAGATCATAGTAATATGGACTTACCACTAAAAATAAAATAACAAAACCATAGTACGCAAAAATACCAGTTTCTGCTCTGAACCAACATTTGTAATTACAGAGTAATTTACAATTATAAAATCGAAAACTCTATGTTAGGGACAAAAATACAATACAAAACAATCAAGGTGAATTCCCTTAGCCTGACTGTACACGTAACTTGTTTGCCACATGGAGCAAATGACTAATGTTTGTAGAGGGATAACTTTGCAGCAACTTGAGGTTAGAAGTGAAATCACCCGCTAGGAGGCGCCTACGGACGAGAATTAGCATTGCGCAGCATATTCTGAGAAGTGTTTCCTATACAGTACCGCAAGAGTTAATTTTCCTCCTTATTCTATTTTCACTGACTGAAAAAATAATTACTAGATATATTGAAAAGCACGCTCCTCAGACGTCCTGACCAACCATTACCAGTTCTATGCAACAATATGATGAACAAATGGAATTTATTGTTCCAATATTACGATCAAGGAAATCAATGACTTGTAAGCTGTAACATATCCTAGTTCTCTCAAACGCAACACAAAAGGAAGTAACTTCGAGTTTGTTCTAATCATCTTTCCTTTACAAAAAGACCCTATAAATTGCAGGTTACACTGCAGGTCAGGGGGTAAATAGAGAAACATTATAAAGTATAGCAAACAAGAGAACTGTTTTTAATGATGCTTAATAGGTTTTTAATTAGGACATCTTCAGGATAGTTGCAGGTTTTCAGTTTGGTTTTCCAATATAAATTGCAAAACATATCGGTGAAACTATTCCCTTAGTCCGTAATTAGGTCCTATACAAAAAAAAATAGTAAGTTTTAGTTACTAACACTATACAGTTTTTGTTTGGCGGTTTATCATCTTCGGAAAGTTTCCATGGCGGCTTTATATAAAGCCAAACAACTTAACTTGTGTACAGGTTCTACGTAGTCAAAAGGTTTTGTGCACAGTTCTCAACAACGACCACAACTTAACGTGTACACGTGTGTAAGGACTAAAACTTCTAGTTTTCTCATTTAGGGACTAAAATTTGAAAAGAAATTATAAGGACCAAATGAATAGTTTAACGGAACCTATATTCAAATAAAATAGAGCTAGTTTAATTTTTAACTTAATTTTGAGACACTTCAAACTTCTTTAAAACAAAAAAGAGTTTTGGTTTTCAGTTGTTAATTATAAGAACAAATCATTCAAACCTATTCCAACACCATATCTTGGGGGCAGCAGCAAGTATCTCAGGTGCTTCCACTGGACCATAGATGGCAAATGCCAATCAAAGCCATTTAACAAACGCAACCGAAATGCCTCCTCAATGATAGCGTACATGTTATAATGCTGGTAATAACATGGCTATCATGGGACGCAGGGACAAGTGTATAAAATGGATGATGGACAATGGGTTTCAAAACACACTGTTGCTGTCATGAATACACAGGTCATACAGAATAAAAAAGGACACAGCTGAATTTGAGAGATTAAGATATGCATTGCTTGGCGAAAAGACAACCAACATGCAGAAGCACTAGAAGGCCTGCTGCAGCTTGCTCTGGACATTACCATCCAAAACTGTACTTGCATGCAATACCCATTGGTGACGTGAGGAAGGAGAGTTTATCAGTCGCAGATGGCGGAAGGCAGTGGCCAACCCCAAACATGCTATAGCCAAATAGCAGAAAGAAGGATGACTGCTATTTAATAATTTTTGTATATAATAAGGTGTGCATAATTACATATAAGCCGCAAGTCTTACTGTGTTAAACAAAACATAAGGAGTAGTTTACTAGTATTGAAAGAGCTTTTGTTTTCAGGAAGAGAGTGATTTGAGAAGTGCCGCAACACATGTGGACTCAATTTAAAATTTGAAAACTGAAAACTACAATAAATTGAAAACTAATTTATAAAACTGAAAAGTAGTTTTAGGTTTTAAAAATTGTTAAACTTAAAACTAACAAGCAAAACAAACCAAAACTAAAAACTGACAAGACAAACAAACCAAAACCAAAAAACTAGTTCCCCCTCTTGTTGCCAGTCTTTGGTGGATGGAATTTCCTAAGAGGGTTTTGGGGCAGTTGCGGTGTTTCCTTTCCCTGTTTTCTGTGTCATATGTGTTTCTACGGATTTTTATGGGGGTTTTGTTTTATTTTCCTTCGGCTATGTGACTTCGTTTGGAGGATAACTTAAAACTAACCCCTAGTGACGAAGTACAACCTCCTATTTCAATAGGTCAATGCCTTTCCTTTTTATTAGCTACCTTTCCTTTTTATTAGCTACCTTAAAGTAACTCTGCAACTTAAAATCCAATCATCTCTTACCATTGACAGCGCTAAGCGTGGGGGGCCATGAGGTTACATGTCAGTGCATCCATTAATTTTATTTTGAGGGAATTTACGGAGTCCAATATAGTAGAAGAAAAATAGGAGCAAAATTGTACCTGTGGACCCTCTGGATCACTTAAAATGATGTCCCAGATATGGAGGATGTCAGAAAAATTAAATTCCTGAGTCAAGAGGAGAGTAATCCACCTAAATGCATAGAACTGGGGATTGACCTGACATTTAGGATTAGAAATTGAAACAGAAATGTGAGATTTGTCATTTTTCAGATCAACTGCGCAGTAACCAAATCAATCACGTACTTAAATCATCAGACAAAATTGACACTCACGACAGTATACCGACTAATTAATGACTAAAAATGACACTTATATAGTAGACGAACATAAAACAATCAAACAGAAAAAAAAAATGTCCAAAAAGAACAGGTACAACACAGAACGCATCACTGAATCAATGAGCAGCTAGGAACACACTTTCTAGATCATTTATTATTTATTATTTAGTTTTACTAATAAAATATTGGAGCAATGAAATTCTTTTTAAAACAAATTTAATAAACAGAGAGAGGTGAGAGGACAATGTCTTCATTTCCCGCCCTTGTATTCATTTGCCAAACAAAATGAGTTAACCACCACTGTTCTAAGGAAAATTTCTCCCCCATAACCCTTCTGTTCTCAAATTGTTAAAAAGATTATTATTTTTAGATAGAGAATGTACTTAAATTCCCTCTTACCTGAGTAGTGACCTCAAGATGACGCCACAGTTCTTCATCGTGTTCTTTTAAAAGCTGGGACAATCTTGTAATAGTGGAACGGATTCCAACAATACTATTATCAAGTTGTTGACAAAAATTATCTTGGAACCCACTCAATAACTCAACAAAACAAAAGAATGTGTCTGCTTCAGCAAAGGCCTGCATTTAGTCATTGGAAACAGCTGGGAAAATTAAAAATTATGAGTAAAATCAAAATACATTAATCAATCACTGCTATCTGAGCAACTTTTAGGAAACAAAAACCTCTTATCAACATCCCCCTGGCCAATTTTTTTTTTTTATAAAAGGTTTTCACTCCAGAAAACAACATTATGAAACTTTGAAATCTCAACTAAATTGGCACCCCAAAGCTTCAACAATCATGTGCTCCTAGAGGAACATGCATTTAAAAAAAAAAAACAAAAAAAACCGATACAACATATTACAACCAGCCATGAGGGACAACACCAAATCCATGTAGCAATGACGAAAACCCGGTAGACCATACCGGTTCTAAAAAGGTCCTGAGTACAAATGGGCAACCTATCATACCAAGCGAACTCTACCCTAGAATCCAAACCCAAATTAGCAAGCCTATCATCGCATTTATTTCCTTCTCTATATATAAGAGAAACATGAAAATTAATAGCCCGACACATAGAAATCCCTATGGCCACATTATATTAATTATTTCACCTTTTCTCATTTTGTTTTATGTACACGGAAACATTGTATATCTCAGATGGCAATATTTCTTGTCCCAATTCCCTAAGTAAACATTTCTACATTTTCTATGCTTGCAAGGATGTACTCACAGCATTTTCCTCATCAGGGTCATTTTTGAACACATAGTAGAGAGGAGCCAATACTTCGTTCATCCCTTGAACATATCTTATACCTGGATTCAACTTTGCAAAAAGAATTAATATGCTCTTCAAAGCATCCTGAAAATTCCCCAAAAGTTGAGAGTCAAGAAAAAGGATTGTGTCACTGAATTTGTCTATATGAATTTCAAATAAATAGAGGAACAACCTGATTAGATTTTGCCAATTGAGAATCACCAGAGAAGAACTGTATATCTGGATGAGTCCGTTTGACATCACGATCAATCTGCTCTATGAGCTCTGTGTCCTGAAGAAATGAAAAAAAAAAAGGAGTACAGGAGATTAGATTAAGTTTTCAGTAATAGTAGTCATGACACAGGAAGTAGCATAGAAGTTCATAAAAGATTAAAATATTGATAGCAGAAAGATCATTAGCAGTATCTGGTAAAGGTTCCGCTGTGTTAAACTAATTCCCCCCATAGACACAGTGGTAATGGTGCACAAACAAAGCATGACTCGGGGAAGTCAGATTGCATATATAGAAGCAAATCAGAAACTCAGCATGCAATTGAGAATACTGCAACTGTAAGTGTAGAAAGTAACGTGCAGAATTGCAGTAAATGGTTTGTAATTTCTTAACTGTAAAGCAGGTGATATTTATGTGTAAACAAGATATATATTTAGATTTGGAGAGAAAAGATAGCACAGACATTGGATTATACCTGGAAGAACTGATTCCATATGCTGGTCTTGCCAAGACTCAAAGGGTGGTCCTCATGAGTGATTTGTGATCTAGAAAGCAAGATACGAGTCTCAGATTTTGCATCATCGATGTCATGAGCAGCGGAGTTGTAGATCCTCCTCGTGATTTCTGACTGACTAGGCACAGAAACATTCAGAAGTGTGTGGTTGGGACTCTATAAGAAATGAAGTAATTGATGTGAGTGACGAACTTACAGGATTCATGAGGAGGTCGTCTTTGAAATGTTTGTACTGGGACCTCTTCTTGGCTAATTCAGAGGACCAAAGGGCACGATCGGACGGAAGATATCCAAGCAAAAGCTGGGAAGGTTAAAAAGCAACATAAATTGTGTTTGGGTTTGTGTGTGTGAGATGGGATTAATTGGAAAAGAGAGGGTAAGTACCTTCCAGAGCGTAGGGCGTAAAGCAGGGGCGGCAGCATGAGGAATACCTTGAGAAGCGACTCTCCTCAACTCACGCATGTCTATCACCTTCCTAGATAACTAATCACAAACTAACTTAGCAAACAAACAAACCTAAATCAAGCAATTAGTCCATGGATTAATGATTAGGAAAGCTAACCTCGGTCAACAACTGAGCCTGAGAGGAGATGTCATCGGCGGCGGAGGATGCAGAAGCAGAAGAGACGACGGACGAAGAAGACGGAGAGGCATTGTGATTGGTTGGGGGATCTTCTCTGACAGAGACGGGGGCAGGCGGAGGCGGAGGCGGAGGAGGAGGAGGAGGAGACGAGGGCGGGCTAAAGCGGTGGTGGTCGGGTGGGGAGGACCACAGAGAACTGTTCATCCACTCTGGTACCTGTTTCTTCTTCTTCAGCATTCTCTTTGTTTTACTTTCTATCTAGGGTTTCTTCGGTCAGGGACAGGACTAGAATAGATTAGATTTGCTTATACTCCATAAGAAGAAATTGAAATTGAGATTGGAAATGGGATTGGAATTGGAAATGGAATTTGAAATTGGAATTGGAGGAGAAAATATTCAACTGAACAGCATGCATTTGCATTTTTGCATTTACACGTCTTCCTCTACTATGGTCAGCGGGGGTATTCTCTTGTATTGTATCTATACACATGGCTCCGCTACACTATGCCACCACAACGCACTTCACCACAACACACAACACCTGTAACAATTTCTTCATTTTTCTTCTAAATCACCTTTCGGATTAAAACACTTCATCAACGCTTCCAAACTTAGCTCATCATTAACTACAAATTATACACAAAATTCCACACTCATAATCTCAATTCTTGATAAATTATTTGATTCATAACCATAACAAATAATGAAAATTACACCAAATATTTCGTGCTATACATTTTAATAAAACCCTTTGTAATTATCATAACTTCTTTACTTCATTTCAGTAAACTCATTGTATAATTTACTACAACTTATATTGCCAAAATTCTACTATACATCCTCAACTGGTGAGAGTTTGTTTCAAACAAAAGCATCTAAGTTATTTACTTCCTTGATATTTAATAAAGACAACAAGATCATTTTAACTCCAACACCCCTAAAGCCCGTTCTAACAACACAAAATGAAGCAATTCAATATTTTGTTTGAAAGCAATGTCTTGTCCGTTAAAAGAATTAGGTTTTGCTGTGAAAATTCTGGGTCCACAATTTCAGTAAAGTACGATCTGGAGAAAGTTTTGAACATCTTGATGTGGTTACAGGCATGAATCAGGAGGCATCATCAGCTCTGGCACGTGATTTCCATTCTTACTGAAATACCGAGTTGGAAGAATCTTCTCTCCAATTTTTCAATGGTGAGAGCAAAAGGAGTTTTCTTCTACTTAAAAATGTCTTCGTAAATTCTCATTTTTTTTTCCTTTCATCTTCTACTTAAAAGAGCGTCAATTTTTTTTTTTCTAAAAAAACTGTTCAACTGCTTTTCAGATCCTACAAACTTAGAGGTGATGCAATGTTTTTTTTTTTTCGGTAGACTGTTGAGAGGAAGTAATAATGCATTGAAAACGCGCGAGTTATGCCTATAAGAAATACCACTGCAGTGTGAAATTAACTGAGTATTCCATTTTGATGTTGTCAATCTGGATACACTCTCGCATACAGTATTCTGAAATTGATTAACAAACGTAATAATCAACTTCAGTCCAGAGTTTGTCACTGTAGCTTTCTAAATAAAATTTGTACGTGCCAAGGGTATATACAGTTACCCCGTGATTAGTGCAGGTTCATAGTTTTGCAATTCTAAGATGTCTGTCAACTATAACATGAGTCTGGGGTGCATAATTTGATTTTGTAAGCCTCACCAACCAGTTTACCAAAACCATATCAAGATCACCTTACAGCGAAGCGATAGATGAAGAAGCTCTATATGTTTGAACAATGAACAATGAACAATGACAAACATACTGTCCCTTCCAACCAAGAGAAAATAAGTCTTGCTCGCACCATAAAGAAGAAACACAAAGTAAAAGCAAATGAAACCGAGCGTAAATTTAATCTGTCGTAGTGTTATTTACAGTCCAGGAAAGAAGCTGGGGAATAATACAGTTTCTAGTCAGAGTAAGAGTGACCGTATGCTACCTACATCTTCAAAACTAGTCTAATAGACAAAACCATTCTAATCACAGTAAAGATATCAGATAATTTACAAGTCTGTAAGTAAACATCGAAAAACAAACTTCCGAAAACAAGAAACCTCTTCTTTGAAAACTACTTACAAATTTCAAATACTCTTGCACATGTCCATAAAAGAGAACAATCCAAATGAGTGTTCTTCTTTACTAGCTTTGGACTGCCAGTACCTGCAACTGATCTAGAAAAACTTCCAAGCTCATGTCATCAGTAAATATAATATCCGATCCATCTGTGTAGGTTGAATTTTGAGTAACAGATGGATTCAACTTGGCGAGAAGAAATCTAGCCTGGCTACTATGCTGGTCACATCTTATAATCCTTGGCACTGGAATCCTGTCCGCCACCAATTGCTCTGCATCCAGTTCTGGGGCTTCCAACAGCTTTCTGAAGTTCTCATGATTGGGGTCCTTATCATAACCTAGCTTCCTCCACTGAGCGATCTTGGACCCGTGATGAATCACCACATAGAAGAAAGAATCAAAGAGCAAGATAAAATCCGGAGAAACAGAACGAATATCCAGCAGTACTGGAACAGGTGGACCATCAAACGAATATTGGAAAAGCGTAGGTTGAATCATTATAAGCGATCCTACTACACCCTCACGGTTCAGCATGAGCCGGAAAAATGCAGTTTCATCAGGAGTAGTGTTACAGACATCAATGAATTGAGATCGCCTCAAGTGAAACATAAACTGGGGATAGAGGGAAAAGTTGGAGGATAGCCGGAAGGAAGATGGATCTTCTGCCACATAGTCACCAAACTTGGAACTAAAACGTATAAGCGTGTCATCCAGCCATCTAATGACATCACGGGGATGGCATTCCTGTGCACGGCGAATGGCAAGTCTTGCCATAACTGCAGCGGCGGCTTCTTGATCAAACCCAGCAGCGATATCAGCAGAATGGTTTGCAACCCATCGTCTTGCAGCAGTGGTCACTCTTTTCCGGCATCCCATGTTCCCCTGCCTGTACCGCGTGATAAACTGAATCAAAAACGCGGAGCCGGGTTGAATTCTCTGCTGTTGATTTACTTGGAAGAAAAAGGCAATGCAAGTTTTGTGGGAGAGTGTGTTTAACTTCCACAAAGAAGTACCACCTTGTCCAACCTCAGCCTCACTCACCAAACTGTTCTTTCTATGCAGAGACACGCAAGGGCCAAGTGCTCCACAGATTTTGACATCTTTGGTAGTAACTACCTCAATAGTGGCATCAAAGTTCATCTTCAAATGGCCCTGGTCGTCAGACTTGAACATATGCCTGAGACATTTCTTGAACTGATCGGATTCGAAAGATTCGGAGAGAATCATGAATCCACCAGATTGTTCAACAGGCTGTCGAAGCTCGGCGGCCCCAACTTGATCGAGCGAACAGGCAAAGAGATCAAGAACGACAGAAGCATCAGATAGCCTCTTGGAGAGTTGGTCATAGAAAGAGCAGGAGTTGGCGTGGTGTCTGGCTTGGGAGTTGAAGATGTGATGGTGGGTTCTGATGGGTTGGCGTAGATCAGAATCAACAACGATTCCGGGTCCGATAGTGGCAGGTCCGGAGGTGAAGAGCATGATCCTGGAGCCCGTGGTGACAAGGCAAGACTCTAGAAGTCCGAGGGCGACAGAAATGGCGGCGCCGGTGCACCTTGGAGGGCGAGTGGCGGAGCTGAAGTCGAATGTGGAATGGATGTCTTCAATTGCACAAGTGATGGAGAATTCACATTCGGAAAATGGCAACAGAAAATCCTGTTTGGGGGTGTGTCCGTGATGCAGCGGGTGGGGACGGCCAATGTTGAGGAGCTGACGAATCTGAGGGAGAGATTAAGGAAGATTGAATAACGTCAGTAGATAATTGAACGAAGTGGATTGAGTGTGGAATTGAAATGGAAGAATAAGAATAACAAGAGCAGTAGAGTGAAATACCTGATTGGAGGAGAGATGGCGGTTGCCGTGAAAGAGGTGGAGGGAGGAACAGGGGGAAGATGCGAGATGGTGGAGATAGACCATGGAGTCGAAGGTGAGGAGAGCGACGAGGGCGTGGTCGGGGAAGTGGTGGTGGAGGAGGAGGAGGAGGTCCTTCTTGAGGGAGAGGAGCTGGTCGTGGGGGGAGGAGAGATCGATGAGAAAGACGAAGGCCGGGGGAGGGGGAGGGGGAGAGGAGGAGGGGAGAGAAGGAGAGTACTCGACGGTGCTGTAGGTGGGGAAGAGCTCGGCGGGGAGGTTTGTGTCGGCGATGGGGCGTGGAAAGGGGTTGCGGAGGGAGCAGAAGGGGCAGTGCCAGATGCGGGACTGGTAGTCGAGGCGTGCGTAGGGGTTCAAAACGGCGGCGCACCGGGAGCAGAGAAGAGGGTGGTATGGGAGAAGAGGGACCTCACTCACCATCAATGGACTGCACATTATGCTCAGAGGGATCACCAGATTCGTCCCCTCCGCCGGCCACGAGTTCCACGTCCACCGGAGCCCTTCCACCGCCTCCAATTCCACCAGGTCCATATTTCTCTCTCTCTCTCTACTTCCCTTGCCCTTTCCACCCACCAAATTCCATTCCAACCTTCCTTTACCCTAACACACCACACTTCTACACCAAAATCTTCTTCCCTGCCTTTTCAAAATTAATTTTCTTTAATCAAGAACTAATTTTATTCTAGGTATAATAATCACAAAATTAATCATCAAATCATATATATACATACATAGTTATAAAATTTATTAAGAATTTCACATTTATCACATCTCTTCCACAATTATAACTACACATGTTATCTTTTATTATTCATACATTGATGCTACTTACTTTGGTGTGATCGATTAGCTAGCATATGCATTCTACAATGCATTAAGACCTCAACAATTATATTTTGCTTAGGTGGTTTCAAATTAAACATTTTCAAGCCCTACTTTTTTATTTACGTGATTTTCTTTTCTATTACTTTGGCTTGTTATTTTTTTTTCTTTTAGATCTTGTAGTCCCTTTATAGATATTAGCATCTTTTGGGTATTGCTTCTTATTTTTTATTTTTCTTTTTAAGAATGCCTGAAATTTACTCCATTATGGTGTTATGGTATAATGTAATTTTGTTTGGATTTTATGGACATAGGAAGCTTAAAAATCGAAAATCATGTATGCAAACACAATTTTTTCCAAACAAAGTTTTACTGATTTTATTTCGTCTGAACTGAAATTGTTCTCTTAAAAATATGTTTTTATATTTTTTTATTGAAATAGTGTCTAAGCCCTGTTTCATTTTTTTTTTTTTAAAATCATGCTTCCAAAAGATATTTTTAATTTGTTTAAATCGTAAATGCAAGTATTTTTTTATTTTCTAAAATTGCTTTTTTTATTTTCTTTTACACAAATCTGTTTTCTTTTTAAATCAGATCATGTTTTCTATATTTTTTTTTTGTTTTTCCATTAAATTCACGTTATTGTTTTAAATAGCTTTTTTTATATAAAATTCTGTTTTTTTTTTCTAAATCGTGTATCTAAATGTGTTTTTTTTTTTCGTTTCCTCCTAATCCAAATAAAGCATTTGCAATCAGTAGTTAACGCTTTTATCTTATTTCAATTTCAAAATATATTCTAAGCGTTTACCAGTAAATGCACAAATTATCTAAATAACTAATTAAATAAATTGTGTTATACTATATAAGAAAAAAAATATATTTATATAAATATTACATAAATATTTTTGTAGAATGAAATAAAAGAGTATATTTAATACACCGAACCGGCCTATGCATGAAAGGTGTGAGTTTTTTTTTTTTCACAAGAAACATAGATTCAAACTTTAAAAGCTTTAGAAGAAGAAAAAAAGAAATTAAATTAATTAAACAAAAAAAGTAGTTTATTTGGTGCATTAAAAACGTTCACCATTTTTGTGATTGCAAGGTATGAAAGTGTTCCTACATAAGCATGAAATGTTTGACTGTGAGCCGTGTTTTATGAGTATTTAAGCATTCATATCTGAACTCAGATAAAGTGGTTATGGTGTTATTGTTCTTACTTTAGTACTCAAATGGGTTGTTGGGTTATATTGGGTTTGTCAGTGTTGTACTTCTCACTAAGTTCAGTGATTCTTGCTGCTGCTGACAATGGTGACTATGCAGTTCCCATCCCAACCACTCTGGATGGACCCTTCAAGCCTGTCACCGTTCCTCTTGACCAAACCTTCCGAGGAAACGCCATGGATTTGCCACACACGGATCCTCTGCTTCAAACAACCGCTCAAGACTTCCAACCACAACAGATCTCTCTCTCCCTCTCTGCTTCTCATCACTCTGTTTCCATTTCTTGGATTACAGGTACCACTCCTCAAGGAATTCATATCAATCCACCTGTCACTTTTCATGTTTTTTTCCTTCTTTCCCGTGACCCTTTTACTTTTATATCAATTAATCTATGTCTTTTCTCTTCCTTTTATTTTCTACAAAAACAATTAATCAATGCAATTTTCTGGTCTGTTATATTACATATTTTATATCTATTTAGAGATAAGCTTAATTTATACACTTTCAATAATTTATACATGTACGAATTGGAAAGTCTTTGTGTTACATCGACTAAAAGTAAGATTTTCCAATAATTTCTAAGGCTTAAAAGTCCACATTTAACATTATCTGTACGAACGACACTGACTCTACCTCCTCACTTGATTTTGCTTTTTTTAGATGAAACGAATGTGGCATAAAATATTGTCGGACTATGTTTTCAGGGGAATTCCAAATTGGGGACAACATTGAACCCTTGGATCCAAACAGTGTTGCGAGCGTAGTTCGATATGGAAGGTTCCGAAGGTCCATGAGTCACCAAGCTACGGGTTATTCCCTCGTTTACAGTCAACTTTATCCTTTTGAAGGCCTTCAGAACTACACCTCTGGAATTATACATCACGTTCGTCTCACAGGCACAACACTTTCTGCAAGCTTCCCTTCTAAATTCTAACTAACCCACATGTATTTATGGCTTCAATGAATGAAATTAAGTCAAGTTTGTATTTGCAAAGTTTAGAATTGTGTTGTATTTTCTGCAGGATTGAGACCCAACACACTCTATCAATATGAATGCGGAGATCCTTCTTTGTCAGCAATGAGTGATGTTCATTACTTCAGGACTATGCCAGTTTCTGGCCCCAAGAGCTACCCTAGCAGAATAGCAGTGGTTGGAGACTTGGGTCTTACATACAATACCACATCCACTGTTAACCACATCACCAGTAACCATCCCGATCTTATTCTGTTGGTTGGAGATGTTAGTTATGCCAATCTTTATCTTACTAATGGTACTGGGGCAGACTGCTATTCTTGCGCATTTCCTAACACTCCCATCCATGAAACGTATCAACCTCGTTGGGATTACTGGGGAAGGTAACATTCACTTTCTTCCTTACCAACCTATCTTCATTTTGGTTACAATTCTATTTCTTGTTCTTTCAGGTACATGGAGCCTCTGATTTCTAGTGTCCCAATAATGATAATAGAAGGGAATCATGAAATAGAACCACAAGCTGAAAACCAGACATTTGTTGCTTATAGTTCTCGATTTGCTTTCCCATCAGAAGAGAGTGGATCATCATCCACTTTATACTATTCTTTCAATGCTGGAGGTATACATTTTATAATGCTCGGGTCCAGCACATCGTATGACAAATCAGGTTAACTCTTGCTTCATGCTTTTCCTTTACTATCTTCTATACGACCCATATTCTTCGTGTTACTAGCATGGTTTTGAATTCACAAGGCATTGCTGTTTATTTACATTCGTGTTACTCAGGGGACCAGTATAAGTGGCTGGAGAGAGACTTGGCTTCTGTTGACAGGCAAGTAACTCCATGGTTGGTAGCTACATGGCATGCACCTTGGTACAGCACCTACAAGGCACATTATAGAGAAGCAGAGTGTATGAGGGTAGAGATGGAAGACTTGCTATATAAATACGGCGTAGACATTGTCTTCAATGGACATGTAAGTGTATTTTTTCATTCTATGTGAATATGATCCATAATATTAATTCGTGATTTCTATCGACGAAATAAACATTGCTAAGTTAAGAATTTTGTGTGAAAGGATACTTGTTGCTTTCTCTATCATTGTCCATAATCCCATAAATAAATTAAGAGGGGAAGTTTGATAATCGCATATACAATTGCATTTTTGGTAAGTCATGGCTTGTACTTGCAAAAATAATAACAGGTTCATGCGTATGAGAGATCAAACCGGGTGTACAACTACACATTGGATCCTTGTGGTCCTGTTTATATCACGGTTGGTGATGGTGGTAACAGGGAAAAGATGGCAATCACACATGCTGATGAACCTGGACAGTGTCCAGAACCATCATCTACACCAGATGACTTTATAGGTGGCTTCTGCGCCTTTAATTTTACATCTGGCCCAGCAGCAGGTAACTTCTGTTGGGATCGACAGCCTGATTATAGTGCTTTAAGAGAAAGTAGCTTTGGTCATGGCATTCTGGAGGTATACCTCATCTTTCTTTCACTACCTTCATACTTTTTTTATGGATGGAAATTGCTAAAACATTGTTGATTAATGCATGCTATAAGTTCAATAGTTATTGCATTCATATTAGAACAACAGAAAGCATGAATTGAGTAGGACTCCAAAATAACTTGTAACATCTTATATATGTAGGTGAAAAACGAAACCCATGCACTGTGGATTTGGCATCGCAATCAAGACTTTTATGATAGTGCTGGAGATGAGATTTACATTGTTAAGCAACCTCAAAACTGCCCACCGTTCAAGCCAGCTACATGACTTAATGTATTGAATTATATTGTTCAATCCTTCTTAAAGACAAATAATCCTTGAAATGCTTTACTATCGAGTTTTTTATCCAGAATGTAGTACTAACACATTTACGAAGCCATTGTAAGAAATTCATAGTAAGAAAGCACGTTTAAACGGTAATGATATTACTAATTATTGCGGCTGAGAAACACGGTATGCCACGGCAGCGACCAAAACGAGCTATTGACTTAAATTAAGGCTCTAGAAAGGATGCATTCAATGTCAATACAAGACAGTGGGTCTACTAACTTCCCACGAGAATAAAAACAATGGATCCGACTAACAATATATATTTAGTTGCATCACAATGCTACAAAAAAAGTGTCTCCTAGGAAGAGAATGAGAAGAAAGAGTACAAAAGAGGTCATTGTGTTTGAAGTAGGGGTAGAATTTTGAGGGATTTGAGGGTTCATTCCTGCACCATCCCGGCCATGGATTGGAGTAGTCGATGTTGAGGAAGGTGTTGGCACTGTTGTATTTGTAACTTCAGCAGTACTACACATTATTAATTGTAAGATATAAAATCGAGTGAGTAAGCAATTATGAACCATTTTACATAAAATAATCACATGCTTTAAATAATCACACCTCTTTTCAATTTCATTTCATCAAGCTATTTTTATTTATTTCTTTTTTTTTTTTGCCTTCGCATAAGAAAAAACATATGCAGGCAATACTAACACGTCTTATCGTTTGATAATTAATTTCAAAATAAACTTCAAATTTTCTCTGTTCTCTCCTTCCCCAATTTAATAAAATTTTTCCGATACTTATCAGGGCTCTCTACAGTTTGTAACTATCTTTTTTTTTTTTTTTAATGTAACCCC
>Ga0209489_100375_pt1 | contig 79845 bp, 22 predicted proteins | sample SiratrowhiteBW_FD_187527 | JGI IMG/M metagenome (GOLD analysis project Ga0209489, IMG submission 187527) | Root nodule microbial communities of legume samples collected from California, USA - Siratro white BW (SPAdes) (version 2) | ecosystem: Host-associated > Plants > Roots > Nodule | place...
AAATAAAAATATATATATATATATATATATATATATATATATATATATATATATATATATATATATTATTCTTTGTGAACCATTCAGTACAAAGTCTATACATATAAAATTTAGATGATATATTGATATCCGTTAGTTTAGGATATCGACTAAATTATGTAATAGCTTATTAAAGTATAAAATTGTGTTATTTATTTTGAGTATCCATGTGAGAAAAAATAAAAAGTAATTCCTTATAAATAAACGTGACATCAAATCTTAAGAGAGACATAAACAATAATTAAATATGACTTATAAATACTAGAAATCACAAGAACAAGATAATGTTTTAATTTAGATCCTAAAATTCATCTCAAGAGACTTCAACTAGAACAATATTATTTTTAAATTATATTTAATAATTAAAATTAAATATTAAATTCACAAAACTTTTTAAACTATTTTTATAAATATTAACTAATTTAATATTGTCTATTTATGAATATAGTTTGTATGAACTTAATATTGTTAAAAAACTATATTTTCTGATATAAAATAAAAGTTGTTAAAGGAATATATATATATATATATATATATATATATATATATATATATGTATATATATTAATTTTCAATTTTAACTATGTGATTATATGATCTAAATTTTAATTTTTGTCTCTCTTAATAATAAACCGGTTTGGCATACACATTATAGGTACACTTTTAAAAGTGATCACGACATATATTATATATTTAATATTTAATACAAAAATCATATCACGATTTCTTTATTACCTTTGCAAGTTGGTGTTTCTTGTTCTTCTAAGATTATTTTTATGATAAATGATAAATAATAAGCCTATGTGGACATCTATTGCATTGTTTGTTTGCAACATGAAGAACACGTTATAGTATCTCACGCATAACTTTATTTAAGATAGAATAAACTTGTTAACTCAGATGAATTTTCCTTCAATTTAGTATGGAGAATTCTGTTATTTATTGATCATGAAGTGAACTTGTAACAATGAATATGTAACAAATATATATATCAGGGTTAAGGTTGTGGTGAAAAATAGAGCAATGCAAAAGATGTGTAGTGATTAAAGAAACCCCACATGAGTGCGTGGTGGGAGCACGCTTGAGACAAAGGAGAGTGAGGAGAAGGGAACTTGCCACCTTCCAAATGATGTTATCACAATGTGTGTAAGTGAGATAAACACTCCAAGACATAATTACAGCACTAATTGCTTCCACATGCATGCTTGGATATGTGAGCCTCAAAAGAAGCAAAAGCACCTCACAATGCTGTGGTTAGCCATCAATCCATACACCTACATTCAAAACATACCAAAATCATTTTAGAGGATGCCCTCTGCCTAAGGATTTCCACATTCAACCAATCCACTTTTTTGGTTGTTCATGGTAGTGAAACAAAGGAGGCAAGGAAGTTTAGGTCCTTTTGTGTGTGTGTGGCAATTAGTCATTCACGCATGGGTCACTTTAAACTTGTAGATTCAATCAGTACTAGTATGCATACCATTACTACACCACCTTTTGTAGCAATCTACTCTCTATAAAAGAGCATGAGATGATGCATGAGAATGGTGACCAAGTTTGTTCCCACATCAAAACAGTAACAAAATGGGTGTGTGAGTGCCAAGTCATGTTTCTCATCCTGAGGCACCTGCAAAAGTGTTTGCTGCCAATGGGAAAGCTAACAAAATCTGTTACCATATTCCATATTTTTGTCTTCAGTGAATGTCTGAGGCTAAATGAATGGATATATATGGCACAGGTAGGAAAACTTTGTAGTTTGTGGCTTGTTGCCTTCGTTTGCACGCAAAAGTACAAGTTTGCGAAGTGAACAAATTTGATTGCCTATTCCTGGTCAAGTCTAGAAAGGTGCCAAGTAAAGACCCTATAAAATAATATTATAAATATATAGGTGACATTGTAACAAACACCTTGCAAGCAAGTGGTGTAACAATTCTAGACCGTATGCGTTACTTTAGTTTACAATAGTTTGATTAGAAAATTCGTGAAATACATACCCTCTTCGCCTGCAAGATATTTGATTTCCTTCAACCCATTGTTTGCTATTTTTGTTTTTTTCTGATTGACAAATAAATTCAGATTGAGTTGATAAATCAATCTAGAAGTAAGCTAAATCTATTGTATATTCTCTCTACCAGAAAATCTTTGTTAACCTTTATTCTTCTTCTAAATTCAAACCCAAAAACTCATTTTAAGGTAATTAAAAAGGGGTTAAAGCTGACATTATTTGATGACTGATTCAAAAGGGAAAGAACTAGACTTTGAGTCTGTTTTACAAAATTAGCCTGTAAATTCATTTTTAGGTAATAAGTTTTTAATTCATAAGTTATAAGTTAATAAACTAATTTATTGCACTTATGAATAAACTAATCACTAAATGTAAGAAAGGAACAAACGAATATAATTATATCAATTTTATTTATTATATAAATAAAAGTTATGTTTCTGAAATAAAAATATATTATTATATTATTACGGTTTTAGATTTTAGGTATATCTTTTATTTATTAAAATAAGTCATTTTATTTAAATGAATTGACGAAATTAATATTAATTAAATTTAACTTTTTTATTCTTCAGTTTGAACTACTGTTACATTAATTTTTTTAGTAATTTTCAGTTTGTAAAAATTTTCACATAAAATTATATAATAAAATATTAGTTACTTCAAGTTTTAACGTTAGTTATTTTTAGTTTAACTATATAAAAATTTTAAAAACAACTTAACAAATATTAAAAATAACGAAATAATTCATTGTCTCTGTAAATTGAATTAGATAATAATAAGTAGGAAAAAATTAAAGATAATAAGAAAATATATTAAAAGAATAAGATAATAATAAAAGAAAATTAAATGAAATATAAGATAGCTAAAGTAACTTATAATTGATAAGTTAGAAGCTCTTAAGATATATATAAACTAGTCAAATAAGTTAATAATTAGCTTATTAACCTTAGGAAACAGGCATTACACATTTTCATGTTATTCAAATTAGCTTATAAATTAATCAAATTTATAAGTTAGAAAATCATAAAATAAACTATTTTTAAATACTTATAAAACATTTTTCTATTGGTCAACTTAACTTATAAATTAACCAAATAAACTAATACCAAACACACTTTATAAATAAAGGAGTTGATTTCATGTGACTAATGTAAGGAACATTTTTAAATATTAATTACTTTAATAGCTTCTTAAAGTATTAAAAATAAAATATATTAAACTATTAGTGATCATTAATACTAGATTGAAGAAAATCAGAACACACACAATAATCATAACACAAAAACATAAAACAGAAAAAATAAATAAATTTTTTCTGTAAATGTACAATAGCATATAATACAAAATATTGACAAATATTCTAACTGTTTGTTATGGATATTAAAATTAAATGTTTTAATTGTTATGGATATTAAAATTAAATAAATTGTTTAAATAGTCAAGTATTAAGTTAAGAACGAAAAATTAGTGTTTAAATACTTATTTTAAAATGAATCTATTTTGTGTTATTTAGTCTTATTGTTAAGTACATTAAATGTTAATGTAATATTCATTATATTATTATTATTATTATTATTATTATTATTATTATTATTTTAAATTTCTATTTACTTTAAATGTTAGAAAGTCTTTTATAAGTAAACTTTCATTTTATAGGTTATTCTTAAAGAGTCTACAAGTTTAAACAGAGACTTGATTTCTTCTACACATTGTTTAAAGAGACACTCTTTCTAATAAGAACATTTGACGTCCAGAACATTTGACGTCCATCATGCATGTGGTTCAAGTAAAACTTTGTCCAAAGCCACTCATTTATAGTTCTTACTTGGAAGTTGCATTATCATATCATCTTCCTCCAATGATGAAATAAATCCATTAGGAGTGAATAGCATAAAATCACACAGGAAAAGTCTCTTATGAAAGAATGAGAAAATCATTCAAAATAAAATAACAAAATTGAAGCAACAACATGTTATGGAAAATTAAACAACAAGAGATGTGAATTTGACAACTTAAGTATTAATTTTTTTTTTAGCCAAAGTATTTCCCAGTCCTCTTCCACATCATCTCTCAAAAGAAACTTCAAAATAATTTTTCTTAACAATGTATGCTCTTATGAGAGACCAAGGTCTATTACTGTTTAAGTGTTTTTGATCCTAATTATCACATAGACTTAAGAAAACTAAAATGACAAGGTAAATAAAAATAAGAAAAGTAAGACAAATAAAGAAAACAAATAAAGCTAGTCATGTCCTAGGTGAGAGTGCAAGTGACACTAATCCCTTAACACACTTTTACTTTCTGCTCGCCTTTCACTGCTACATAATTCAAGTTGGGATTGATTTTTAGTGCATTTTCCCAACACAACAAAAATGTTTTAGTAATATTAAATTACAATACACAAAATTTTGTGCAATGATTTAAAAAAAAGGTTCTTTCACTTTTTTTTTGCTTGATACTCTTGGTGTTTTCGCTCTATTGTTCCTCACTTTTGTTTGAGCTTTCCACTTATTTAGATTTTTCAAAAATGAATCTTCTTTGACAAACTTCTCTTTTTTCAAGATGCTACCTAAGAATGTTAGATAATCATCCACACAAATTCACAAGTTCAAGGATTTTTCCATCTCAAGAGACTAAGAAACATAAAATCAAGAAAAGATCAAATTAAAAATTGCTAAACTCAAGAGGATTATTGTGTATGACAAAATTGAACGAGTATTTTAAAAGATACACAACAAGAAATTAAGGTTAATAAAAATATAATGGTATAAGTCACTAAAATCTTGATAGCAAATGTTAGATAATAATTATCTTGACTTAATTGGTCACTAAATTTAATCATTATTTTTATTTTTGTAGTTATTTAGGAACTAAAATCTAATTTGGTGACTATTTTAGTCATAATTAGCAACTATTTTATTTGGTAGCTAAAAATTGTTTACTAAGACTTTGTTTGGTTGGGGGAGTGGATTTGAGGGAATGAATTTGAAGAAATTTGAGTGAATTGTGTGTGGATGATAAGGTTGTTAGGATTAATGGATAGATGGTAAGATTTGAAGGGATTTAAAGGGAATGTTTGTGAAAGTTTGGGAATTATTTGATAAATGTTATAGATTTTTTTTATTTTTTTAATTGATGTATTTGTAAAATTACTAATTGACCCTTGTGAAAAAGGGTGTTTCGTAATTTCAAACTCACTTATAAGGGTTGTTTCATAATTTCCAATTTCATCCCTTCAAATCTCTTCACATGATAGGATCACATCCTCCAAATGGTCTCCAATCCATCTTCTTGTATAGTAAAACCACATAAATTGGTTCAACCAAACACAGTGTGAAGAATTTTTTTCTTGTAGTGATTGAGAATTGCATTTAAATTAAAATTTGATAACAAATTATTCGCATAGCATAAACAATGAACAAAATATGTATTTTTTTTTTAATTTTTAGCTTCATTTATAAATGCATACCAACACTAAAGGAATTAGTCACTTAATTATTTCACTCACGCATATTATTATAATTATTATAATTTTTTTATAGCGAGTTGAAGATCGCAAAGTCTAGTTTAGAGTCTTTTATACAAACATGGAAAGAAAATATTACTTTTTCTTCACCTCATCCAACAACATTCTAAAAGAATAATTTTGTTTTAAGTTTAGTTAAGATGGAGGCTCTTAGCAAGGTGAAAGTGTTAAGAAAAAATGAAGTGTTAAAAGACAAAATCTATCTTGTATAAAATGTGGGTTTAACATTTTAACTTCATATGATAAAAAGATAAAATAAAAATCATTTTAAAACATAAATTTTACCTAATTTAAAAGTCTCACTATAATTTGTGAAATAAAAGAAATTAATTGTTCAAAATGAAAAACAATTTGTATTCCAAGTCGCGTAAATAATAATTTTTTACATTATGTTTACTTGAATAATATCATTGAATCAATAAAAAAATACTTAAATTTTATATGTATTTTTTAAATTTAATTTTACTTAATTTTTAGTTATTAGTATTATATCTTTTATATTTATTGTAAAAGTACGCATTTGACCTAGAGAGAAATGAACCAAAATAAAAAGAGACCCAGACTTTAAGACCATGCATGGACCATGTCGATAACGGATTTTGCAGGTGGTCCAATAACAAAATTAATATTAAAAATAATAAATAAAATTATCAATAACAATTTTTTTTTTCATTTTTCCTCACCAAACAACTTATTTTCCCCTCATTCTTTTCCTTTCTCTTAGTTTCCTTTTCTCCTACATATTGATTAGAAGGCACCTTATATTCCAACTCATGAATAAAAGAATAGTATTACAAAATCAAGAGAATAGATTTTATTAAAGTCAAAAAAAGACATTTATTATTTAGAATGTTTTGTTAGATCAAGCAATACCCTATATTATAGAGAAAACAAAGATAATGACTAAATAAGGAAATGAGAGGGTCATGTCCCATTCTAATCCACATTTCCCCTCTATACTTACCCATAAAGTATACATCAAAAGATCTATTTTCTTTTGTTTCTTTCTTCTTTTTTTATTTTTTTTTCTCACCTATTCTTCAATCCTCCAAGATATCCCTTTTCTTCTTAGACGTTACTACCCATAATATTTACGTACGAACAACATTTCCAATAAGACAAGAAAGGGTGATGGTTGGAAACTCACGAGGAGTTGTTTGCGTAACACATTTTGATTAATCTATCAAAACCAAAATCCTGACCCACGATTTGATGTACAAACTTTGTGCAGAAAATCATTCAATAAAATAAGAAAAAATAAGAGAGAAACTATTTTTTTTTTTAAAATAGTTAGCGTAATAAAAGGAAATAATATTGTAGGAACAAGTTGCCTCTTTAATAATTGAGGGGCTCACTAATCCAATCATGGATATATTTTTTTTTCTTTAATTGTGTTTATTTTCTTATGGAAGCTTCTACACATGACATGGTCAAATTAAAATGGGTGTTCTATGATTCATTCTTGATTACAATGATATTCAACTGCTTCATAATGAACAGACAGAAGGATAAAAAAAGTTTAAACAATTTATTCAAGAATGCAATTAGAATAGAAGCAGTGCCCGCAAGAACAGAACAGAAAAAATATTGGTGAATTATCTCAGCAAGTGATGCAAGCCCACTAAAAAGATGTGGTGAAGTGGTGAGATATTATAAGAGAGTTGAACTTGATGTGTAAAATTGTGGGAAAAAAAATGTTAAGGAGTTAGCGTATGAAGGATCAACTCTTGTTTCTTTCCCGTGAAATAGGGTTTGTGGTGGATAGATACATGTTATTATTGATTGAGTTCTCCTTTGGTAATAGAGAATTTGCATCTTTTGCTTTGCAAACTCATAATAGAGCAAATTAACATCACTGATGTGGACTGCAATTTATGGGGATAAGACTGAAAGTTGTCTATGCATATCTGTTTTTTTTTTTTTTTTTTTTTTTTTTTAGCAAAATTTAAGATGGGGAAAAGGAATACACATTATACCAACCAAATTAAATGGTGGATAATGGTTTGGAGATATAGGGACATTGTATTTAGATCATCCTAACTGGCATGGTTCATCCATGTAGGTGTTGGGAAAACTTGTGGCCACCCACTTTATATTCACACTTTAATCAGTTTTTTTTATATTAGAAATTTAAATGTTGGTTAAGAAATAGATAAGTAATACAAAAAATCAGACTTATAATATAAATTTATTTAATTTTTCAGCAATTGGGAAAATATATATTAATTAATGGAAATAACATAAGGGAGGCCAAAACCCTTAACAACAACTTAAATTAAAAATTATAGTTATGTTGTGTTTAGAACATAAATCTAAAAATAAAATAAGTGGAACCATGTGTAGATAATATAATATGGAATCTCACAGTCATCAAAACTAACCAATTACATTTTTTATAGATTTGTTGACTCTTTTTTCCTTAAAAAACTCATACATTGTATCAAGTTGTTCTTTCTTAATTTGTATCATATCTTTCCATTACATTTATAGAAAGTACCATTGTATGAATATAGGAAATTTGTGTATATTTTTACTAGTAATTTGCTGAAATAGATAAATATTTAAAAATACAAATATAATTTATCCTTTGTTTTTTTAAACATGTTTTTTTTATTTTATAATTACAACTTTACTTTTCTTAATTAGAGTTGTAATTGTAAACACGATTTCAATAAAAAAATTTAATAAACACAATTTTGATGAAAAAAGGTTATGATAGAAGACACGATTTTACTGGTAATTTTAATTGAAATTGAAAATATTCATCGAAAGTATGAGAGCCCACGGGAAAAAATATATAAGTCATAGACTAGACTTAAGACTTATTCATTGTCAAATAGTGCTTTCAAATATTAGTGATCTATATAAATTGTTTTTCTTTTTAAATTATACATTTCAATAAATTATTAAAAAATTCAGCACTTTCATAAATTTTCTTGTGAATAATCTCTATATGCATCTTTGACGTGACGGGATGTCAACACATTTTGATTCAAATGCTAACCATTAAATTCCATGTTTGGGTTCACATCCAATTCTAATTTATGATTCAGTGAACCAACTTGGTGAATAGTTTTTATTTTTATATTAATCAACGCAATCTTTCAAACTTTATATTTTTATATTAATGAATACAATCTTTCAGACTTTAAATCAAACACGCACTAATACTTTCATTCTCTATAAGATGTGATAAAATGCAATAAATAATATTGTTTCTTAGTATGATTAGGTCTGCATTAAAAAAATCTTAAAATGTTAAAAAAATCTTTGATTTGCATTTAAGAGATATCCTCATTGAAAAAAGACAATAAATACCCATTCTTGACATTATTGGAGAAAAAAATATTAGAATTTACTTCAGAATTATTTTTAAGAAAAACTTCAATAAAAAGAAAAAATATAAGTATAAATCCTTTATAATATTTTTTTTCTTTTATTTTTTATTGTTGAATATTCTTACGCTTTTAAGATATTAAATTTGTTCTTTTATTTTAAATTTTTTAAATGTCAAGAAGAGTAATACCAAGAAAATATGAATGAGTTGTGGTTTTAACAAAATAATATTGACAAGTTATAGCATCACCAAAAGATTAATTTAAAAAGTGATGATACTTCTTCTAGTATTTTGTGGGATTCGTTATCCTAACAAAATAATGGATTCCTTAATTTTGATTCTAAGGTTAATTATTTTTATAAGTTTCTCACTTATAATTCTTTTGAATAGACAATAAAAATTACTGGACTGGTATGTGTTATCTTTCTAAATTTTTGTTTTCAGGTGTAGTGATTTCTTTTTATACATAGGAGTAAATTTGTTTAAGAGTTTAATAATTCTACATGTAGTGTTGGAATATTCTTTATAATAAAACTTTTTAAAGTTTTATAATTTTTAATCAAATAAAAGTCTCTGCTTATATAGCTTTTAAGGTGGTAATTATAAAAATCAATGAATTATGATACATAAATTGTATTAAGATGTGGAACTTTTTTACACACAAAAATAATTCATATTAGAGAGACATTGCCATTGGCAAACAAGTTCACTGATCAAGTTTATTTTGTTTTTCTCTTTTTTAACAGTTTGTGTAATTGTCTCTTTTTTCTTTCTTAACCATTGTTTTTTAATTTCGCTTTCGATCTTTGTATTTTATTTTGTGTACCATTTAATAATTAGAAAAAATATCATTAATTTTTATAAATTCACAAAATAAAAATATCGAAATAAAAGTGACTGTTGCCATATCTTAACTTCTTTATTAATTTATACAAATCAAAGATATGTCTTACTTCTATAATACTTCCATATATTATTGGATGAAATTTTATGCGAGTTAAAATATGAAAACTAAAAGTACAATTTTGATTATATAGAAGACTAGTAGATTAGACCTGGCCTGGGTCTTGTTATATAATTTAACCTATGCCAGTGTCTACTATTAGCACCCCTTATTTGTTATTTAAAACTCCTTGTAAAAATAAAAAATATAGATACCCTCCTTATATTTGGTTAAAAGTATTATGGATACATCTTTGTATTAATTACGTTTACAAAGTGGATGTATTAAAATTTTCAAAAAAAAATACTCATTTTTCAAGTGTGTTTTATTAAATATAGATCAGTTATTCTATCATTATGATTCAAGATGATTTATTGATAAAACAAATGTTACAATCCAGTACTCCAACTAATTTGTTACTAATTTTATGTAAAAAAAGCTAAATTCATGTTAGATACTTTTTTCTGGTTATTTTTGGTCAGTGGTTTAATTTGTAGAGATATAGTTATTACCTTAAAAAATATGATATTGAACTTCAATATGATATACAAATCAAGACCAAATTACTTAAGAGAACAGTAATAAAATTAGAAAAAAAAAATATAACTTGTGCATCTATATTTTATTAACATTAATTACATTAGACGGTTCCTGTACAGTTTGTATAGTTTATTTTGGAGATAAGATGTTCTTATAAGTTGTAGTAGAGTTCTCTGAAGATATATTTTTTCTTGAATTAATTAATTCTGTTTCCGTTTTAAGTTTTCTGTGTATGTTTTTTAATTCTTTAAGATTAAAGATCAAAAGTTGTTTCTGTTTTTAGTTTCTGTGTTTGTTCTTGGTTTTTTTAGATTAAACATCAAAAGCTGCTTATATTTTTAGTTTTTATATAATATTAAATTTAGTTACAGATAAGATCTGTGAATAATAATCTGTGAATAATTTTAATTTTTTCTTATAATAAAATTATTTCTGTTTTTAGTTTCTGTATATGTTCTTGGTTTTTGTTTTAACGGTTTATATTTTCTGCAGAATTATGCAGAGGTTTTGTGTTGTTTTTGTTTTATGCAGATTTTGTTTAGTCTGTATTAGTCTTTGCTGTAATTTTGCTATTTATCATACAAAGCTTTAATTCTTTCTATAAATTTTTTTTTCATGTAATTGTTATTAAAATTTGTAATTTTATCGTTACGGAAAAAGAGATTATTGAACCATTCAACAGTCTAGTAACATTAGATAATTTAATAGCGTGTTAGGCGGTCCACACAAAATGAAATCATTTAATATTATTTTTGGTAAAGTTATATTTAAATTTAATGAATTTTAATTATGTATTGCACAAAAAACACAAGTTTCTAAGCATAAAAAAAGTACAAAAAAAATACAGTAAAAAAGGTTTATTCAGAGCAGTGGACTGTCTCACAAGTACTCACTGGATTAGAATAAAAAACTCTTTCTTGCTTCATTTTAATTAGTTTTTTTTCACTGGAGTGGCTTTGTTCAACCTTTAATTAAATATATTTTAAATAAAAAATAAAGCAATAACAAAGTTTTAAAAAAATCAAATTAAAATCGAAGGAAACACATAGTCTGGAGTTGGAAAATTATTAAGATGTTAATTAAACATAATCAATATTTAATTGCGTGAATTAATAAGGAAACAATTTGAGTTTGATCTAATCAAGTTCTCCCTATTACGGCTAGCGTTCTGAAATTGGGTACTTTTATAAACTCCTTCAGTTGAGCTCAAATTCATTATTTTTATCAATAACTAGCAAATTAGAATTTATCTGAAGTGTTATATGATTAAATTCGTGTCCAAATCAGAAGCACGAAGCATAATGAAACACTTTAAACCTAAAAACTTTAAAACATAATAAAATAACCAATGGATTAAAATGTAGGTTAGAAGATGTTTTACCTCCTGAAAACCCCAATCCTACTGAAGTAGACAACATAACTGAATTAAATTTACAAAAGCAAATAGAATTTGCATCCGGAGCAAAAGTAACTTTGTTCCACTAAATCATAAAACCTTAGAACTCCATAATTACCTGAAAGAATATACTTTATTTCCTCTAAAGGACGAATAATACTTGCTATTTCAGATGCTGCTGGTACATTTGAAACATGCTACTTTAGATTTATATGTGGTTGTTTTTGTATTTTTTTTATTATAGTACCATTTCTTTTGTATTTCTTCTTGGAGGGTGCAGTTTACTAATAGATTTTGTTTTTTAAATGGTATGGAAAATCTTTTCTTAGTGAGGTTTGAGATTCTGAAGGTCCACTTTTTAGATCCATAGGCATCACGTTCCATTTGCAATGATCAAAAGAAACTATAAAAATTATTTTATATTTGTTTTCTTCATTTATCTATAGTTCATAATATCCTGATTTCATATCAAATTTTAAAAAAATTATTTCATTATATAACTTATTTATTAAATTCAGTTTTAGAAAATATAAACACTTAAAAAAATTTAAAAAATATAATTAAACAAAATGAAATAGTGGTATCAGCCAAGAAAATGCCTTTAGCTCAAACAAAAATAAAATTTTTAAGACACCAAATATTTCAAGAGGAAATAAAGTATTGAGTTTGGAAACAAATTCCCAGATGAAATATAACATAAAACCCAACTACCAAGGTTCTTAGGTTGCCTGAATTATGTATCGGATTTCATCCCTCATATAAAAATTATAGCAAAAGCTCTCTTCAGTTAGTGAGAAAAAAAAAAATCCAAAACCTTGGGATGAGGAACGTTCTAAAACTGTTAGAAAAATGAAAATTTAGTAAGAACTCTTCATTCGTCAAAGAATTTACAATCCCGAAGCATTTATGATGGTAGATCTTTGTTTATTTAGAATTCTTCTTAAAACAAATTTAATTTGTAATAAATTCTGAAAATATTTTATCAAAAGTTGAGTAACCGAGTTGGTCTAAGGCGTTAGATTAAGGTTATAGTCCGAAAGGGCGTGGGTTCAAATCTCACTCTCAACAAAATAATTTGTTTTTTTTTTTTTTAAAAAGATCTTCACTTTTGGTGTTATAATTATAAAAACAGATATTTAGAACAAAAATTATTTTGTACATAATAAGTTGAACATTACATAACAATTCACACAACATAATTTTTTTTATGAATGTATTTAAATTTTGATGTTATTATTATAGAAACAGATATTTAGAACAAAAGTTATTTTATACATAATAAGTTGAACATTACATAACAATATTTAATAAAACTTTGAAATGGGAATAAATTTCAACACTACAAAAATTTTTGGTATTGTTACTATGAAAAGGAATAAAACAAAAGTTATTCTATACATAGTAATTGAGTGTTACAAATAAATTTGAGAGCTAAAAGACTGACAACTCTTAATAAAGCTTTGAAATGTAAATAAAAGATTAATATACAATTATCAACAATTTTATTCATAATACTTATAAACAGAAGTCTTCATCATATCGAAGCAATTAGCAATTTTACATAAACTCGCATAACATTATTTGCATATTGTGTTTGCATCTTCTCTTTCTAAGTATTAGAACAGACTGAATTATATTTGTAAATTCTTTATTTTTTTTGTGAAAATATCTTGGGCAAGAAATATTTAGACTTTAGATAAGTTTTCTCGTATCTTTAAAAGGATTTTCTATGCAATTAGAAGTGATAATAAGATAATACTTAAAAAAATCAGAAATGATATTAATAGAATATCCAGAAAATAAATTAAATTAATTAAAATAAATAAGATAATACAACATGAAAATACAAGTAATAGAAACATTTAATAAATACAAAAATAATGGTAACTTTAAAATATTATAAACTAAAAATAATTCAAATGATAAAAGTTATTTTTAATACACTGTAATTTTTTAAAATATTTTAATATAAAAAGTATTGATTATACAATTTGTACTTAAGTCAGAATGATCAAGAAGCATTTGAAGTCTTTGATTTCTACATTGAGATAAAGTTTAACTATTGAATTTATTTATTGTTATACTAAAAGATTTAATAAAAAAAATTATCTCCTTCACATTTAATAACATGAATGATCACTATCCTTACTTACTTTTAAACCTTTAACCTTTTACATGAGTAGTTGATTGAATGAAACATATAAACAGACAAAACTTCAATATCAACCTCTGAACATATGTATGTACAAAATATGAACTCAAATATACTTTTTCTTCATGATCTATGTCATGATATATTATTTTACTTATGAAACAATCTCTAAAATAGGAGATAAAATAATCATTTTAATAAAATTTATTTTCACATAAGATTATAGGTAGTTTTGTTGAATCTATTTGTTAATGATTAATAGACTTGTTAGATAAGTTACACGTCCTTTTAATAATTATACTAACTAGTTATATACACTTAAGACTTTAAAGAAATGGTGTTATTCAACTTTTAGATGTTCAACTTATTATGGTACATAATCCCACGACCTAACTAGTTTAGTTCTTAAAGCTTTCCTATGAAGACTTTAATAAATGAACATTATAAGACTTCAATAAACCATGGTAAATAAAAAGTCCTTGTTTTAAATTAAAAATAAGTGGCCCTTAATTGAGAAAAGTGTATGTAAATTTATTAATAACCAAAATTATAACATTCAAGACACTACAAGTTTTTGATAACCAAAATTTGTTAATAAACAATTGACTAACCTTTATTGCATACAAGCTAGTTAATTTTTTCTAAAGTTATTCTCCAATCCAGCTGGAATTGACACCGGCCTTAGTTAGAGTTACTTTTATTTTATTTTTTTTAAGGTTATTTTCTAATCAAGCTAGCACCTTTATTATTTTTTCAAGTTTTACACATTTTTATTGTTACTATTTTTTTAGGTGAAAAGTAGCTAAATGCTTGAAACTTTAATTCTACAACTAGTTCTTAGAAAAAAAGAAAAAGAGTTTCATTGCCTCTCTTAAAAGATTGCTACATTAGATTTTTCAATAAAATGAAGAACATAGAAAAATGTTTAACTAGACTTCATAATAGACGCCAAACGTAATAACCAAAAGTAACTAGATGTAATTTCTAGAACTTCTAGCTAAAATATTTATAATTGATTAAGTTTGTTTAAAGTAATAGATGTATTTTATAAGTCCTAGTTAATTATTTTGTTATAATTCAGATCTTCGTTAATATTATCTAATCCTTAAAACTTTTATTTTCCTCAATCAATTAAGTATCACAGGAGATATTTTCATAATTTTTGCCTAAATTTTTGTATAATTTTAGAATTCCTTTAGTGATTAACAATATCATAACAAACTCAATAAATAAGTTGTATTTATTTTTAATAGGAGATTACATTAATTAATGGTGTATATTTCTTCAACCTTGACCCAAACTAGTTGAAAAAACTTTCAAAAGTAAATATTGTTTAATTTTTAAATGTTTAACATATATCTATACAGATACACATTTAATTATACAAACTATGAGATAAAATAAATCATTTCTTTAACAAAATATATCAACTTCTACTTAGTAATCATGAATTTCAAATTATTATAGTTTTTAAAATAAAGAAATCTCCATAATGGAATGTAATGAAATAATCGATCATTCCTTTAATATTCATATCTTATGTTATGTAACATTAAACAAAATATTTTTCACTACTTTGATATAATGGTCCACCAATACCCCTTTATATTCCAACAATATTTAAATATAAAAAATCACTAGTAATTGAAAATAAGTAAGGAGAGAAATACCTCACAAATTTCCCTATTTGAGAGAATAATTTAATTAAATATGTTTCACTACTTTAATATAATTGTCCATCACAACCTCTCCATGTCCCTAAAATAATTAAATATAAATCCAAACTAAGAAACATACCAAGACAAATACTAATCATCAGATTTCGCATTTTGAAAAATTTTCTTTAATATATAATATATTGATTAATTGATGATTTGTTATTTGGAATATTAACTTTTAAATAGCCAATATATATATATATATATATATATATATTACATTACTATTTTACTTTTAAGTGTACAAGTAAAACTCAAATGTTTTACTATAAATAATGAAGTCAAAAGGTGTGATGTAAAAGAAAAAAAGAATTTAAAAGTGAGAATGAGTGGAATTCAGTGTCCTCTTATACGTAATATGTTTTTTTTTTATTTTAAAACAAAAATAATTTATGTAAAATATATATAAAATTATAATTAAGAAAAAAATTAAATTTTGGCTTTTTTAAAATAAGATAGTTTGAAAAAAAAAAAAAACATTTCCGCTGCAATACATTTATAGTGTGGCGATAAATATTTTACAAGTGCAACGCTCTTTCTAATTTTATCAAATTAAAACCAAAACTAACTACTTAATCTTGCAACTAGAAAGATAGTCACACAATTCCTTAATTTTCATTTTTTATAAATTTATTTATATAATATTTTTAAAATTATAAAATTTTCACAGGTAAAAATGCATAGATACCATAATCGAAAAGCACGTGTTTAGGTTAGTAATGTATAATAAAAATACAGATAAAACATTTTGTTTCTGGATTTGCGTTACAGTCCAATGAACAGAGAGGGAGAGAAGAAGATGCAGAAGCAAACGCAGAAGCAGAAGCAGAAAAGCGAGTTCGAGTTCTGCAAAGCGTGCGGCATAAACCACGATCAAGGTCTCCGGCATAAGTACTTCCCTAACCACAAGAAATCTCTCTCAATCTTTCTATCTCGCTTCCGTAAAAAACTCTCCGACGTTCGCTTCTTCCTCAACGCCCCTATCGCTCTCAATCCCCAACTCGCTTCTCAAAATCGCTTCTGGTGTGTCTTCTGCGACCAAGATATCCTCGAACACTCCAGTTCCTTTGCCTGGTACACTATTATTCACTTTATTTATTCAAATTAAATCACTATTAGCAAGCGCTAAATATTTTCATTTGATGCCGTCGGTTCTCGTCGCAGCGCCAATGCGATTCGCCACCTCGCCAGTGCCCTACACGTGGCCAATTTGAAGCACTTCTTCTGGAAATACGGCGCCGCCGCGGATCAATTGGACGCTTTTATGCTTTCCGATGATGATGTCACTAAGGTAATTTACGATTTGTATCGATTTTATTGTGTCTTTGTTTCCTTGCAGGTTTGGGAAATTGAGGAATAATTGTTGATTTTCTGTTGTTTCGTTTTGCGAGTTCAGTGGGAGAAGAAGTGCGTGGCGCGAAGGGATGAAGCGAGTGAGGGAAGTCGCAGAACGGTGGTTGGTCCTTCAAGTGATGATCATATCCATAATCAACTCACCAGTGGAAATAGTGATAGTTTTGAAAAAAATGTTTATTCCCATTTGAAATCGTATCCTTCAAATCCTGTTTTACCTTTACCAAGCTATACAAATGAGTATCAGATATCTAGTTCAGGACTCTCTGGAATCGCTAATGTTGCTATCTCGTCGGAAGCGTGCCCTGATGCCAAACCTTTTGTTTTGCAAGATTTTTTGGGTATGCTTACCCTGTCTACTGAAAATGTGTTTTTTTTTTTACTCTTTACAACTATCATCTATAGTGTGATTCGATACTTTTGGTTTTAATTTGATATTTTCGGCGTGCTTATATTGTGTCCCAGTTGAAAGGAGAAGCCACTCTCTCCCTCATGATGGTAAACAATCGTCAAGTAATGGTTACTCCTCTGATAAACAGGTTTGTTTGGTCTTTAGGCTTTAATTGTTTCAAATAATTCATTGTAATCTAACTATTTGAGTTTCAGACTATCAAAGGTCATTCGGTGGTAACTTCATTGGTAAGCAAGCAAGATGAACTTGTTTTGATTTTTGTCTAGTTTTAAGTCTTCTAGTTTTCGTGTCTTGATGATCAAGATTATGGTTGTATTTCTTATAATTTCTATTTTATCTTTTAACACTTTTCATATCTTCTCCACTGTTGTAGTTGTCTAACCTTGTAACTCGGTATTGATAAAAAATATTGCATTTTGTATCAATGTGCCAGGGGCGTGACAATGGTAGAATGGTTAGCGGTGAAGGCATTAATCAGGGTATCTATTTGTAATTATGAATATGTTGTTTTGCTTCCATCATTGTAGTACTGTAAAGATGAAAAGCATGTGCCTATTGAATACGTACACTTAGTTGCACTGCTGAATTTGTATATATACAAAATATTTAAGACTAATGTGAATACGGAGAAAGAGTTTTAAAATTTTACTATTCTCATAGAGTGGTTGATTGAGGTGGTCAACTGAATGATGATGAATTTTCTACTATGATCCTTTTACATTGTCAGGTGTACAATTGATCACTCAGATTTCTTCTATGCCTATTGAAAGTGCTGATAAAAAAGTTTATTCTGAAGCACCTCCACCATGGATTGACACAAGTGAGGCAGTTCAGATGCATTCTAATTCAAAAAAGTTAGGGAAGTCCAAAAGGTTGAATCCAAATCGGGTGGGAGCAGCTTGGGTTGAAAAGAGAAAGATAGAAATGGAGAAGGAGAAAAGGGGAGAGACGATAAGGAATGGGTGTGATGCCAGCTGGCTTCCTAATTTTGGTAGAGTCTGGCAATCTGGTAGCAGAAGAGAATCCAGAAAAGAGTTCGAGAGGGAGAAACAGTTACAGAAGTTAAATGTTGAAACAGAGTCTGAGATGGCTATCAAGATTCAGCCTTATGTAAGCAAAAGAATGGTGAGTTTTATTCTAGCGTGCAATTCTATTTTATAAAGATCACTGGTTTAGTTTATTTTGAAACCGTCAGCCAAAACCAGCTCGATTTGGCTGGCCTGACTTAAATTGCCCAAATCCAACTAGTTGATAAATGGGATGCAAAAAAGGGCTTAAGCTCATTATACCAATCTAGCCCAGATTGCCTAAAAAGGTGGGATGTACCCATTAATGGATGATGCATCTTAATTTTTTGGACTTGTTAGCACATTTTTCTTCCGATGGGGTCATGAATGGATAGCACAATTATTATAAAAGATTTTTCTTGGTAAAATGCCTTGGCCAGCCTACTGAGTCACCAGAAACAAATTATAATATCTTGTCTTGAGTCTTTGAGAAACAACTAATAAAAGTTGGTGGTTGAGATAGTTAACAGTTAGGCTGGCTTGGCTTATGGCTTGTTTAACTCCAAAAAAATCTTGTTCCCTATGCATTTTTAACTTGAATTAGTTTGTGTTTCTCTGGTTAATAAATGATATCTATTGATTTTTCAAGTTTTAGATGTTTAGGAGTTAATGGCTTTCCGAGTTTATTGCCTATCTAAGGTGGCTTCATTGCAAATAGTACATGGTGTCTTAGCATGGATGAAATGCAAAACAAATTGGCAAGTGGATGAGATTTTGATTGAAACAGTTGTAAATCTAGGATATTTTGACATTTTAATGCTGAAATAAAAATAAATAACAGAAATCAATGTTGCTCATCGCTTGGGTAGGTTCATGGCAACATTGCATAATGTGATCGCCCTGCCTTGGGCGAAACTAAAAACAAACTGGCAAATGGATGTGTGAATTTATAACACTAAGTTGAGTTGTTGATTTTGGATTTTCTTTCTGCAATGTACTATAAAGCTGTTATAATATATATTTCAGTTATCATATGTAAATAGTTACGTCTGCTCCTTTTGTTTGTTCTTTGCAGCGGATGGATAGTGGAGGTAATAATGCAAGCGGATGAAATTTCTTGCCGCAAAGATGTTCGGGGAGTGTAATCAGTATAGTGAATATGCATACTAACATCTATTGCATTGGAGGGGAGAAGACTGGAAAAAGTTCACATAACGAAATGCGGCACATTTATGTCAATCCTCGGAAAAAGTACCTCAGTCAGTGTGCAGTATTGAAGCACAACAATAGACCAGTAAAATATGTACATGCATTAAGCTAGAAACGAGGGCTGTTAGTCTGCATGAATGATTGTGGTCATAGGGAAACCCATTTTACGACATTTCGATTTCATATGCGATGTGATAACTATTCTTGGTATGGTTGGTCTGCCCTTTTTTGTGCAGTTATTGGGTGCCTATTATCGCCTACCAGCTTGCTTTTGAATGTAGGGGATGGTAACTATTGAATTTTGATATTCAGCATGTTGCTCTTTTACACGCAATGGAACAAACTTATCCATAGCATGTACTGAGTACTGAGAGTATTCTTATACAAAGAATACCACTGTAATGTCCTAGATCTTAACTCCTAAATTTAATCCTACATTTCAATTATTTTTGTGCTACTAACTTACTTCTGTCCAATATTTACACCAAGACAAAGTATTATAAAAATAGTAGAATCGAGACTAAAATCTATATTTATTTGTTTGCTCAGAGTGTAGGTCTATTACAAGTTCAATAGTATATAAACCCAACAATTTAGGAGACGGGTTTCTAGAATATTTGAGCATGAAAAAAAATTGAAGCTTGTAGTTACCACTTTCATTGCTGAACAGTGTAATAACATTTGATGGTTATCTTCTAATTTTAAACCTCGAAGTCCATATGATGTTCTTATCAAATACTATATATTTTTTAGACTGTATTCAATTTAAATGCTTTAAATACTTTAGCTTAGTTATGAGTAAATTGAAAAAAAAAAACTAATAATCACACATCATATATATTAAGATTTACCAAAAAGTTTGCTAAGGTTCATACCCGTTTTCACATACAACATTTTACTGTTGCATCACTGGTATTCATTGTAGTTCAGAGCAAAAGGGTATGATTTAGTTTGTTAGCACCTATTCAATTTTGGCTGGAACTTAACTACTATTAGGGCCTACGTGGTATTTCTGAGAATGCTGTATCCACAAGAAGTTACCTATGGTTGGTGCACTTACATGATTAGAAGGTGGTGTAGCCTTCTGAAACATTTTAGAATTCAGTATATGTGTAGTATTTTCAATTTTCTTTTATAACTGATATTATTTAATTTTAATAAACATTACAACATAAAATTAAATATAGTAAAAAATAAAAAAATTGATAAAATGCACAAGAAAAAAATTAAGATTTTTTATATTATTTTCTTTCATCTGTTCAGTTTGTTGTATTGACATATACTCATTGTTTCTATTATTTTTCGCATGTCTCATTAATAAACAAAAAGAAATAAAACATCAACTTACCATTTCTATTCATTTCTCACATGTTCTCTTGAGGAAGAAAAAAAGTAACTCCTTCTTGTCACACTTAACAGTAAAATATTAATTTCCTAGTATGGTATTTTTGACACATGGTGAATTTTTACTGTTTCTGGTGTATTTTTTTTTTAATATTTGCATAGAATGATTGAAATATAAGAATTTGAATAGTTATATATTATCTTTTTAATTTTCAAGTTTTTACATTTTAATTAATTTAAGTTTAGAGTTTATAGAAGATGATATGGCTATTTACATTGAAAAAGAAATAACTAAAACTTCTAGTGGTGATTCAATTAATAAAATTAAAAAAATTAAAGGAACGAATGGAAATTCTTTAAATATATGTGATTTTTCTCATAGTTATATTAAAATATGTATTTATTTTTGTTGTATTAGTAAAAATAATATATATAATTTTTCAATATATTTCTGAAGAATTATTGGTTAAAACATATGACATTTAGTAGAATACATTTCGCTTTAATAAAGAAATTGTAATGTTTTATAACAATATATTGATTGGAATAAGAATTTTAAAATAAATGAAAATTTTTAAAATATAAGAATTTATAAGAATATTTTGATTATTTAAAAATTATATAATTTTGAATTTCATCTTAAAGAAAAGTAAAAATTTGAAATTTTTATATTCTTTAATTTCTCAAATTTATGTATTTTTTTAATATTCTCTTTTCTGTCCAACTTTAATTGGAATATTGTTAGTTGATTTTGGTTGAAATGTTCTATGCTAAGGAAATATTGTTAAGGAAATAATTTCTTCCAAGTTTATGATACTATAACTTTCCAAGTTTAAATAGGGGGCGGAATTGATATTAAAAAAAATTAATAAAAAGTTTATTAAGTAGTCACTTACTTACAAATTGGGTCGTTATGATAGAAAAGAAAAAGTTTTAGAGCTACTTGAGCCTATAGAATATACTCAATTAAAAAAGAAACTTTATTGTGTAACCTAGCAACTGGTAAAGGTTAGGTTTTTAAAGAGATCATAGAAATATATGGTAATAGTAAAAATATCAATACTAAGACGGATTAAGAAGTGGTAAATGCAAAATAATTGTATACAAGCGGTGAGTATTAGCGATGTAGTTTTTTCTAATACACATTTAATTAATAGTTCATTTTTTTAAAGTCTTAAAATTAAGAGAGACTTATTAAATAAGTAGTACCTATATAAAATTAATGAATACTTTATATTTTTAATATAGTAAAAACATGAAAAATATTCTACATTTTAAATATAAAATAAATTATATTAAGAGAAAATATCTATTGTAAGTTGAAGATGTTCAATATCAGTGATTCCTTTCTACCATAAATATTTTATATCAATATTAAGATTGAATTTCCTAGATACATTTTTGTTTCTAATATAATTTGTACCTTTAAAGGATATTACATTTTAATTTAATTATTATAAAATGTAAACAAATTATATATTTTATATAACATATACAAAAAAGTTGAGATGGCCGAGTTGGTCTAAGGCGCCAGATTAAGGTTCTGGTCCGAAAGGGCGTGGGTTCAAATCCCACTCTCAACAATATTCTTTTGTTTTAGTTTATGTAATTTTTATTTTTTTTTTCTAAGAAGTTTTCTAAACATTTGAAGTGCAAAATAAAGACACTCTAAACTAAACATATATATCATGGCAAGTCCGAAATCATTTATGATGAGACCATTCCTTCTCTCTGAATTTTCCTATGATCTTGTTGTTAACAGAATTATAAGCCAGTTTGATGTTCTTATGCATAATTAGCAGCATTTTTGTGAGATAATACTTGTTTGTGTGAACTAAAAAGTTATTGGTTGAGGTGGAAATGAATTTATATCTCTTGAACAATGTTTTAGACTGTATGAATGAATGATAGAAAACGTAATTAAATGAAGAGATTTCACTAAAGATGATTAACCAAATTCTTTGGTTGAGATTAGTCATTGGATACTTTACAGCAACAAAATAGTTAAAAGAAATATATGTCTGTGAAAATTGATGATTGACTTGATTAAATAATAATAATCTGTGTGACTAACAATGATGCTGGACAGCATATTGTTGAATTGGAGTGACCTCTGATCCTGAAATGCCACAATTTCCCTATAGAATACAATAATGCAAAAAACTATTTTGACAACTCCCATTTTGTATTACAACCATTTCTGTATAATATGATATGATGTACCTGATGAACTAGATGTCAGAAACATTCCCATGTCTAGCTAGAACACTAGCAATGTATTATGATTTAATTTTATTAAGATTTGGTTCTACTAAGTATGAAATCATGTGATATTTTGAGAATTATTATTATTATTATTATAATAGTTGGGGTATAAAAAATTGGAGTGAAAAATGGATGAAAAAATGTTAATGGTGTAGGTTTACAAAAGAATTATTTGTGAATAAATATTTGTAGATGATGCAGTAAATTTTATTATAATATTTTGTAGTTGTTATTCGTAGAATTTTATGCAGTAAATTAATTATATTACATTTTGAATTAAGAAATTAATTTTGTTGATTTAAAAATATTCAATTTTAAGAAAAAATTAATTATATCATATGCTTAATTAGATCTGTTGTAAATTTTTTAGAGCATAATACTTTGTACAAGTTAATATTTATATTGTATTTGATTTTTTTTTATTATTCTTTTGTTAATATATATAACATTAGCATTGTTGTTCATATATATATATATATATATATATATATATATATATAAAAAAAAATATGATTTATACTATTTTGATTTAAGAAGTATTGTTGGAAGTTCTATCAAATTAAGGAGACTTGTGGAACATTCTTATTCACCAAAGAAGTAAAATAAATAAACTTTAATATGATTTCTTTTAAAAAAATTGATTTTCTAAAAATTAGTAAATTATTTATTTTATTAAATAACTATGCAAATTGGAAACTATGAATTATGATTCATTTATAAATATTTTTGTTTATTATGCTTGATTTTGGCCTTATCTTTATTTTCATTGTAATAACTATAATAATCTTCTAAATAAATTATTACATAAGAACAAGGTGACATTATAGATGAAAAAAAATAAAGTTTAAATGTTAAAGAAGATAATTTTTTATAATTAGAAAATTATTTTATAGTAGAAATCAACTTATAAGAATTTTATTTTGAACATGTTTAAATTTAAATAAAGAATATTTATGTTTCATATTTTATAATATCTAATTTAGATTTCTACATTTATTTTGATATTTAAAAAAATTTAGGCTTATTTAAAAAAAAATATATAATTAACTAATTAAACTGCATGTATCATTGTCTGAGTTAATTCTTCCCTTTTTATGGATTTTAATGTATTTCTGGGATGATGACATAGATCTTGAAGATTGTTTCTTGTAATAATTTAGCTTTGTTGATTGAGTATAGAAAATGATTCGTGGGAGATTACTAGCTCTTTTTCAAACTATCCACTTTCATATAATATATTATTGGTGTGCCTTTTGATTGATGATTAGCAATGATTGACGATTAGTTTTAACTTTTCTCTGTAATGATTCAAATTTTCAATTAAATAATGTTAGTATCCATGATAATAACAGACACTTTAAGAAAAATAAATATAAAACATAATACAAATGTGATAAGGAAATAAAGATAATCAAAAGTATGAAAAAAGTGGGTACAGTAATGAATCAACATAATTAATATCTCTATTTTTATTTAATCTATATGAGATCTTTAATAATCTTGTGAGACTATACATACATACATAATAGGTGTTAAAAAATATATTTGGAAATGAAAACGTGAAAGTGTTTATATTGTTGAACTGAACAATATTGTATTATGATACAATTTTGGTTCCAAAATTGATAGAAGAAAAAGTAATGTTGAGTTGATTCAGATGATAAATCTTCTGTGGTGATTTGTTTGAGAATAACATAACCGATATATTCATGGTTACTATTGAGTAGATTAAGATTGATCATTAGATTTTGATTAAGGAGCTTTAGATGGATCAGACCTAATTAAGGTCTTTTAAGTTTAACCAACTCTCCGATAAATTAATGATATATAAATTTATCATGGGAGTAATATACATAAATATATTTTAATACTGAACGTCTTTAATAATTAGGATCAGAAAATGGAGAGTCTCATCTATTTTGCTCTCTGGTTATTCGTTACTGAAAATTTTGTTTTGTTTTATTATAAGATGAGTTATTTCTCATTTTTTATTTTGTTTTTACTTTTTCATATATATATAAACATATGAACAACATACTTAAACATTTTTTCAATTTTTTTTAATTTATTAATTAATATTTTTAACTGAATAAATTAAAATGATTATAATATTTTATGTGAGATTATTTTATTTTAATTAATGATTAAAATTTAATTTATGAGTATGAAAAATTTAAATTATAATAGTATTGTATGTTTTTACATTCTTCAAATAATATAAACAAAAAATTATGTGAATTACGCTACCTCTGATATGCTAGTTTGATAGGTAAAACGAATTTGGTTATATTAAACAAGTATGTATAAGCATTAAATATAAATTATCTTTTTTCACAAAATAAATAAAGATTAAACTAATCCTTGTTATATCCTGAATGCTAACTACTCAAAAGAAAAGATAATTTATGATAGTAAATTTTTTTTTTTTAAAAACACAAATGATTTAAATATTTGATGAGTAGAGCATAAGACTTGTTCACACTTGTTTAAAGGAGACTTGTCATTATTTATCTATTTGATAACGAATAAGATTGATTAAAGATACAATAGGATGATAACTTGATGTATATTAATACGAACACATATGAGACTACTAAAGATATTTTAATAATAAATTTTGTAAAACAAATTATCCATTATGATAATAAGTGCTTAAATAAGTAATTAGATTGTTAGGCAACTGTACAATAAGGTCCATATGAATTTACACAAGGTTGTAAAGATGAAAGTTTACTAAAAATAATATAAATAAGCAGACAATTCAAAGATATAATTATTCATTGATTACATATTTATTATTTCGTTTATTAACTAATTTTAATTTTAGAGTATTTTCATAAATACATTATTTTATTGGTTTAAGCAAAATAAAAGATAAATATCTCTTAACTACACATAAAAAAAGTAAGAACACCTCATAACTTAAGGTTAAGTAACATTTTCTAAGACCGAGTGGTGCTAAAAAGGAACATGATGAATAATATGAATAATGGATGTCAACAGACCCCATAAGCTTAAGAAGATAACATGAACGAGATGATATTATTGCTTGAACCCTTTAATCTACAAAAAAGAAAGAGTTTGAAAGAGTAGATTCTGAAAAGAGATCAATATACTCAAACTTGAGAACACTTAGATGCTCAAGAAATTTGAAGGACACTAAGATGAGTCATTAATAAGATAGATGGTTAGTTTGTGCATCTTTCCATTTCATTTTCTCTTATAATATTTTAAAAACTTATATAGAATATATTTCATAAGATTTTCTAAAAATATTTCTGAATTTTACAAATCATATTATATTTTCTAATTTCTTCTTCAAGTTCCTTTAGTTTTTCTCTAGTTCTCATTCCTTCAAAAGTCTTATTTATCTCTTTTTCTTCATATTCTTTTGTGCTCACATTATATAATTTGAAAAGCTTTAAAAATATCTAATTTTTTGGGTAGAGTTAACTCAAAGCAACACTTAAAATGGTTAAGATTTGACATTCAATGTCGATAAAATAAATAAAGACATTTAAAATTTTATAAAGAAGTACTCCTATAACCAAGTGAAATCATCATCCTTAATAAGCTATCTCTATTATATTTTATCACTAACCAAACACTTCCCAACAATTATTAAATTGGTCTTAGTTGCCTAATAGATACTAATGTAATGGCAAAAATCATTAACAAATGCAGAAGTTAAGAACTTAAAAGCATAATGATTACTTTACCAAGTACTCAAGAATGGTAAAGGAGGAAAACTTATCCTTAATTTTTCCTATTAGTAATGATAAGGTTCAACCATGTGATTATTTAGGATTTATCAAACATGGTTGAGAAGGACGAAATTAAAGTTATTATTGTTTAAATTCTTAAACCATTCGGTGTTATCACTTTCAATGGATGTTTATATGAATTCAAATTGATTAGAAGATTAATCTCGTAAAGAACTTACAAAAGGAATCAAGAACAATTCAAATCATTGAAAGAAAATTAATTAAATTCGTGAAAAAATGCAAGAAATGGGTTCGATAATAAAGAACAAATAAGCAATCAAAATCACATGAGATTAATAAAGTGACTATTTATTCAAGTGAATGTTTGATTCTAAGAAAAAACAAAGAAATAAAAGAGATGGAAGATTTAAAAGGAGAAGAAACATGTCACTTGCAAGGAAAGATAAGTGCAAAAATGAAAGTCAACACTAGAATTTAGAAAACTCAAGATAAGATTATAGAAAAGAGGAACTAACCTCTTAAACTTACAATTGATAGATTGTTCAAGAAAAATTCAATTTCCAATGCAAGTTTATTAAAAGAGTTTTAGGTTGAGTTCAAGTGGGGGAGGGAGTGAATTGAACTTTAAAAATTTTCACAAATATTGTTAAAAAGATTGAAGGAAAGAATGAATTCTCTCAATTGAAATAATTTACTACGTGTTCAATAACTATACAACAGAAAAATAATTGAAATATCAGTCAGTACAACACAATAGAAAATCAATAAATTCAATTCCAAAATCAATCAATTAAATTTTATTTGCTAGAAATCCAACCAGAGAAAGTAATTAGTTAAATTTGCAAAACAACCAATTTAAATTTCAAAGATTCTTACAAGAAAAAAAGTTAATCAATTGATTTAAAAAACAATCAATTAAAATTTTTAGCAAATCATCAACACATAACACATAAAATCAGTTGATTAATTCACGGAATTAATAAATTGGTTTTATCAGAATTGTACAATTATGTTACAATGATCAAGAAATGAAAAAATTTCACAATCAACATAACTTTATGCAAATAAGATCAATCATAGTACACAAATTGAGTGCAGTACAATTTGATCAACAAATTACAGTCATTGTAATTTAGGAAAAAAAATAATCAGTTGAATTTCAAAAACAATTAATTGATAATTCATGAGAGACAAATTATACAAAATTGAAACACAATTTAATATTAAGGAAAGAGAGAGCAAGAACATAAAAATTTATATTGATTCACTCTTTATCGAGAGCTACATCTACTCTTCTTGCCAACAAGTAAAAAAATTCCACTAAAAATCACCAACGCAATCAAGAGTCTATCTTACACCTTGCAAGATCACACCAAACATGTGTAAAACCATATTATACTCCTACAAAAGTAAACTCTATAAATTGCAGTGCTAATAAACCTTACTATCAATAAAATTGAAAAGAAAACACAACTGCAACCAAACTAATCACATATTAGACGAAATGAAAGGGTTGCAAAGACTTTCCTAGAAAACCAATAAAAACAATGTAGTGCAGTCACAATTAAGGAAACAAGCTTTAAGAATCACTTTATTGATTATTTCTTATAAAAAAAACACTCTTAGTTCACAAGATTTTCTCTCAGTTTTTATTTTTCAAATGTTCGCAGTCTGTCTCAAAAATGCACTCTCACAATCTATTTATTTGTCTCCAAATTTGTTTTAAAAATCAATTATAGTTTTATAAAAATAATCAATTAAAAACTAATTTAAATTGATTGATTTCTGTTAACAGGATTTTTAGTTTACTGTTTTTTAAAAACTATCATTTAAAAACATTAGTAAACCATTTTAACCAAGAATTAGTTAATCCAGTTTTAATTTTTTTATTTCAAAAACATTAAAGATAATTAAAATTAATTTCAATGACATGTGATACATGCATATACTTAGACAATAAACACTAACACCAAGTCATCTTCAAATCTTCTTTATATTTGGCTTGACTTCCTCAAATACTAATCTGCAATATTATTAACAAAATGGATTTTTGATGTCAAACTACCAAAAATACAATAGAAGAAAGTACACTCAGTTTATAAATATTTTGAACTTGGATGCCCTCAAGTCCCATGTAAACATCCATACTTTTAAATATTTACATCTGAATGTCATAATTTGTCACCACTTAGCATTAAATGTTGTTTTTTACTCATAAATAATAACAAATATTACTAAACATAAATGCTGGACATCTCAACGTGTATATAATAACTAACCTCATCATAATTAGTAGATAATTTAATAACTAATTAAGAGATAAAATCAAACAACTCAACTATCATATCTTTAATATATTGCAATAACATTATAAGACTTCATATAGTTAATTACCAATTTGTTTTAAAGTCGCTCAATTTCAAAAAATATAAAATAAAATAAAATAAAAAACCTTTGAATATACTTTGAAATCCGATATTAGACATTAAAAAATATCATTCCAAAACTTATGAAAACATATTAAATAAATATACAAAAATCAATCTTTTATTTACAAAATATACTATTAGAGTTATATAAAGCTAACCTTGCCATTTTCCACATATATATTGGATAATTGCCCATTGAAGCATTCAAGTCATTTCCGTATGCAAATTCAACCATGCCCAACGGCATCCCATTTTTATTATTTGTCCTCGTTAGTTTAATCATGTTAATGTTGGTTTAGTTATCTAATTATTATATTAAACACTTTATTGTGACCCCCTTGTCCTTGTCCATATCTAATATTCTTTTGAAGGAATCTCTAAACGGTATAATGCCCTCTTCCTCCCTATAAATAAAGATTGATTTGTATTGTATAATTATATTGGTACATGTCTTTGTTTAATTGTTTTTGAAAGACTCATTGGTTTTTCTATAGTAGGGAAACAAATAAAGGTCAAATCCCCATATGATCCTAACATTAACTTAATATTTTCGTCCTTATCTATAGTATGCAAGTTGTAGCGTGACATACGGGAAATTCAATCAAGAAATAGACTTCTATTTTCAATTAAAGCCTTCACCCATTTATTAAAATTAAATAGTCTTTGTTGCATGTACTATATATCATGGTGCTTATTATTGCCAAAATTTGGTTTTATTCTCTTTCTTATTTGCATTAAATCACATTCTACAATTCCACCTTCTAGTTACACACCAAGAACTTCATTTCTATTATAAACTTTTTCCATTTCATGCAAGTAGAAAGATTTTTCTTTCAGTGTCCCAATGGTGATTGTATTGCTGAGTTTTATCTCTTAAATATGAATCAGTTCTCTTCTGAAGCGATTTCATAATGAACCTAGGTTTTACCTGAGCAAATTTCAGTGACAGTCAATTTTGTTCAGGTTTAAGTAATGTCTTTAAATGCAGCTGTTAAAACTATTAAAAAGCCTTTTCAAGAAGCTAATAAAACTCAATTACCCAGTGATTTGAAAATTTGAAGTATTCGATCTATAAAGTATGCTGAGATATTTATTGAAAAAAGATGCCATGGCTCTGTTGACATTTCATCAAGGTTCTCCAATGATCATTTTCCATTAAGAATATAAAACTGAAGAGTGACGTTTATTTAACAATTAACAAATATGATGATGTTGTTGCCAATGGAAAGCAACACCTCAAAAATCTTCCCCTAAAGTCTTCTCTACCTCAATTAATAGAGTTTAACACTCAAACCCTAGGTTCAGATTTTAATTAGGGTTCAGTTTAAATTTTGAAACCAATAATTCTAGGTTCAGGGAATAATTCTGGAGAATATTGCACAAACAAACCATGGTTAAGGCAAGAGGGACATGTCACCCCTTTCATCATCACCTTCTTTTTAAACCGTTGCTATTGTCTTTCTCGGTGTAATCATCTGACTTATTTGTTTTCTTAATTTCTTTGTCACATAAGAAGATTCACAGCTTCAACAAGAAGTTTCATCTTTGTGAGTTTGGCTAGGCCAAAGTTTCTTTTCAAACATTCCTCTTTTCCTTTCATTCTTCATTCATTTTCCAGGTGGCTTCTTTTTAGTCATTGATAATATTAAAACCCCATCTCAATCAACCTATAACTTCAGTAGATTGATTTCTCTCTAGCCTTATAATCTCTTAGAACAAACATTTTTTAGAGGATCTCTCAAAAGGACTTCTACACATATTCACTTTTCCAGTTGTTGTTTTTGTTCTCCATCTACCTAGGATTTTCTCAGGCACTGTACACTAAAAATTATCTTATGTTTCTGTAAGTGAAGAGAATTATTATGGGAACTAACCGGCAGGAGCATGAAATTTCAGAAGGAGGATCAGAGGTAAAGGGGTCACAATTCAAAGCTATATATAGTCAGTTCTATGATAGTTGTAACAATTCTGAATTCTACTTCCTAATTCAGGTTCAATATCAAGAGATGGTAGAAAATGAAGTGAAGGATACTCAGAAAGGTCCAACACAAAAAATAATAACTGAGAGCTGCAAATCAAACAGCATGGTTGTAAAGGTAATTATCATATTCCCACTTTTTGTTCTATCTTTTTGGATGTTGCATGTTCAATTGAAGCTGAAACATGGTCTGATTTACAGAAACGGCAAACGTTGATTCCTGCTCACATCATAGCTGAAGCTATATCAACTATCCCTGATCTTGACATTAGATGGTCAGGTCCAATCACACCAAAAGAAATGGAATATGTTGAACAATATGTCCTAGCAAAGTATCCAGAATATTCAGGCCTCATGGAAGGAGATGGAAATGGTATAGACTTGTCTAGCTTTATCATCTATGAGGAGCCTTCAGAACCCATGATGGATGATAGGGGCAAGTCACCAAGAGAGTCTTCTACATATTTGTTTGGCAGTAATCTCCCTGAAATGGATAGGGCCAAGATCCAGTTGGAGCCATCAAGATTACTAGACATTCTCAACAAGAAATCCTCATTTCCTGGAAGTTTCATCTCTATCCCAGAAATCCAAGCTCGTAACAAGATTTTGAAGCATTATGGTTTGCCTGATGAAGAGTACCTTGTTCTCTTCACTCCAAGCTACAAGGATGCTATGATGCTGGTGGGAGAAAGCTACCCTTTTGTTAAGGGAAACTACTACATGACCATTCTTGATCAGGAAGAAGACTATATCAGGGAATTTGCTTCTTTTAAGGAGTCCAAGGTGATCTCAGCACCCAAGACTTGGCTGGATTTGAGGATCAGCGGGTCTCAGCTGAGTCAAAACTTTAGGAGGAGGTGTAAGATCAGCTCAAAAGGCTTGTTCTCTTACCCAGTTGATGCAAATGGAACAATGCATTGGATTTCTGAGGCTCATAGGAACAACTGGCATGTTCTACTTGATGCATCTGCCGTAGTGGTGGGAAAGGATAGGCTACATCTTCTTGCTCTTCACCGGCCGGACTTTGTCATCTGTAGTCTTGACAACACTCATTCCAACCCTTCAAGAATCACTTGCCTCTTAGTGAGAAAGAAATCCTTTGAGAACTCAGCTGCTTCATCTCAGGTAGTTGATTGAGTGATAAGGACTACTTTCTCATGATTTTAGAGCAACTAGAAAATGGACAAAATTTCATGCAGATTCTTAGGTGTTTTTTCTCCTATCAGAATTGGAACTTCACCTTAAGTAACTTATATCAATCTTTAATGCAAACTTTTGTTATGCAAACTACTAAGGTGAACCTCCAATTCTGATTGAAGAACCGATTAATAAACTGCAGTTAAGTTTTGTCTCAGCAGAATTTGGTATCATTGACTCTCAGAAGTCATGAATTTTCCTGGAGTACTTTTGTATATTGAATAAATCAAAACATGCATATATAAAACCACTTATTGCTGGTAGGAACGAATTAAGCATTCCTAATCATCTGGTTTGTCTGTGACTTATTATAAGCAATATAATTAATCATCTTAGTTTGGTAAGTTATTCCTGCCAAACCCCTTTTTTTTCAATATTAATTAGTTTTGAAGAACTTTATCCTACTTTAACTTCTTGACTCAGGAAGTAACGATTACAAATGCATATGTTGGTTCTTAAAACTCTATTATCAAGTTTTGGTATGCTTAGTTTACAAAAATACAAATACATGCCGTTGCAAATTTTAGTTAGCTGAGTGGTGTCACAAAATTCTGCGCTGGTATTTGGTAACATCTATGCTTAGGGACGTGTAGACCAAGACATGTTATGCATTAAGTTGTTTGAGTGAAGCATGACCAGTCACGTTAGCAAGTTGTCTGCGGTGCAAACGTCAAAACTCTAAAGGTTCGTTTTGTCCTTGTCGATACTGCAAAAATTTTTGTTCTATGTTTAGAGTACAAAAGCATAAATTTCTAAAAACCATGGATAGTGATTCAGAAACCGTGCTTATCATGTTCAAGAAATTTTCAAAAAGAAATGCTATAGATTCACTATCTATTTTGCTATCTTCATTTCATGTTCAAAGGGCATCTTTATTTCTGACTTTCTTTAACCTTAAAAACATTATACAGTGTTTGTTTTATCTGCTGAAAGCTATATTTGCCACTACGTGCAACTTGGTTTTTGAGAATCTGGTAGGTGAACATAGACTATAGCATTATCTGAACAAAATGCTTGATGTTGAACTTTTCTCTTAACAAAAGCATTAAACAGTCCCTTCCCAGCAACTATAGAGTTAAAAAATAATCAATGATATTCTTACTGTATGAGGGTCCAAGAATTGTTTGTCATGTTGCCTTCCAAATAGTGTAGAGGAAAAGAGGCCACTAATGAATAAAGATAATGCATCTTTTTGTCTTGTCAAGATTGAAAGCTTATGGTGCACAAATAATGCAGTTCACAGTAGATAATCCAAATGGGAAAACAGTGATTTCACAACATGGTAGGTTACTTTAGCGTTTGTTGGGATAATATTTTTTTAAAAAATTGGTAGGCTACTTCTAAAAATGAAAAGTAAAATTATGTTTTCATAAGTTAGAATTAACTTGAAGACAAATTAAAAATAAAATTTTAAAGAAATTACGATGAGTATTTTTTAAAATTAATTTATATATAAATTAATTTTATTTTATAAAAAAATTAATTTAATTTCTTTACTATTTTTTTAAAATACTTTTGAAAATATTCATAAAATCATATCATTGATGGGTTAAACTGAAAATGATTCATATTTTGGTTGGCAATATCATGTGATATTTATGATGTATGATGGCATAATGTTTAATCATAATTATTGGAGTTAAGACTTCCACTATGATGCCATAATTTTTAATCATAATTGTTGGAGTTAAGAAAACAAGAATTAGCTTCATGCCAAAAATTTATCAGGTGCCTTGTGTGCAGAGATTATAGCTGTTCTACCTGACCCTGTTTATAGGAAGATTCCTACAAGTTACCCTATTCATAAATTTTTCTTTAATTTCTTTTTTATCTTTTTTATAAAAGTTATAATTTTCTGGTATATTAACAAGTATTTTTTATTAATTAACAAATTTTTAATAATGAATATTGAAAATTAATTAGATAAAGCTTTTATTTTTCTTATTACGTTTGGAGAAGATGAATAACCATAAATTTTATAATCATCGTTCACTTCTAAACATTAATTGATTGTACATGAAAAAATATGAATAATTTAAAAAAAAAAATATTTTTGAAAAAAACATTATAGTTCATTTGACAAATTTAATGTCAATAAATAACTTAAACATGAATTAGTTGAAAAAGTCAATAAGAGAGAAATAATTTATCTCATTAATTTATTACAGCTATTATTTTTTGTTAAAAAATGATTAATTAATTTCTAACCTTTTACTACTTTGAATAACTTCAAAAGGACCAAACAATAAATAGCAAGTTAGTTAAATAAAAGGGATTCTTCTATACATGGAAGCATGGTATACATTCATAAAGAGTGCTCGATTGGGTCCTCTCTTCTAGTTTTGAATGACCCTCACAATCTCCCTTTAAATCACACACACGAATATCCACCATAGCAAGTTACTTGGCCATTCCTCTTTTTGAAGAAAAGAAAGTACATGTATATATGTGGGCTTCATGAATAACTAAAGACTTAAATATAATGACACATTTTTGGTAGTTTACTGAAAAATAAAAATAAAAAATGCATTTACTATTAAATACATTGAACTATTAAAAGCTATTATTACTAAAATGGTAATTCCTCGTTGCCATTAGCAATTGCCATTTAATTGTCTTGCGTGAGGCCATTGAAGACAAGGCTTAACATATTGTTTTGTACTGTTTAAATTTTAAGGAACTTTACAGTGAAGATCGGGTAGCAGAGGAGTTCTGTGGATCAGCTAGATCGAGCAACAGTAACAACGCTTTCCATAAGAAAATGTCTAGTTGTGGATGTAGCATGATGTCTTCATTTCGATTTCGAAGTGGTTCTTTGACTATTGATTTGTTTAATAGATTCTACTTATATTTGTGACAGAAATAGTATCTCTTGCATATCATCTTCATCTCATACTACATCAAAAACCAGGGCTACAGGTACAATACATAGAAGAGGTGATAGACGCCTCTGCATATGGCAAGTTAAATAAAAGGGAAAAAAACATAGTCTTACTACCAAAAACTACTACAAACTATGATGCCCATTGCTCAGCATAGGCCAAACCCTGCAACTAGGAAAGCACTATATGTACAAATCAAGCACGAGGGAACATTTGGGGTTGGCAATCAGTACCTTGTTCTACCATCACCCTCAGTAATCACATCCTGGAAGGATCCGTTACTGGGAATCATCGGCAACACGTGTTCCTGATGAGGCACTATGACCTCAAGAAGATAGGGGCCAGGGGTGTCCAACATAGTCTGAATTGCTGCTCTCAGCTCTTCCTTCTTCGTCACACGCACCCCAGGTATCCCACAAGCATCTGCAAACTTCAGCATGTTTGGGAAAATCTCATCCTCCCTGGAGGGATCTCCCAGATAGGTGTGAGCTCTGTTGGCCTTGTAGAACCGATCCTCCCACTGAACCACCATACCCAAGTGCTGATTATTCAACAGCAATATCTTAACAGGGATATTCTCCACCCTTATAGTGGCCAACTCCTGAACATTCATTATGAAACTCCCATCCCCATCAATGTCAACCACCACTGCACCAGGGTTCGCAACAGCAGCACCCATAGCCGCCGGCAATCCAAAACCCATAGCTCCAAGACCCCCTGACGTCAACCACTGTCTAGGCCTCTTGTAATTGTAGAATTGTGCAGCCCACATTTGATGCTGCCCTACCCCAGTGCTAACAATAGCATCCCCATTTGTCAACTCATCAAGAACCTCAATAGCGTACTGAGGAGAAATTGCATCGTCAAACTTCTTATAACTCAAAGGAAACTTCTCTTTCTGCACATTAATCTCTGCTCTCCATGCTCCAAGATCAAGCTTACCCTTCACCCCCATACCCTCCAAAATCCTATTAATCCCCTGTAACGCCAACTTCAAATCCCCACAAACCGATACGTGTGGCTGCTTATTCTTCCCAATCTCAGCCGAATCAATATCAATGTGAACAATCTTAGCCCTACTAGCAAAAGTCTCCAGCTTTCCGGTGACACGGTCGTCAAACCTTACCCCAAAGGCAAGCAACAAATCACTCTTATCAACGGCGTAGTTGGCATAAACAGTTCCGTGCATCCCCAACATTTTAAGGGAATGCTCGTGGCCAAGAGGAAAAGCTCCAAGGCCCATTAAAGTGCTGGCAACGGGAATCCCGGTGAGTTCCACAAACCGCTTTAACTCGGCACTGGAGTTCAAAGAGCCACCTCCCACATACAAAACGGGCTTCCGGGCCTCCAATATGAGTCTCACAATCTGCTCCAATTGGGCCTCGCTGGGGAGCTTGGGCAGCCTGGCGGCGTACCCGTGGAGCTTAACCGGAAGGTCCCAATTAGGAACCGCCAGTTGCTGCTGAACATCCTTGGGGACGTCGATAAGGACTGGGCCGGGCCGGCCCGAAGTGGCCACGAAGAAGGCCTCGCTCACGACCCGAGGAATGTCATCCACGTCGAGGATGAGGTAGTTGTGTTTGGTGATGGATCTGGAAACTTCCACGATGGGGGTTTCCTGGAAGGCGTCGGTGCCGATCATCCGCCGCGGGACCTGCCCGGTGATGGCCACCACCGGCACGCTGTCCATCATGGCGTCCGCAAGGCCGCTCACGAGGTTGGTGGCGCCGGGGCCGGAGGTGGCGATGCACACGCCGGGGAGCCCCGTCGACCGCGCGTAGCCCTCGGCCGCGAACACGCCGCCCTGCTCATGGCGCGGGAGCACGTTGCGAATGGACGAGGTGCGCGTGAGCGCCTGGTGGATCTCCATCGACGCGCCGCCAGGGTAGGCGAAGACGGTGGTGACGCCTTGGCGCTCCAGCGCCTCCACGAGGATGTCGGCACCCTTGCGCGGCTCGCCTGGCTGGAAGCGCGAGAGGAAGGGCTCGGCGGCCGGAGGCGAGACGACGACGGCGGGTGGTGTGGCGGCCGGAGACTTGGGGTGGGAGCATGAGATTGCAAGAGGGTGAGCGTGAGAGGGCTTGGTGAGGGTTGGGTGATAGAGAGGGATGGTGGATCTGACAATGCGTTTGGGGAAGACCGAGTACGAGGAAGAAGCAGAAAATGGGGTTCTTGAAGAAGCGGTGGCCGCCATTGTGAGCTGAGGGTACTGTGAACAAACTCTGTGTGTATGGTAATGATTATATTGAGGGGGAAGAGGAGCTTATGTTTTTACCTTTTTGCCCTTTGTTTTCTTCCAATAACTCCTGTGGTTTCCTGTGGGTAAAATGGGAAATTCGCAACAGTGAGTGGCACTGAGTGAGTGAGTGGTGTGCATTATAGAATGGAATTGTGATGTGAGAGTCTGATAGCCACACACATGCTGCAAATAAAAGAAGCAGCCAATTTTGTATGATTGTGTTTCCCAGGGCTCCACCAACCCCACCCATTTCAAACATAAATCATTTGAGAAACACTTGCTTTTTATTTCACTGACTGTGTCATTAAAATTAATTTAAATTATTGTAACTATATTTATGAATCTGGTTTTTTCTCATTTTTATGAAAATAGTACGATTTTATATTGGTTTTGTCAAAATGAATGAATTTTCTTTATTATGTAAATGAATGAATCGTCTTTTGAAGGATGATTTTACTGTAAAAGAAGAACAACACTAATTTTAGAGAAGAATTTTTTTTTATCTTACATGAATAAATTCAAAAAAGTATATGCATGCATGATTTTTTTTTCTTTTCGATTTGTACTAAAGTTGTTATTATCAAGCATGTCTACTATTTTTCTTTTTGAAATCATGCTTAGTAATTTTTTTCTTTTTTTTTTTGTGAAATTATGTTTTGGAAACTGTTTTTAGTTTTTTTTATGAAGTCCTGATTAGAAGTATATTTTTTTCAATTTTTTAGATTTTTTTATATTGAAGTTGTGCTTAACTTAAGCATCAGCTTTCCAAAGTAAGGTATTAGACGATTTATTGAAGGCACACGTACAAGACTCTCTTCGCCTCTATTTTTTTTTTTATCTCAGTTGTATTTGATTTGATAATATTCGAAGTTTTTATTGTGAAAGATCATGTGTCGGTTTGGAATTTCGCGTACCATCACAATATATAACGACTGTTAGAAAATTATAAATCTTTTTGGAAAAACTAGATATTCGACATACAACCAGTTTAATCAAACATCCACAAAATAATGAAAAAAAAAAAAAACTAGGAGCAACCAAGAAAAAGTGGACGGAGAAACTTCTAGAAGTCATATGGTCTACCGATGTACATATCAAGAGTCAAGAGTCTAATTTTCCTCAAACAAGTTGACATACAGTAAAGCCATGTTACCAATTGAGGTTGGGGAACCCACTTTACAAAGGCAATTTCGTGTTTGTAATCAGTGTACTCTGATATTTTTTTCTTAAGCAATGTATTATAAAAATAAAAATAATGAGATGAACAAAAATAAATATTTTATTTTTCTATATATTGATAAAAAAATAAAAAACTAAATATATATAAATAATATACTCAATTTAGATATAGTTAAAAAAAATATTATATTACTGTCATAAAATAAAAAAATAAATAAAATTGATGATAATTTGATTCTTGTCATAAAGATAAAATTAAATAATTAATATTTTTTTTCTAACAATTTGATTTTGTCATAAAGACAAAATCACATATTAGTTTCCTTTTATAAGCCTTGTAACCATATCTTCTAAAAAAATGTTTTGGCCGGAGAAATATTGACAAGACACTTAACATTTAATAAAATATCGTGAAGGAAGTTTTCACAAACATAAGTCCTTGCCAATTATTTGCTTTAGCCGAAAAGGCTACTCAAGAAAGGAAGCTTTCACAATTGTGAATCCTTCTTGAGAACTAAACATCCATGGAACCGACCATGTTATGATAAATTGATCAAACAAGTGTTTTCAAATTAAAAGTCGACCACTTAACAAATTAAAATCCATGAATTCAACCGTGCTATGATTAACTGGTCGAACAAGTGTTTTCAATTAAAAGTCGACCGCTTAATAAAATAAAAATCCACGAAATTGACCGTGCTATGATCAACTGATCGAACAAGTGTTTTCAAATTAAAAGTTGACCTCTTAAAAAAATTAAAATCCATGAAATTAACCATGTTACAATCAACTGATTGAACAAGTGTTTTCAAATTAAAAATTGATCGCCTAATAAAATCAAAATCCACGAAACCAGTCGTGATAGTATAAACGATTAAACAGATAAAATAAACATTTTAAAATAAAAGCAAACCACTTAATAATTCAAAATCCACTGTGAACATGTACTGATCAATTAAATAAGATGAAATATTTAAAAAATTGAAGTCAACTGCTTAATGACATCAATCACGATTATGAATAAATCCAGTAAGTAGACGATCAATATCATGAACAAACAACAACTTGTATTACTCAAGCAAACAAAAGGTGACGACCGCGATGTACCACAAGCAAAAAATATTTAAAAAGAACACCTAAATACAAAAATTTACCTAAATATCAATAAATCGACTAATCTGATAAGACACCAACTACGTCTACACCTAGGGTTGCCACCCTCTCCACGATTGCCTCCTCTTCTTCGTCCAAGATATCCATAACCAAAACAAGGTCGCCCTGTACAAATCCTTCCGAGCACAAACTTCCCTTTGTCCAGAGAAATTTGGTAGAAATGGATGGCTTGTTGCAAAGCCTTTGAAAAACTAAGATCATGTTGTTGGATAACATAATATTGGAATTCATGAAGCTCCTTCTCGGCATTTATAAGGTGATCCTACTCAGCGTCGAGGTCCTCAATCAACCTAACCACCTTCGTTTGCAAGACATCCACCTCTTTGCTCAAGGTGCTCGTTTGAGTTTTGGCATTGTTCATCTTCTGCTTTGCGAGTAAGCACCTCTCACACATCAAGCCTACCTTGACCCTTAACTTCTTAACTTGCTCTTTGAGGCAGTATTATCAGAATTAGAAGTCTTATTCTTGTTTGTCAATGAGATGTTGGTAGATAAAGCAGATTGAAGGGACGAGGATGACTTGGTAAGATCAACCTTCAACTTCTCCACATCCCTAGATCCCTTTCTCATTAGCTCGACCCTATACTTTGGTTGACCAAAAGAGTTCGTGAACATAGCTTCAAAAAAGCATTGTTCAATTCCTCAGTCGATGATGAGGTATACGGCTCCTTCATGGAGTCACTCAACTCAATCATGATTATATTGGAAATCATTATTTACCGATTGAGGAAATCCATTGTAGTAGAACCATCCCTAGTTGTAGTAGACGACCAAAGACACCTAGTGATGAAATACACCCAGCTGTCTTAGTCAAAGAATAAAAAGGACAAAGTACCAGAGGTTAGATCAAGAGCTTTATAGAAAATTGGGCCCATTTGGGTCTGTTTAGACTTTCAACCAGTTGCTCGGGCTCAAATGCAAACATAGAGAATTCACCTTGGAGAAAATAGAGCATCAATAAAAAGTCCTCTAAATTGTATAAATTGTTTAGAATAATTAAGAATAATTTAGGCCTTTTATTTGGGCCAACTATAATAGATTTCGCCCTTGTATTTTTGGATAATGTAGTGTAAGTGTTGGGCCTTGAGGTCCATAAATAATGTTGGGCGTGATCAAAGAGTTCAAGTTATGATATGGGAGAAGCTCTCTCCTTGTACCACTTGTCATCATCTTGGCAGAACCTTGTAGTGCAAGCTAGGTTTGAGAAGCTTGTCATAGAAATTAAGGTTAGAAATTTGTCATAGAAGCTAGGAGTATAAGCTTGTCATAGAAGCTAGGTTTGGAGAGCTTCTCCTACAAGCTTCTCCCTTTATTTCCTTCTATAAATAGAGGTGTGGGCAAAGTGTAAATTGAAGCTTGATTTGAACTAGTTTTATGCTGTTGAAATTTTTTAGCACATTTGGTTTTTGAGCTTCACCTTTGTTAGCTTCTCTTAGAAGAATAGCTTAGGAATTTCATTGGAAGTTGGTCTCACCTCTTCCAATTACCTTGTTCCAACACTTTCACTCAACAACATGTCATTGCTTCCATTTCCATGAAGTTTCCTTTGCTTTGAATGATTCAATTTTTGTCTACACCGCATTGTATTGTTGCAACTATTGTTTGCTCCATTTTTCATGGCTTAATTGGATTGAAAACAACTGCACACAACAAGGTTTTCATCGCTTAGGAGATAGGTGGGAGGAGGAACGGTTGAAGTGACAGCACGAAGACTTGTACGCCTTTCATTTCTTATGTCAACGTGCATCAAACGTTTGTCTAAACAGCGCTCTTTGAGGAGATGGAATTGCAATAGTAATCGACTCAATCTCCTCATGAGCAACTTCAGGAGCTATCCCTTTGCCTTGGTCGGCCAAGCTTGATTGTCTCGTCTCTAGAAGGTTGCGCAAAATCTTGTTGTCGTTGGGTAAATTCATCGCATTAATAATATTTTCAAAAATAGTTGAGAATTAGTTAACAAAAATAGAAAAATAACATAATAAACTAAAATACATACTGAGAATATCATTCTTTGGTCCTCTGACCAAAAGGTACCGAGGAGTCTTCGAGTGGAAATCCAACAAGTAAGCTGGTCTAAGACTGATATGACAGTCAAATCCTCATTCGTCATGGTAGATCTCGACCAGACTTGGTATTATGTCGGGTCCCTAGTCCAATACAATGGGAAATTAGGAATGTCACCCTTATACACATACAACCAACCTTTCCCCTCGAACAAAACCTTAAAAACCCATCCTTAAAGTTTTTTATGACGATGTGAAAGGATTTAGTACACGGTTCCTAAGTTGACTTATCAAGGACAACCAACCAACATTATTTTCTGGACGAGTACAATAATGGTGAAGAAAAAAAGGGAGGCGTCACATTGAGCCTTAGGGCTGAACACAACATCTAGAAATCCTGAAGATATGTCCAACTGTTGGGATGAAGCTAAGAAGGGGCCACATTCAAAGCTTTAAGTATATTCATATTGAACTCATCTAGTGGAAGACGGATGTAAGCGTCCTTTATTACACACGAGTACAAAAATAAAAAATTAGTGGTTGAATTTCCTCGATCGTGATATACAAGGTCGAACGAAAAACAATGACGAAGGGAAAACACTTAATCGGGTACCGATGAATCTAATATATCTTCAAACCATCTCAGTGATGATAACACCCTAAACCTAGAACCCAACTTTTTGATTTCAACATCAACCCAGTCATCATCGAGTACACGGTTCCTAGGTTGATTTATCAAGGACAATCAACCAACATTCTTTTCTGGACGAGTACAATAATGGTGAAGAAAAAAGGAGAGGCGTCGCATTGAGCCTCAGGACTGAACATAACATTCGGAAATCCTAAAGATATGTCCAACATTGGGATGAAGCTGAGAGGGGGCCACATTGAAAGCTTTAAGTACATCCATATTGAACTCATCTAGTGGAAGACGGACGTGGTCCTTTATTACACATATGTACAAAAATAAAAAATCAGTGGCCGAATTCCCTCGATCGTTTTATACAAGGTCGAATGACGAACAACGGCGAAGGGAAAACACTTTATGGTCAAATCTAATATATCTACAATATCTACAAACCATCTCAGATATGATAACGTCCTAAACCTAGAACCCAACTTTTTGATTTCAGCATCAACTCAGTCATCATTGAGAGGGGTAACTTCGTCGACACCCTACCAATTATTATTTATGGTCGATGATGGCTCTACAAACCCGACATCCCTCTCACCCCTAACTGACTCGTGACTGGACCTAGTAGACCCATCACTACTCAGAGAGCCACCAATAGGACTGACTTCATGTTTCTCGAAGCCAGCACGCTTGGACAACATAATAGATCTCCCTAAGATCCCGAATATGAATAAGTGTCAAGGGAGAAAGAAGTCATTTTATTTACCTCATAGAATCACACAAAAAGCTCGAATCGAGAACATGACAGATCGACAACAACAATAGGTGATGATGACGTGAAATGACCCACCACCCTTGTTATTTATAGCATCAGCCAAGTGAAACGTCGTGACTTCCTAACAGTTCAATCAAGAAACAATCAACGCGTCAAGACAAGCAATCTTTCACATCATCGTATGCGAAACAAGGATTTCTAATCAAAATGTTTCCTCAAGTTACACCCCATGCTAGGAGACTGGATGATTTGTATTCCAAGCATCACAACTCTCCACCAATGCAACCTTCCCTGCCTAATTGTCCTAATTCAAAAAGTCCTCATCGAGTATTACGGACCCTCAAATACTTGAGGGACCTATGTACTATCGAGTTAATCAACCAATCGACCACTAGATATCGATTGTTATTAATGTATCATTGTTGTGTTATTTATGGAACTGATTACTGACAACGAACACATAACAAATATCACCAAAACTACAATTAGAAAAATAATAAAGACCTATAGAAACTTGGGCCTCTGATCCACTTATTGAAAAGTCCAATTACAAGCCTATAAACAAAAAGATAATTAGAAAATAATAAAGATCCAAAAACTTGGACTTCTTATCTACTTATTAAAAAGTTCAATTACGAACTTATAAATAAATAAAAATATAATTCTAAAATACAAAATACTATTATTATAATCCTTAAGCATCCCATAATGGTCATAGTATTTAATCACTTGAGGGTCTCACTATTTACAAAATTTCCTCCCAAAATTTAAAATGAATTGAAAATATAAAAATAAAGAATCATCAAATTTAAGATTGAAGTAACTCATAACTAACAAAAGAATACAAAAGAATAAAATGATTAAACAGGTTAACAGGATATATACTAAATGACCGTATTCAACTATCCATTTTAAAACTATAATGAAATTTATATATTTTCTAATAAATTCTTATTACATACAAATAAAATAATATTTTTTATCACTTGATTTCATTATATACTTACAACTTTTACTATTAATTCGACACTTTCATAATAGATACCAGCATAGTCGATCTAAATACTTCGCAAAGGTGGACTGAAACTTTATCTTTATTTTGTAATTACTTTACATATTTAAATTTTAGAAAATAATAATATGTACAAAAGTGTTTGCCGATTCTACATATAAAATTAAAACTAATTTGTATTTCAGAGGATAAATAAGAAAACTATACGTTTTATATCATTTCAAAAGATTATAGTTAAAGATTTTACATATTTTTTTTTATAATATCTCATATTCTTTATTCAATTAATTGAGTTATACTTCCTTAAAGAATAGGGACTCAATAATAATTTTTTTTTTCTTTATTTTCACAAGTTTTAGATCAAGATCTTCTGCCTTTGATTTTCTTTAACTGCGTGAATCTTAATCATTATTTAAACTTAATACTTTTTCTCTGCCGTATGTGGGCCCTCCCTGTTGTAAGGTAGGTTAGTTAAGATCCGTCCTATAATAATGTTTAAAGTCAAGACAAAATCTTTAATAAAAAAATGAAGATTCCCTTTTTTTTTTCTTTTATATTCGAAAACTATATAGACATTTTTTTCACGTGCTAACCCCAAATCACTCTGGAATGCAAAGGAATCTCATAAAATAAACTTTTGAGAGGATTATTATTTTATAAAAGAAAACCTCGAGTTTTAAAAGGATATAAATAGCATTTATTTCGTTTCCGTGTGATCCTTCCACTCTATAGGATTTATTTTTAATGAATAAAGTTAAGAAAAAAAATTTAAAAAAATACATATATCACCTCTATAATTTCAAAAAAAAAATCAAGAATTTAAATTTCTTTTAATTCAAATTCTTTTATTTTTCAAATGTTTTTATAAGATAATTTAAATTTAGTTTTAACTTTTTTTCTCGGGTAAAATATTTTAATTATTATTCAATACACAATTTAATTAAAAAGTACATAACATTTAATAGCTCATTCCACGATTCTTTTTGGGAGATGTTTTATAAAAGAAAATCTCGAGTTTTAAAATGATATAAAGAGCACTTATTTCGATTTTGTGTGATCCTTCCACTCTATAAGATTTATTTTTAATGAATAAAGCTAAGAGATAAAAAATAATAAAAAAACATATATCACATCTCTAAAATTTCAGAAAAAATTTCAAGAATTTAAATTGCTTTTAATTCAAATTCTTTTATTTATCAAATGTTTTTATAAGATAATTTAAATTTAGTTTTAACTTTTTATCACGGGTAAAATACACAATTTATTAAAAAGTAATTAACATTTAATAGCTCATTCCACGATTCTTTTGGGTGACGTTAAATTTTTATCAAAGTCTACCTAGATTTCTTTCTGGCTAATATCAATAAGAATTTTTTTTCATGGAACAAAATTATTTTCTTATGTTGATCAAATTATTTAAATTATACTAATCAAGATTACTTGAAAAGTTTTGTTTGGTCAACTATTTTTATCCATTATTGATAAAGAAAATATTGACTAAAACCAAATGTTCAAAGATTAGTTCATTCAATATTAAAAAAAATTGACTATTTCTTTTAAATAAAAGTAACATTAATGAAAAAAAATTATAAAAATAATAATGATAAAAATTAATAAAAAATATGGTTAAAATTTATCAAAAAATAATAATAAGATGTCAATATTAATCAAGTACTGATTGACAAAGACCTACAATAATGAAAAATAATCTAAACAATATTAGTGAAAATTATGGTTAATAAAAAAATTATCTAAAAATATGTGATCTCAAATAGAAATGGATAACTTTTCATATCTTTCAATTAACTAAACATAAATTTCACACTATTATATCATTTTCTAAATTTCTTAATTGTCCAAGCTTAACTTGAACTTTCATAACCTCTCAACCACATATAACAAAATCCTTATGAGATTTATGGTTTACCTCTTTAGCACACTTTTATAACCATCAATACATAAAACATTCTTCACTTTCTTCTTTTTCCTTCAATGATGATACACAACATTTCAAGATGTAAATCATTAATCTAAAAATTACTCTTTAATTTCCTTAGATATCATATCTCTCATAGTTTCTCTCAAGCTTTAAAAACTAAAATAATATACAATGATAAAAGAGAATATGTGATCCTTCTTTATATACTAATGAGCGACTTACAATTTGACTTCTAAATACTAAGTCCAACTCATTCTTAACTTTTCGCTATCTCTATTAACTTATTTTTACTTTTTTTATAAAAAAATGTTTTATTTTAAACCAAATTAAATTGATCTCTCTGAATTTTACCTTATTTAACCTAATATCTCCCATTTTTTAAAACTTAAAGAAAACACTAATTTTCATAATTTTGTTACAAAGACCTTCCTTATCAAATTAACATTTTCCACAAATGCCATGTCTTCATATATTAACATATATTAAGTGAGCTATACAAATACATTATCTACTCGCGACTTTAAACTTAATTTTGCACATGACTTGAAAAGTTACCCCACACATATTTTTTTCTAAATTTTCTCCATGCTTTCACACAAGAATATCATTTTTAACAAGTCGCTCTTGATTATACACGCTACAAAGTTGCACGTAAGGGTTTGAAGTAGAATACTCAAACTAGACTTAGCACTCAACGTCCATACATTGTTTTGAGAGTGTTTTACGAAAAAAATAAAGTTGGAATAAACTTTAAGATGTGTAGACAAAGTTCTTTCTTTTTGTTGGGAGAATTGGATAGGATATAACTGAAGAGATCTCATAGAATGAGAAATGGGCTCAACATACAAGGGAATGACACTACCTTCAACCCAAACTTAAGGCAATAGGTTTATGGGTCTTCTTTCTTATATATTGCTCAACTTTCTCATTTTTACCCAATGTGGGTCCTAGACTCACACTTGAATTCCTAACAATCTCCCCCTCAAGTGAGAGTCCCTCTTGTATCCCAAAACCTTAAGACCTACACTCTCCATCACTATGTATTCACAGTCGGTACCTTATGAGCCGTCGTCATGTCGACGCGAACCTTCGACTTTGATACCACTTGTTGGAAGAATCCAAGGGAGGCATAACCGGAGAGATCTCATAAGAATGAGAAATGGGCCCAACATACAAGGGAATGACACCACTTTTAATCCAAGACCTTAAGGTAGTAGGTTTACGGGTCTTCTTTTTTATATATTACTCAACTTTCTCATTTTTACCCAATGTGAGACTTAGACTCACATTTAGATTTCTAACACCTTTTTTTTATCTAAGTGATTCATATATTTTTATTTTTCTTTTTTTTTCTTCTTTATAACATCAACATAAAAATTAGTCATTATCTCATTATTTGAGTTTTCTTCTTCTTCACCTATTTCTTCTTCTTTATTCTTTTTCTTTGGTATGTCTAGATGAATCATGGGCTACATTAAATACTTTACCTGAAACATTAAAGCATTTAATGTTGATAATTTTTAAGAAATTTTCTCTTAAAATCAACTGCGTTTATCTTCTTTTATTATTGTATTTTATGCTCTCTTTTTTTTTCAGGTTTTGTGTCATCTTCATACAAAAGATAATAGATGCAATAGAGAGACAAGTGCAACATTTGTCCTTTTCTTTAAGACGAGCCTGTAGCTTTCTGATAGGCTTTGACTTTAGGAGATTTTAAACATTGATGCTTGGTCAAAAAAAATTATTATAGATCTTTCTCAAAAGACATCCCTAACATAGTTAAGAAACATAGTATATTAAAATATAATGATGCATTAAAATGTCAGATCATGGTGAGATGATTAGTTTAATAAATTATAACATTATTAGATGTAACATAATACTAAATAAACAAATACAAAGTTTGTACTAAAACAATCCATATAAACAACTAAAATACATTACACATTAATAAATGTCTGATGGAGAATGAACAAAAACATATCATTCATGACAATTTACACCAAATAATAAAAAAATAAAAAAACATAAAACAATGACAAAATATAATAATCACAAATGATTGATAACTCAAAAAAATTCACCATTTTTACTAAGAAATAAAAAAGAAAAAGTTAAAAGTTCTACTCAAGAACATAAAGATAATTTCTATCACAAAATTCAAGTTTCATTTAGAATGAGATTACCATTAATTATAAAAAGATATTAAGAGTCTATTTATATCATAAACAATGCTTCTTACCTATAGTATCCATAGATTCATCTATTAATGAGACTTACCAATAAACTACCGAATGCCTAATTAAAAAAGTAATATTTATGAACGTCTTTAATCAGAGAAATATATAAACAATCACAAATGACTAATATGAAAAATAAACTCATATTCTAATCTCAAGTCTATTTTCTAGTCCTTAATCTCATAATCCTCTTCATAAAAAATAATTTAATCTCAAATTTAAATTTTTATTATCTACGACCAAATATAGGTATTGAATATATTCAAATGTAAAATAATAAAAATAAAATTGGTCTAATATTAAAATTTAAATCCTACAAGAATAAATATCTTATTATGGAACTATCTGTAAACTTTCTTTCCACATCAAATTCCAATCTATACAAAACATCGAACAATACTAAAATTAAATAATTATTCACAAGTTTCACGGTTAATTAAATCCACTGCAAAATAAGATAAAATGTTCAAAGTTACAAGAAGTAAAAGAGTATTTGAAGTTGGATTTTGTAATTTCCATATATGAACAATACTGATTCATCACTTCTAGCCACTGAATTGGACAAAAATTCCCGTTCTGAAGTCAATTTGCATTTTCTCAATTCCAAATTCAACCAAATCCAAATTGATGAACCCACGGTCATTGTTTTTCACGTGTTTTGCACCAAATAAGCATTGAAATACTAATTTGATTTTCTTTCCATTTATATTAAAACCTTCTATACATCTTTTTCACTCTGAAATATGTATATGTATATATTTTATATAAAACTAAATATTTATAAATAATTTGATATTTATCTGATAACAGGTTATTCGATAAATTTAACCAATCTTATTAAAATATATTTTAATATCATATCAATAAAAAATAATTTATTGTATTTGCACCTTGATTTGAAACTACAGAATCACAATACCGCTTGATTTGGACTTGTTTGCTGCTTCTTCATTCAAACTGCAGCTGTGCGTGAGTTGCGTGATCAAACTTGTATCCTTGCAAAGAGACGTGACAGTGAAATTCACCAAACGTATCCAAATATATTATTTATTTAATCTTATTGAATTTTTAATAACAACTAAAGTTTAATTAATGTTAATTTAAAAATAGTTATCCTCCTGATGTAACACTTATAAAAATAAGTTAACTTTGTTTTATAAGTTATGTATGTGTAAAAAAATACGCTGTCTTTTGCAGTAATAGTATAACAATTAGACTACGTCTCAACGCATTTTAGCTAGTTTTTTATTATTATTATTATTATCAGAAAAGCTTATTTGATCTTTACTAGGCTTAAACTATCATTTTAATTGGTTTCTATCTTCTTTTAATCACAGGAAATTTGTTAATGGTTTTATTTTTGAAGAATTTCATGGTGCTTGATACATAAGTTTATTTTATTAACTTGTCACACTAATGTTTTTAAAGGGCCAATTTCTAAATTTTTAAATTTATTGATCTTTATTTCTTGAATCGTCTACTTAAGTTTTATTTTTATTTTTCTCTTTCTACGTAGCTAACATTTTATTATATATTTTTTGTTTTTCTTCTTTTATTCCTAAGTAATATTTTGTTATTTGTTTTAATATAAGATAAAGTTTTCTTATTTATAATGTTTATATTGCATGACATGATTATAATAATAAATAATAAGTTTATTTTAATTATTAGTTCTTCATCTTTTATTTTATACTATTTATTTTAACCATTATATTATCTGCAACATGTATTTTATTATTTTGTCATCATATTTCAAAATATTGATACTGAACTATAACAGCTTGTGCCAATGTATTATTTTTGAAAGTGATAAGTGATTGTGGGCATTTTTAAGGCTGTGTAAGGAAAATCTCATACATAGTTCTATTCGATCTCAAAGTGATGTATAGGTTCATAATTACTTTAAAGTTATATTAAATATAGCCATTAATAATCATTAAAATAATAATAATATTATTTTACACTATACAAAATCGTTTAAGACTGGTCACTAAATTATCATTATCATGTATTTGATTAAGTTTTCATTTGTCTATTATAAAATCAATAAGTCCTATAATTAAGTTTAGTTATCAATATGAATTTCAATTGAAAAATTTTTGATAAGTTTAAGAGTTGGTTAAACTAAGAATGCAGGAGATTCACTCTCACTAATTTGTAAAATGTGTCATTTGTCCTTTTAAATTCTCAACAATGTTTAAATACTTGTAGACTATGAGTTTATCCCATTTGAAAGTAATTAAATAAAAATAAAATAAATTAAATTAAAATCTTTATTAGTTCTCTAAGCCCGTTATATATATATATAATCTGTCTAGTCTTTCTTATGTGATTGTCTTTCAATAATTGAGTCTTTAACATATGGGTCACCTTGTACTGCAAAACTTTTTGGAAAGAGCTTCTTCCTCTACCTCCATCATATTATCCTATACCTCCATACCTTACGAGAAAAGACCAATTTACCCCCCTAAAATAAATTTTAAAACCAAGGTTATCCTCCATCCCCTTCACTCCCAAATCAAACCTCTACACCTTCACATTTCTCTTTCATCATTCTCCTTCATCCTTAAATCTTTGCCCCTATGTTGCACCGTTCTTCCTATATTGTTACCTATTGACCATTCTCCCTTCAAATTATACATTGACACAATGGTTGTTGGTGGTATCGTGATAGGTTGATAGTAATACACAGTTTGAAGATTGAATGTTTCTGCACCTCCACTTGAAATTGAAGCATCCATTAAAGCTAAGGTAAGGTTTGTTTTGTATTTTATTTTGTCTTTTACCATGGCTTCCCACCTCTGAAAACCAAGTGAAAGCTCTTTTAAAGCTTTACAAATTCTTTAGCATCCATTGTCATCACCCTTTAAATCTATTTTATTCTTATTAAGGAGTATTTTAGTCTTTTCCTGAAGGTTAATTTTGGAATTACAAAAAGTATGGAGGTACAGGATGATATTATGGAGGTACATGAAGAAGCTTTCCTTTTTTGATCTTCCTAAGTCTTCCTTTAGTCATGAGCCCACCTAAATCTTGAATTGGATTTTGAACTTCATTTTTGGTTTCATAGACATAGGCTTTCTCATCATGGGTCTTGTGAAGTTGAGCTTGGATGTCCACATCAATGTTTGAGTGCAATGATTATTTGAAATGGTTGTGAAGATTGTGAGCTACAATATAAATGCTTTTTTAGATTTTTGGGTCAAGGACGAAACATTTCTAATATTTCTAATAGTTTGGGTTAGTAGAGTTTTACCTTTATTCATTTTATAAATAAATGGACTTAATTTAGATTCATTAAGAATTTAATTCAAAAAATATTAATTACATTTTAAATTTTAATGTGTTAAATAAGTTCATTTATATAAATTTTAAAAAAATTATTTTCAAAATGACAAGTAATATTTTTTAACTTTTACATATTTAACTAAGCATAATAAATTAATAAAAAATACCTTATAATCAATAATTAAACATTAGATATACTTGAGATTAAACATCGATTAGAAATTATGGAAATGAGTTAGATTTAAACTCACTTTTTAATAATATTTTATATATATATATATATATATATATATATATATATATATATATATATATATATTAGAAAAAACTAAAATATCCTAAATGTTTTTATTATGTGGTTAAACATAATAAGTCAATAGCAATTGAATTTGACAGACGCTAATTAAATCACATATACATGTCTTATCTAACAGATATGAAAACACTATAAGTTCTACTTCATCTGATAAGTTAATTAAAGATCATTCAGATGATAAGTTGCAATAACCACATCAAACAACAATGTTCAAAATCTTAGGATATGAGCTAAAGTTGCAATAACCATCAACTTCTCTGACACAACTATTTTCAACTCCAACTTAGTTGTCTATTATATACTTTTAAACATTGTTTGTTGTAAAATATTTACTACTGAAAAAGAAAATTATTATCAACCATAAGAGAGAGAGTTTGCATGAAGAAGGAAAGAAAAGTTAATCCTACATGTCAAACATTTAATGATTCTCAAAGTAAGAACCCATGTGATGATAATAAAGAGAGCTCAAAACTACTCAAAGTATTGTCAACTATAAGAGAGTTTTGCCTGAAGAAGGAAAGAAAAGTTAATGCTACATGTCAAGCATTTAATGATTCTCAAAGTAAGAACCCATGTGATGATAATAAAGAGAGCTCAAAACTAGTCAAAGTATTGTCAACTATAAGCTCAAAGTATTGTCAACTATAAGAGAGTTCTGCCTGAAGAAGGAAAGAAAAGTTAATGCTACATGTCAAGCATTTAATGATTCTCAAAGTAAGAACCCATGTGATGATGATAATAAAGAAAGCTCAAAACTACTCAACATACATAAAATGAAATGTAACCACTATTTTTCTCAAGCCTATAAGAAGATATGTTTGGAGAGAATAAATAGAAAGTGAGCTATAATTTTGCAAGTGTTAAAATTCTAATGAAATACAATGCACCTTAAAAGCTTTGTAAAGAACATTACTTCTATTCATTTTTCAGTGAATTAGTGAGAGAACCTAAGTTTATACATGTCAAAAACACTATCTTTTCTAAAAAGTTAAGCGTGTGATTTGTTAATCATCCAAACCTTATGTTTATAAAAGCTAGAAATGACTCGTCCAAAGAATATTTAGTCAAGTTAGTGATTTGTTTTGATTAGGTCAGCAATGACTCGTATGTACTTTATAACATAAATATATCTAGTAAAACTTAGTTGGTTAAAAACTATATATATTTTTTATCACCCATTCAACACTTCCCATATCTTAGTATAAGATCATAAACTAAAATCTATTTTAAAATTTGAAGTTATAATTTCACCTCTACTAATTAATCAGATTTTTAATTTGGTGAGTTCAATAAGTTCATTTATATAAATTTTTAAACAATTGTTTTCAAAATAAAATAAATAACAACTTTTTAATTTTATATATTTAACAAAACATAATAAATGAAAATTAAGACTTTATAATCAAGAAGTAAACATCACGTATAATATGTAATTAATTAAAAATTAAAAAATGTCACGCCAATATAATCCTCAGTGTGAGATTCATATGTTGATTCTTTGAGATAGTTAATAAGTCCTGGGTTACCAGGATTAATGTTCTTATATATTTTTGTCACTGAATTACTATGGTTATTATATACTTCAAAAGGTACTAATCAGATTTTGATTTCTGGTGGATTAAACAAGTTAATTTATACACATTTTTAAAAAGTTGTTTTCAAAGTTAAAAAATAATATTTTTTTAATTTTTACATGTTTAAAAATCATATTAAATGAAAACTGAGACTCTATATAAAGAATTAAGTATTACGTATAATATAAAATTAGGTAAAGATTAAAATATCAATTCAATTCACTTCTCAATATCGATGCATTTTAAATGCGTTTGGTTGATTGTTAGAAATGGATGGAAAGATGTGCAATACAACGATCGAGGTTCTTAGGTTTGTCAGAAGTGGTACAACTATCGAGGGTCTTAGTCTGCATGTGTTCCCAAACTAAAATATCTATTTAAATAGCTAGGGTTACAAAAGTTACACCACCCCCATTTTATACATCAATAGATTTAGTTTAAATGTTCCGATTAAAAATATTATTTTCAAACTATTATTTTTAATTTGGCAAGTTAAGGAAGTCGATTTATATAAATTTTTAAACTATTATTTTTAGTGTCTCACTTATATCTTCCATATTGAAAGTTTAAAATATAAATTATAAATTAGTTCATCATAATTAATAAAATCTTTTGTCAAAAAAATATTTGAATAAAATCAGAAAATTATTTTTTAAGAAAATTATAAATTTTATGTTTTTGGAAAGATTTAAAGATATTTATAAAAATGTAAACTAAAGGTATATATATATATATAAATAAAGGTGGAGTTGCTTTTTTATATGTTTTCTTATAAGTTTCTTTTATAATTTTTTTTTTATATTTTAGTTTGATTTGTGACTTTCAAGTCATTCTTATAGAAAAGTAGAGAATAACCAGTAGCTATATAATTCAATTAATTCTTTATTTATTGTATATTATTAGATGTAATCACCACCAAATGACATAAAAGGATGAAGTGAATGAATTAACACAAGTTAAAGAAATCATTATAAATTTAGAAAACTGTGTAAATATATAAATGAAAATTTTAGACCATTTAGAATATTCTACTTTATATTTTATATTTTTCACTTTTAGGATATTGGTTTTGATAGTCAAAAGTCATATATTATATTTCAAAATTTATTAAAATAATGATTATTAAAATTATGATAATTTAAATTGATATTATTTATAAATTTAAAATTATTATTTTGTATAATGCATTGAATGATAGGTATTGGACATTACGAGTAAGTCCTCTATTTTATACTTTGTGATAACAAGAATTATAATAATTTGTAGCAGTGTCACGTGCAATATAATGATAGTAATAAGTGATACTGTATATAACAAAAATCATAATTTTAAACATGATTTTTGTAAAAATATAATTAAAATATATTTTAAATTACATAGAATATTATATATTTTTATTAAATTATCAAAACAAAAATAAATTAAAAAACATAAGAGAACCTATCAAAATAAAAATAGTACAATGAAACAATTAGTGATAACAAGACAAATCAAATTGGGATGTGTATGACTAGAAAAAAAAAATAAAAGAAAAACACAAAGACAAAGTATTTTTTTTAATTATATTTTGTGAAATATAAAAATCATGTGACAATGTTCAAAACAACCATAGTCATATGATACTTAATACAAAGATTCTATTAAATATTATCTTGTAAATTTCAACAAAATTGTGATGGTATCATACATGTGAAGATGATTAAAAGATCATTATTAAATAAGACAAAAATTAAGAAAACAATTATCCTAATTTATTTAATATTAATTAAAAAATATTATTGGATAGTTTCTTACAACAATGTCCTTTTTATCTTATCACATTATTACATCATGTTTTTGTACAAATGGACATACCAAGAGCTATATTTTTCCAGCTGGCACTGTTTGTGCAAAATTTGCATAGCTAATATAATCTCCCACAATAACACACTTTACTATTTGACTAGAATTCAGCAACAACTAAAATTATGAGTTGTGTTTTTTTTTTTTGGAAAAATAAACTATAATTCATTTTAGGTTTTTCCTTTTCAAATAAAAAACATATAATTATTTAATTAATTATAAATTTTAATATTTTACCAATATTTTAATATTTTAAGTATTTAAATAAATTTATAATTAATTAAATTAATTATATAATATATAGAATATTATGTACACCCACAAGGCAATAATATATTAAATGAAATTAATAACAATATTATAATTTTATCCATTTTTATTATTTATAATATTATAAAGCCGTTATTATGGTTTAATAGTTAATAACTATAATTAATATTTTAATTGATTTTATTTACTAATTATTAATGAAACATGACAATTACTTCTGACAAAGAATATTTTAATGTGTTGAACTCATAGGGTAAATTATTTTTTTGAAAAGATATAATTTTGTAACAAATATACAGCATTATTTTATCAGAAGATTTGAACATGTTGTAATTAATTTTATCAATTAAATATTTGAATTTAACATTATGCTAATTAATAATTGTTTAACTTATTTCTTAGTATTTAATTTTAGTAGTATGTCTATTATTTTAGTTTTGAAATATCCAACTCTGACTATGCATTGTTACATGGGTTCTCCAGAATGTTCTAGAGTGCAAGGGAAATTTGTTAAAGGAGAGGGAATATAGGGTTGGAAAAGGGAGTACAATAAAGCTTGTTGGTGGTTGGGGATGCTACTTTGAATGATATAATTAACAAGAACCCTTTAACAAAAAAATAATTTATTAAGTACTTAATGTCAATTGAATGAAAAAACTTAAATATATCAATATTATAAATAAAATGTATATAATTTGAATAAATTTTTAGCAAAAAAATGGTCATACTCATCTGTACAACTAAATGAATTTAATTTATATCTTAATTAACTATTTTGTCTCACTACTTTTAAATTGATTTCAAAATTATTACACTAATTTCTAAATTCTCCATTCGGTCTCACCTTAAAAAAGTGTAACAATTTAGTTTCTCCCCTCGTATTGATTAAAAAAACATTGTCAACAAAGTGATAATTTTGTGTTGTTAATAAATTATTTGAAATTGTGTGACACTCTTACACACACTTAAGCTTCTCACATTCTTAACAATTTTAACCAATTTGACATAAGGAAACTGAATTCTCATGTTTTTTTTTTTAAGAAAATGAAACATAATTGCGATATTTAAAAATAATAAAAGGATATTAAAATAAACTTTAAAATAATGAGGTGAAATAGATTATTAAGTCCTAATTTATCACAAACAAATGAAAAAAATTATATCAAGGATGACATAGACTTTATTAATTAATCATTGTAATAATTTGTCATGTATTATATTTAATGGTCATTCATTAGGTATTTTATATTAAGATTATATAAAATTATTAACTTTTTCATAAAATCAATTAACACTGTAATTATTCATAGAATCAATCACAACTTATTTCTTTACTCTTTTCCTTTTTTCTTTCTTCTCATCAACCTGTCACCATAACCTATTCATCCTCTCACCCTCCATTCTATGAATTCTTCTTTCTCCACAAATAGACCAACATTTATGTACTAATACTTTACTCACTTCCCACCATGTACCATCACATCCCCAATAAATACGGTTGTTAAAATGGTTAAGTATGAACAAGAAACAAATAGAGACAAATTAGACTTATTAAAAAAAATTGTCTAAATAAAAATAAAAATAAGTCTATTTAGTTTGGTCTGTTAGGCCCTGTATGTATTAAGACTGAGCTACTTAGTGATACAATATTTTTAAAAATTATTTTAATTTGTTATAGTATATGGGTAACCTTAAGTAAAGAGAAAGAAACCCCAAATCATTTTCATAATAGGAATTGTTAGTCCCTTGTGACCTGTAGCCTATGTGGTCCTCTCTGAATTGTGATAGATTTTTCAATGTTTTGTTTTTTTAATTTTCAATCTGGTCAAAATTGATCCATTAGTCTAGCATAGAGCTAAATTAATAAAAAATTAACATGTTTTTATCTCAAAATTCATGTCATGCATGTGTTTGTCTAAAATATTGTCTTGCATGTGTTTGTTTAAAAAATCATGTCATGCATGTGTAAGTATCAACTAGTTTAGATTCTGGAATTACTGATGACTTGTTGATTATGAGTCAATCAGACTTTCTTTAAATTATTTTGAAAAGAAATAGAATGAACTACTGTTTATAGTTTAGTTTTCAAAAATCAAACCATCTCTGTTAAAACAAATTTGTAACATGTGAAATTAAAATAAAAAATAAAAGGATATCTTTCTATAATCATTTAAATAATCTGAGTACATTAAATAATTCGGAATCATTTTAAATCATACCATCTAGTTCCTCACTGTTAAGAGTTTGATTCCCCTAATCAATTATGAAATTTTATTAACTAACTTTGCAAGTTAGTCTGGTTTGGAATAGTTACCAGTATATATTTATCTACCATTTATTATTGTAGATGGTAAGAATGATAATGCATCACTATACATTAAATCTAAATATTTGTCAAAATAAACTTATTGTATAGATTTGATACAAGTGTATCTGGACAAAATGTAAAAAAGATAAAAATGTCATTGTTTAAAAACAAATAAACTTGTTTGTCATTTTATTGAAAAAAGATTACGTGTGTGAGAACTTGTCTATTTTAATAACTGACAGATATAGGATAAACAGATTAAAATAATGGGGTATGTGTTGAAGGGGATAGAATATTGTGAAAATCAATTTCCTTGTTCGTCTTCTTACACTAACGAGCACAATTGTCCCAATTATATTGTATTGATGTTTGTAAATTTGTTTATTTATTGTTTACTAATAATAATACACTGTTCTCTCTTTTTTTTCTCCCTTGAGAAGGATTCATACAAGCTACCGCTTAAAAAAAAACTAATAATAATAAACACCAATATTTTTATTCAACATCAGAAATCCATCTAGTCATTATAGAGTTTGAAATTTTTTCAGTAAACAACCAGTGTTGTTCATTTGTTTCTTTATCAAATAAATTCATATGGGATTAACTAGTGTCATGGGATAGAAAGTTTGTCTAAAAATTGAAAACAAAAACTATTAACCGAATCATATAGATAGAGAAGATAATGCTAATATAGATAGAGAAGATAATGCCTAGAGATATTAAATGATCCCAAACACATTGGTGTGATGGGATACTTTTGAGGAAATAGAAAGTAATTAGCATGATCTAGCATGTTCCACACAGAAGGATCAATGTCTTAAATTTTTGTACATAGCCGTTAAATCATGCTGATTTCATCTAGTTAACAGGTTCATAATGTCATCCCATAAAAATCTAGTTACCGAAAACCACTTCTAAATTCCAGACAATCAAAACTCCAAGCAAGTTCAGCATCTTCATACCTCCTGATTGTTGCTGGAGTGGCTCAGCTGTGGAAAACAAAACAAAGAGCCATCAGAACCATTTCCAATTTCCATAGATCAATATTAATAATAAAAAAACTACATATGCAAATAAAACATACTTCTAAGAGAAATAAAATATGTACCTACTTCCACTTTATAATTATAAATTACTTCCAAGTATTATAATTATAAATTAACATTTTCATAGACAATTGTAACAGGGGAACTCATTTGGTCTATGGTAACATCACCTCTGTACACTAGCAGAGGTGTACCACTATGGCTTCCAATTCTCAGTCACATAAGGTCTGCATTATATGCCAATGACAGGAATTTGGCAATTTAGAGGTGAATTATCTATTTGACATTGACTGGTTCATGTAGCCAACCACTTGCCTAACCAGAAAAAACATAATTGTTTTCCTAACATGACAAGAACCTCGGAGTACTATACCAAAAAAGCTAGATTTCATAGTGTCATCACCTTGCAATTAGATCATAACATTCCTCCATGTTCTGCAGCCCCCACCACTTCCTATGGATGTGGACTAATACCCTTGACTAATATTAGGAAAAGCCAGTAAGTAGAAACTCTCATAGTATTTGATAAGAACCTTGAAAGTACCACACTACAAAAGTTAGTGGTTAGTTGGAGAGTTAAAGGTCTTACAAACCCCACACTTAATCTTGTATTTCTAACATGGGAACCAAACCCCCATACCTTGCAATAGAATCCTAACATTGGACTCAAATCCCCATTCCTTGCAATTGAATCCTAAAAGCATCTCCAATAGTAAAACTCATTTTGGCTTCTTAATACACTTTTTTATGATCCCTCAATGCCATATAAGATTTGAGAACTTTATCTATTTTTTACCCAAGTATAAGAACCTAACTTGGATTCTTAATTCACCTTATGTGGGTTCTATTTTTGTCCTTAATGTGATTAAGAACCAGTTTTTATCGGTTATTGTAGGAGAACAAGTTCTCCACTTCGTATCTCATCCAAAAACACATCTAAAAACCACCATATAGGATATGAGCTAAGATTTTACCATGCTCCCCAGTCCCAGCTACCACACATGGTGGCTGTCCACTAGTCCTTTGACTAATGTTAGGCAATGCCAACCTGGAGGAACCTCTCGTGCCAATTGATAAGATCCTCGAGAGCATCACACCTCTGAAACTAGCTATGCACTTGGATAACCTAAGGTATTATAAACCCACACTAGAATTTCATACTTTCAATGTGAGCTAAAGTCTCATGCAATTGGATCCGACTAAAATAAATGTGCTAATGACTAAAATTATTCTGAACTTAGTAAAGGCTGCAATCTCACAAAGGACATAAGTTGGTGTTAGATGAATAAAGACACATTAACAATGCAACTTGATTTAGGTAGAAGCCATATTTTTACATGAATAGGTGGGTAAAAATGCAAAGTGCTTGCAAAACAAATTGATCACAAAAGTTAACCAGTTACCAATGAACTACCGCCACTGTTTGTAAAAGTTGAAAACTAAAAATGTTCACATTTCATGTGCTGAGAATTAATCAAATATCCTCCTCAACTTGGTAATGGCAGAAATTTCATATAGGACATTAAGCTAGTATTCACATAATGGTCCAAAATTAAGGAGGCTGAAAACACACATTAACTTAGCAATATGATTTAAATTGAAGCCATACTTAGAAGTTTGTGCAGGTAGATATGCTAATAGATATGATTGATATCTAGCTCAAAAACAAATCAATCAAGTAAGTCCTAAAAGAGTTATCAATGTGCTACATCCTTTCTGACTTCTATTCATAAAGTCTGAAAACTTCCTTCTCCTCCTACTCCTCCCCCCAAAAGCAAAATAAAAAAAAAAAAAAAAAAAAAAAAAAAAAAAAAACAGAAACAGTAACATTCAAATCAATCCAGTTGCAGAGAACAAATGACAAATTTGTTAGTTATGTTATTCTTATTTGGTTTTTTAAGCTTTTCCACTCATTTGGCACAAGGTTTGAAGGTTCTGTACCCTCCCAGATGTAGACTGACGTACATACATCTTAGATACAATATCCTAAACTGACTTATCACCATATGTCGGACCTGTTCTGAAATACCTATTGGGACCTTGGTCCATGAGAGAGTAAGTTAGCCATTATCTAAAACATTTGGTAGTTACTAATATAACATTGACAATGACAAGAGGGTCCCCAGAATTCAAATAATTGTGAACCAACTCAAATTTAAATAAAACCCTCTGATTGAAAAAAACCAGGACAGAACACACTTTTGAAAGGACTGATCATAGAAAACCTTCAGGTCATTCTCTAGGGGTTTGCTAACTTTCAACTAACTGTTGAGGCAATCCGTACCTCTATATGATCCACCCATACCAAGATGCAACAAAAATAACTTCCTAAGGAACAATGGAATCAAGTAAACTAACTAATGACTAGGAGCCCCAACTCCAAAAATTTTCCAAGGTAAAGCATATTAAATAGAAAGATAGAGTATGCTACTAAATCAGCCGCAATAAAGTAACATCATTGCCATAAAATATGACAATAAAACAAAGTGCATCGTATTTAACATATCAAATTTTCTCATACTATATACGGAATACGGACTACCTGTTATACCAAACAATCTTTATATTATCTATATTTAAAGGCCAAGAGACACATTATTTAATTGTCCCATCAGATTTGGTACAGTAGGGGTGAAAAATATGCAATAACTATCTGTACTTGTGAAACACAACCACATATCAACTTGATTAAGGCATTAGGCGAATAGAACACTAGTTCTGAAAATTTAGTAATCAAGTGTATATTTAAAATGTACATATTAAAGAATATATGACTGAAAGATATGAACATTGTTCTCTAATAAGCTGTGAGCAAATCTCATGCTGATTAAATAGTCAATCAATTCAGAAAATATCTTAAACTGATAATCATATGGAGGATACGTGCGACATTGCCCTTGCACCCACTTTAAATATAGGCGACCTCCACCAGCTACCTCAATTATTATAGCCTTAGCAAATGTTAAACACCCAAACACATCAATAACTTGACGTTATCCATACTCCTTATGTTGGCACTAGAAAAAGGGTTTGGTGGTGTCTCACCTCTCAACTAGCAAAACTGACTTACAAAAACAAAGGTCAATTTTTCAGATAGGAAAAAAAGTGTCCAAGTTGTATTAAACTGTTCTCAGATCAGCAAAACACTGGCTCTGCAGTCTGATCCAATAAACGAATTGGGTAACGTTGGGCTTAATATTTACAATGTGGAACGATCCTATTCTCTTTTACCGTAATCCAAATACCAAGTTGCAAACATTTCAAGAGTCTAAAGTATGAGGGAATAAAGAACCTTAGCCATGTTAAACTATCTAAAGCTTGTTTAACCCTGTCAAGAATCTCTAAAGTTCATTTAATCATAGTTTTTCTTCCCTAGAAAGATAGCTCATTAGCTAGTCATAATAAGGGACACCTGTCTCCTTGAGAATGGTTGTTCCATAATGGAGTTCAACAGGTAACAACAACATTGATTGTTCACTAATCTACACCATAATTACCAGTCTTACGGAGTTCTTCAGATTCTTATTCCATTGGCAAAATGTAATATTAAACTATGACAATAACAAGTTTGAAGATATATGTTTTCAGTGATAGTCACAGATCACCCTTTGAGTTTTTGACCTAATGAGTGTGATTGTAAGATTGTCATTGTGAGACATGGACAAATCGACTGTGACACACGACCACTTATTAGAACTCAAATGAACACCTATATTATATATAATGCTTCTAAACATATAATATCTTATTCTCCACTAAAAATTATTCTTTAGTTTTTCATATAATCGTTATTACATTGTTTCATTTAAATTAGAGGGGCATTGTTTCTAAATATTTTTATATTTGTAATTTAAAAATTTTAAAAAAATATCTTTATTAATTACCTGTTTTACAAGAATATAATCTACCCACCATTTTTTTTATTTTATTTTTAGTTCCTTATATTTTGGGATTTTGTTTGACTAGATTAGTTTTAAGTTTCCGTTGGTATCTCTTCCTACACGTTGGAGGTATTAATTACATCACTACACATTGTGCCTACGATCTTGGGGCTGATGTAGGTTTGAGTATTATATATATATATATATATATATATATATATATATATATATATATATTTGAAAAAAAAAATAAATACAAATAGTTTGTCTATCTTAAGAAAAGAAAACATCAACTCTCTAAAAATTCTGAATTCTGCTACCGTGTTCGTTTGGAGATCTTAATTAGCACAAAATTGATTCACAATATTGACTTATTTTGAAAGAGGAACTCGAAAAACTCATCATCATTTATGTAACACGCCGATATGGACATAGATACTACACAATATGGACATAGATACTACACAGACACTTTGACACGTGTAATCTCCAACGTATTTTGACACATGTAATTCTCAAAATATAGGATACAAGGACACAGATATATTACATTATTATGAATTAAATTGACAATCCAAGATTTATGTATTAAAAAATCATCTACCAACAAGGTTAGCCAAATATAACAAAAAGAAAATAATCTAATTCATTTACCTAAAATATAAAAAAGTAAAAAAAAAACATATATAATCTAAATATTCCTGATTATATATAGAATTTGTTTCTTATTTCTATAATCATAATAAAAATTTACACAAAGTTTATGAATATTTAGAAAATTATTATATTAGTTCCTTTTAAAATTGTGTTAGAACCGTGTGGTAATTGTCAGTTACCAAAAAAACTATCTTTTGAATTAAACACTTTATCAAGATGTGTCAGAGTGTAGTACTACTGTCAAAATGGGAATTGGACGCCATTTAAGAGACGTGTCAGAGTGTCCTACGAGTGTCAGGATTTGATGCCCATTTAAGAGACCTGTCAGAGTGTGTGTCAGAATTTGATGCCCATTTAAGAGATCTGTCAGAGTGTCGTACGAGTGTCAGAATTTGATGCCCATTTAAGAGACCTGTCAAAGTATAGTACTAGAGTGTCAGAATTAGACACTTTTGAATTGGATGTCATTTAAGAGACATGTCAGATGTCTGAATGTTAGAATTCAACACTTTTAAATTGGATGCCATTTAAGAGACATGTCAGAATGTCGTCCTGAGTGACAGGACACCATTTAAGAGACGTGTCAAAATGTCCTGCTAGTGTCAGAAATTTGACACTTTTGAATTGGACGTCAGTTAAGAAACATGTCAGAGTATCCTGCTAGTGTCAGAATTGACCAGCTTTTGAATTGGATGTCATCTAAGAAACATGTCAGAGTGTAGTACGAGTGTCAGAATAGCTCATCATAAACTTAGATGTCATTTAAGACACGTGTCCAAGCTTCATAGCTCACCATTAACTCAGACGCTATTAAATAGACATGTCCAAGCTTCATAGCTCACCATTACCTCAGATGCTATTAAATAGACATGTCCAAGCTTCATAGCTCACTATTGACACAGACACCATTTTAAGAGGCGTGTCCAAACTTCATACCTCACCTCACCACTAACTTAGACAAAACTTCATAGCTAACCATGCATGTACATATGCACAAATGTAGTCCTTCAAAGACATCATGCATGTACCAATTATGATGATTTCTCCCTAAAACCAGTACTTTGCACTCTTCAACCCACACTTCTACAGGCTTTTCTTTTGATAAAAATAAAATAATATATATATATATATATATATATATTATTGTTCTAGTTTTTCAGCCTTAAATTTTATGTAATACAACCCCTATGCCTTTTTTGGTTAAAGAGAGGAAGAAGAATGTTATCCTACCTACTTTTATATGCAACATTTAAAGATTCAGTTTTAGTTTTATCAATTATTCATTTCTCAACTTATTTATTCTATTTCTTCATTCCCTCTCTCTCTCTCTCTCTTTTTTTCTTCAAAACCAAACAGGACATAAGTGAGAAAAGTCAGTTATGTACCTCTGCCCATCAATGCTCCCCTGGTTACCAGCTCCGCCGGCGCCACCGTAGGGGGCGTCGTCGGCAGCGGACTGCCAGACGGACTGCCAGGCCTGGGACGGGGGCTGGACGTAGACTCCGGTGGCGGGATCAACAGCAGGACGGCCAATCATCATGCCGGCAGGCTGGCCAATGGGAGGGTAGTAGTAGGGCACACCGCTAGCAGTGGCCCCCACGAGCGCAGCATCATCCTTGATCTCGTCGCGAGGGACGATGTCCACCAGGAAGTCGAAAATGTCGGTACGAGTGATAGCAGCGGCGATGTCGTTCTTCTGGAGAGTGCGGCGCTTGTTCTCCTCGGCGTGGAGCCAGGAGCGGATGGTGAGCTCGAGGATGAAGAGCTCGCAGGCCTTGGCGAAGAGGATTGGGGCCTCCGCGGAGATCATGCGGACGTCCTCGTCAGCCTTCATGATCTTCTTGATGCGAGCGAGGGGAAGCTGGTGATTCTTGAAGTCATTGACATGCTCGATCTCCTGGCGCTGGTAGGACCAGAACATCTGCAGCTGCTGCTGCTGCTGGTGGAGGAGGTGCTGGAACGGCGGCGCCGCTGCACCTGCACCTGCACTTCCGGCCGCCGCGCCGGCGTAGGCTCCGGATTGTCCTTGGCCTCCTTGCTGGTTGTTCTCCATTGCCCCAATTCTGAGAATAGCCACTTAGTTTTTTTGTGTTTGAGTGTTGTGTGAGTGATTCAGAGAAAGGGAAATGAAATAGGAGAGCGCCTTATATGGTGTGGTGGGATAAGGTAAACAAAGAAAGGACCTGACCTACCCTAGCCCAACCGAGCGCTTCGATAATTCAACCGAACCACAACGCGTAAATGCGTCACGTTAACGTTATAAATGCGGGTTCTGCTTTTTTCCCCCTTTTTTTTTTTTTTACCTTCCAATATTACTCTGGTCTGCCCGCCTACTAGCTCCATTCTCTCCTAACCATGTGTCATCATCCTAATGTTTCTTTCCTCTCTCACGTCTCTTTCTACACAGCTTTTCTCAGTTTTTTCTCTGTAATTTTTTTTATTTTAAATTATTTAAATTAATATTATCATTTTTATTACTCCATTGATATTCGACAAATATCACCAAACTTTTGTTGGATTTGCTACAGTTTCCGACTCACTCTTAGCTGATAATACGAATAGAAATTTAACAAAGGAACATAGTTTTACTTTTATACCACATTAATTTTTAATACTGAATAATGAAATTTCAAAAATGATAAAATAGTTGTAGATATCAAAAATGGTATCTACCCATGTGAAAGATATCAAAATATTAATATGGCAATGCGTATTAAAGAAAACTTTGGGAATTGGAATTTGAAATGAATGAAGGATGAAAATTTATCAATCTAGAAGATAAGTGTTTCAATCTTCACCAATTCGAAATGAATGAAGGATGAAAATTTATCTATTTAGAGGATAAGTCTTGAACCTTCACCAATTTAATGAAAGAAAGGTGAAAATTTATGTATATAGAGGATAAGTCTTGGACCTCACCAATTCGAAATAAATGAAGGATGAAAATTTAAATTGGAAATGAATGAAGGATGAAAATTTATTCGAAATAAATGAAGGATCAAAATTTAAATTCGAAATGAATGAGGATGAAAATTTATGCATGAAAGGATAAGTTTTATAGTTTTACCAATAGAAGAATGTTAACTAATTAAAAGAGTAAATTTACATATAAGGACAACAATAATATTAATATTAAATTTGACATTAAACAAATTATTAAATTGTACAAAATTCACTCATTTTGTGACTAGATTTTTATAGTTTAAAATTGTGATTTTATGTTTATACATTCAAAAGTATATTAACAAATTCTTCATCTTAATCACATTACCATCTAAACTCCATTAACCTATTATAGAATGCCGTATTTAAATGATCTTAATCACATTACCATCTAAACTCCATTAACCTATTATAGAATGCCGTATTTAAATGATATAGAATGCCGTATTTAAAAATTAGATGTGCACGGAACTGAACCAAACTATTTGATATACAGCATAATTGAATAAGATTACATAATTTATATATATTTGATATACAGCATAATTGAATAACATTACATAATTTATATATATTCTTAAAATAGCATCTTCAATTTAACAAGATTGATAACCATAATTAATAAGAAGATAGTTGAAAGGTTTTCAATTAGAAGAAGGTATTAACTTTTTCAACTGTGGAAACTCATTTAAAAATGTGGCAAACTTACAACTATAGAATGATAATAGTGGATCCACAACAATTTAATCACGTATTTATAGAACAAATCATCCCTACTCATTGTAATATCATGAGGTTTTTTATAGAAAGAAAAACTGAATATATTACTAGGATTGTAAGGTTGAGATTTGTTCAAATTTGTTGAAAGAACAGAATACATGAAGAACTTGTAAGCAATGAGGTGTAACAAAAAATGAGGTGTAAGAAAAAAGAATGCATGTCCCCAGTCGAAAGAATTAAGAATGGAATGATGGTGAGATTTATTGAGTTGCAGAAACTAATAACTACCTTAATTGGCATTTCATAGAGTTTCATAGATACAACTAAAATAAGTCCTGAGGGCAATGGCAATACTAAATGCAAAACTGTAGCCCCGCCAATATACAGCAAAAACAACCAAAACTGTTCTATGTATGTTGAGTTGGTGACTGTAAGCTATAGTTTTGCTGACTAATTAAATTTGCTATGTCTGACTAAATGGAACACAAAATCTCTTCTAGTCATTAATCATATTTTAATTAACACTTCACAGCTCTCTTTTCCTCCAGCCGTCTCCGCTTATATACAAACAAAATCTCCGGCTTGCTTCTCTTCTCTCCCAATCCTGCATCCGAACCTTCTTCCTTGGTTGTCTGACACCCCTTAAGCAAGTCCTCCTCCCTAGAATTTTCTTTGTGTTTCAATTCATCTTCCACAGATTTTTCAGTTGTCATTATTATATCTTGTTCCAGATCTTCAGCTAACACCTGAAGAAGCTCCATTGGTGTAGCAGCAGGATCAAGCTCCAAGCAACCTTTAGGAGCATTGGAACCCTCTTCACCATTAAGCATGTATGAAGGTACCTGATGTGAGAAACGAAACATCTGTGCCTTTGAAATATTTCTGATTTTTCTTGGATCAACATTCTGGCGAAATACCGTCTTGAAACCTGCAAGCTTGACAAGTGGGGCAACATTCACTCCTTGTTCTTCAATGTAGTCTTCAAGCACCTCCACCATGTCATATTTCTGTATGATTTCATCTTTGGTGAATTCATTCCAGTCAAGGGACCAATTCCGATACAGTGCCCATACATCACCTTTCTTCGGATATATGTGGACAATCCCTCTCAAACCTTTTGTCCACTTCACCCTGTGCGAGAAGGAGTTAAGAGTGCTATAGGACACACGCTTTCCTATTCTGAAATCTCCACTCGTCTTAAGAAAGCCAGCACTGATCCATTTTATTGGGGCCAATTCATCATTGCTTTTGGTATTCAACCAGCTTATCCTCATATTGAAAGGATTCTTTGAGATTACATCATGGATTAAACAATAGAAGCGGGGCATGCCATCATCGTTGTCATATGCAGCCCACACCTGGTTCTCACCAAAAGCATTTTCAATACGGTCTCCATCAAAATCATGGAAATCTGGGTCTGGAACATTCATAGAGAGAGAACCAGGCAGCTCAGGATCTGGAAGAACAGGAAAACACTTCTTTCCGGCAGCCTTAGAATCGACAAACTCTTGTGCACCAGGTTTTAAACCATTAGTTTCCCGACTTTTCCCCTTCTCACTGATTTCTGTGTCAGTATTCTTTGAATTGTCTAGATTCTTTGATGCAGAAGAAGCTTTCCATTCGTCAAGCTTTGTAAGAATCTCCTTCCGGGCCTTTTCCATCAACAAGTACTTCATTTGAAGCTGTGATCCTTCCCTAACACCATTGCGTTTGTAATTTCCAGCAGCATTAACCCTTCCTGACCCAAATTCATTAGCCAAGTTTGTTCCCTCATTTTGAGATACTGTTTTGCTTTCCGTATCTCTTCTATCGCTACCTACTTTATGTTCATCAGTGGACCTTCTCTTCCTTGGCTTGTCACCTTTCATAACAGGATGTGATCCAGAACAAGAGGACTGAAAAACTGAACCATCACCTTTCATAATAGAATGTGATCCAGAACAAGAGGACTGAAAAACTGAACCAGCACCAGTTCTCTCAACAGCATGAATTTTCCCAAAATGGGCTTCCTCCCTCGACACAGCTGAATCTTCATGCCTTCTCCTCAAGTTTTCATACGACATCCTAAAAACACCAAGACCTTCTGCAGCACTAGAAGCCGATGTTGGTATGTGGGAAATGCCACCAGGCATAGAGAAAGGACCTGACCCATGTGCTGAATTGACAACAGGCATTGTTGTCCTTCCAGGAACATGATTTCCATTACTTCTTTCCATTCTGCTTGAGTTGAAGTTATGTTGCTTCATCTGAGAAATTCTTGAAGTGGATGAACCATTTCTGTATCCAGGAGGAATTGATGTCTCAGAAGCCACAAATGTCTTATGACAGCATGTACAGACAAGATCAGAATTAATATAAACTTTATGGTACTCAAACATTGTCTTACAGAAATTGCAAATGGTCCAAAATGTGGGTTTCAACAACACAGGAGTGAATAAATTACTATATGAACCATTCTGAGTAGCTTGCACAGATGGTTTCCCACCAGGATTTCCATGATATGTACGCCATAAGTTGTACTTTTGGTCATATGTGATTCTCTTGGCTTTATCAGACAATAAACTCCAAGCCTGTGAGATAAGGTTAAACGCCCCATCTGCACCTACAGATTTATTTTTATCAGGGTGCAGAGTAAGAGCCAGTTTCCTATATCGTCTTCGAATTGTTTCTTCATCAGCCAAGGGTTGCACACCAAGGATCCTGTACCAATCAACTTCTCCATTAACTTTTTTATCGGCTGAGATATACACCTCAATAGTTGCCAGAAATCGAGGAAGGCCATCAAGATTGGGATATAATTCTAGAGCCTTCATTGCGAGCATTCTTGCCCCACCAAAGTCCTTCTGTAAAAGCATCTTCTCTGCAAGTTCTTTTGCCCTTAAGGCACCATCCTTTTTACATTCCATGCTAGCCAGTGTGTTTCAGCAAATGGCCACTAATTACTCTTCTTTATTGCCTTCCTTAGAAGTATACATCAAGATGATACCAACAAGGAGGGAGGACTGTGCCTAACAATAAATATGTAGATCCAGAATCTGGCAACTCCACATGCACAATAAAGATGTTTCCTTCCCAAAATAAACCCTATAAATATTCAAAAATGATACAACTACATTAGCAACAAAGGAAATAAAAAACAAACCAATCATGGCATAATGAATAAATGAATTTTGCCCAATGTTTATTTCTCAACATTGACTTCCAACATTTTTTCTAAACAATTAGGTAACTACAAATCCAATGTACATAATTGAGTACTGAATTTTTAAATTAAGCTTAACAATATCATGATATTAGATTTCCATTACATTTTCACATCCTCAGTACCTTCTCCAACCACAATCCAGGGAACAACCAAACCCTTGCTGATGGTGGACAAGATTGCAAAAGAAAGGATCATGATGTAATAAAAATGAGCAAATGCCAAAATACAGTTTCTACTTTCAATCACTTCTTTCATTATCAGGGTAACAAAACCAAGCATGCTTCTTTAAATCTCTTACAAGTAAACTCTCGCTCATGCATCTCTTCAAATGAACACCTTTAACAAATATCCGCAATTAACAACAAAGAAGGACATTAAAAACTAAATTCAAAATCTAAGGGTTTATCCTATTTCTTTCCTCCTTTTGTTTTTTAAAACTGTTCTCCAAAACAATTCCATACTACTTAATACCAATTTCTCATCTAAAATCTATCCAGTCTCCAGAGAAAGTCTTTTCAGAAAACCAAAACTCGAAACAAAAGGGGAAACAGTTTCTCATCTTCATTTTCAATTTTCATCTTTTGCAACCTCTCATTCAATTCCACATCCTACTTTGTGCCTTGCACCACCCTTGAGAAGCCGTCTGAGCAACCTTGTGTAATTGAATCTCGAAAACTAAAAATATTTTTTGAAAAAAAAAATCAAACAAACCCTAAGGCTCTCACCAAGAAAGGGCAAACCACTCATGCAGCCCTTCAAATGAACAAACAAAACCCGCAATCAATTAACAATCAAAAACAGAAAAAATAAAATAAAATAAGTTCAAAATTCCGAATACTTCTAATCACATAAAATTCAAGGTTCCAGAATTTTCCACGGCAATAGATTACAATGCCGCACCGTAGCCGTCGTGACAGCCACATTGGAGGTTCCGTTACGGTTAAAAAAAAATCAAATAAACAAACAAACACCGTTTAAGAAACAGAAAATTCCGTCAACATTGATTCCCCAATAATCTACTACTACCACTACAGATATCAATAAACCGAAAACCAAAACGCAATCACAGAATTCAAAACTACATTGATTCAGATAAAGAGAAAGCAAAAGGAGAATCAGGTGGCCAAACCTGGAGGCAAAAAACCGAAGCGTAGCGGAAAATTGAGTAGAGAAAGCTCTTTACGTTTTGTGAATGATTTGGAAAACGGTGGCTCGAGAGTTTAGCGAATTTGGGCTCCGATCAGAGGTTCAAAGCTTACTCTGTGCGGTGCATGTTAGGCCTTCATGGTGAGAGGTTTTTATACTGTTTCTCATTCACCTCTGAAATTTTTTAAATAAGGCAATTTTTTTCTTTTTTTTGTTTTGACCTGAGATAGAACCATAATAATAAATTAATAAATAAATAGCCTACAAAACTCCATCAGATTCATAAAAATCTTACCTGGATTTCAAGATTAAGATAATATATTTATTAATATGATTGTTATTAAGCGTTTCTAATAAATGATTTTCCATTCAAATCTATTTTAATAACTTTAAAACTCAAGTAGTATAATTCTTTTCTCAATGAAACATATATGACATAAAAATTTAAGACTTGGATCATAATGTATTCCTTTAGATAAGTATTACAAGGTCTATTTATTTTTTTTATTGAAGTAAAAATTATATAAAAATTAAAAATATTTTAGAGAAACCACATAAAGTAAATTAAAATTTCATATAATTAATTATTTTTTTACCCTTCTTTTAATCTTCACAATGTTTTTTTTTATCCCCACTACATGTGGGTCTCACATACTTATAATTATTACCAATTTTACTTTTTTATAATAAATTTCAATAAATTCCCATAAATTTAACTTAAAAATTTATTTAGTTTTTCCTTGAAATTCATGTCTTGGTTTGAAATAATTATTTTTCATATAATGAATTAAATATATCAAATTTATTTTAATATTTAGCTGCTTCGCCTCAAATAACTCATTAAAAGATTAATAGTAGAAATTTTTTTAGTGTTATTAGCTAACATTATTTTTATCATCTTTTTTCTTTTATACCTAATTGTTTTTCAATGTTCTAAATGAATATTGCAAGTATAAAATCCTTAGCATTGTTGATGTAATATTATTCCACTCAATTCCTTTAAATGATGTCCCAATTATAATTTTATGAATAAAAAAAGTAATTAGAATGAGAAACTCCTCCAAAAATATTAATCTATCCACAAAATTGATAAATTCTATTGTACTAATTACATAGTTAGAAAAAAATGTTGTCTTAACATGTTTTTCTGCATGTGTTGTGTAAGGTCGTTTTAAAATAAGATGCCAAACGAGTAAAATAATTATTGTATGATTGTATTTCTTGTATAATTAAAGATATTTTCTATTTTTTAAAAGAAAAAAATTAATGCGATTAATTATATCCCCCTTATATTTTATTTCCTTGTTCTTCTGCATGCAACATTGTACAAATATTATAAATGCATGTCTTTTTTCAAATGTATCATGGATTGACTTTGTAATTTTATTAATTCCTTTACATATTTAAAATAAATATTAACTAATTATTATGTGAAACGTTGTGTTGTTTTGTGAAATAATGTTTCAATGAATTAACTAGTAAAGTGATGATTTTGTATGACTTATTTTCTTATACATGGTAGCTTCAATCAAAGATATTCTATCTTTATCAATAAAAAGTAATACAATTAATAATATTATCTTTATATTTTATTTTCCTTTTTCTTCACCCTGCTTGAGCCATTATGCAAATATTATAAATACATTCCCTCCATCAAATAAGCCTTATATTAACTTTACATATTTTAAATCAATATTAATTGAAACATTACATTACCATGTACGCTAGGGAGAGATAAATTTGTGATGTGAAATGAGCCTTTTTCAACTAACTAATTCTTGAAGTAATTGTTGTATAATTGAATTTCTTATACAGGGTAACTTCAATTGAAGATATTTTTTATTTTATTTTTAAAGATAAAAAAAGCAATGTTATTAATTTGATTAGCCTTAGATTTTATTTTCCTTTTTTTAGTTGTATGAGACATTATACAAATATTACAAATGTGTCCCCCATTTATCAAATGCACAATGGATTAGTCATTGAAGAAACATTCTTCAGGAAATAAGGATTATGCAATATTTTATGTTCATCTTCGTTCTAACAATATAATATCTCTGTCTCAATTTTTTTTAAGAGCGTGAGATTATTTTAATAAAATTATGTAAAAATTAAATTATTTATTATTTTTCTTTATCAATATAATGTTTAACTAAACATAAATTGAGACAGAATTGTATTTTACTTTTCTAACCTTAACCAATTTTAGTTAATCTAATTGAGATGGTATGTTTAAAAATAATAATCTTCACGTTATTTAATATAATTATTTTTCTTTCTTTATTCTTAAAATCCATGGGAAAACACGAGAGGATTTCTTTATTCTTAAAATCCATGGGAAAACACGAGAGGAAAAATACTGGGGAGAACAAATAACAATGAGACAAAAGTTATTCATATAAGGGCACCTTCAACCCAAAACCTTAAGGCATTAGGTTTGTGGGTCTTTTTTCTTATATGTTGCTCAACTTTCTCATTTCTACTCAATGTGGGACTTAAACTCACACTTGATACTTAACGATCTCCTCCTTAAGTGAGAGTCCCTATCTTCCACACAATTTCCCCTCGGATTTTCTCAGCAAGTGGTATCAGAGTCGATGGTTCGTCTATTTGTGACTAGCTAAGACGAGTACAGTTTGATTATTATATTGAAAGTCTTCCTGATAGAGGTTTCAGCCACGTGTCCATTTAAGTGTGTAAACGACAGTACAAATGAGGGTTGTGAATGAGGTATTCGTGTTTGAAAATGTTTCCGCTCAAGAGAGAATGTACCAATGTGGAAGAGAGACTCTCACTTGAGAGGGAGATTGTTAGGTATGAAAGGGAGATTGTTAGGTATCAAGTGTGAGTCTAAGTCCCACATTAAATAGAAATGAGAAAGTTGAACAACATACAACATATAGAAAAGAAAATCCATAAACCCAATGTCTTAAGGTTTTTGGTTGAAGGTAATATCTTTTTCTTATGTGGGTTGGGATCTTGTCTCATTCTTGTTTGTCTTTCCATGTTTCCCCTTTAAATTTTTCCAACACTTTTATATATAATTAGATTTTTGATAAATTTATTAATTCAACTTAAATGTTATAGGATCTTCTTTTATAATTGGAAGCTATTGATACATCTTCTATTATTGGAAGCTATTGATATATCTTCTAACACAAATAATGTTAATTTCTATTAATAAAAAATTAAAATATTTTTCATAGATTTCATAGTAATTAAATTCACAATAAATACTTAGTATGCATGATATGAACAAAAGAATCATTAACAAGAAAAACTCAAGTTAAATTAAAGGAAATTTTTTTATGATGCTAATTGTAGCTTACTTGAAAATATAAAATGTGACAAGTTTTAGTATGTAACAATAGTGATATATGTGAGAATAAAAAGTATTAAATAGAGAAAAATATACTTTATTTTTACTTTTTATATTATAAAAGGAGGATGAGACTTAGTAAAATATACTAAAATATCTTCCTTCTCTTTTTTACTTAGTGTTCAAGGGTTTTTCTTAAAGGTTTTCCATATAGCTGTTTTTCCTATTTTTAAGAGGGAGTGCTATTATTTTTTCATTAGAGTTAGAAAGAATGATATTGTAATTTTTTTTCTTTAGTAAAATTACATTATTGCTTATTGTTTGTTTTGTTCATCTTTACATCTTTTATTTTAATTGAGTTCTTATATTGTTATTCTAGTATTTCATAGTAGTATAATTTATGATTTATGATCTCCTCAAGATAATTTTGGTGGGAATAATTTATTATTGTGAAACTATAGATGAAGGCAAATTTTAATAATGGACAATCGTACAAAAACAATTGAAAAAAGACTTATGGACATTATAAATTAAAGGTGGAAAGAATTTAGTGACAATGTTATCATAATTTTGCAAAGTTTGACAAATGCAGTTTTATCCAGCATTGTGGAAAAGACTACTATGAAAGATATTTATTATACTCTCATCAAATTGTATGAGATTAAGTTACTTCACACAAGAATGTTTTTGAAGAGAAAACTCTATACTCTTCAAATAAGCCAGTTCACAAAAGTGATGGATCACATCAACAATCTAAATATGTTATTTGCCTAACTTTCACTAACAAATTTTACCATAGTTGATGAACATCCAAAGCTTCTATTTTAGAATTTACCTAATTTGCATGATCAACTCATCATCAATATAATAAATGAAAATATTGATGGGCACCTACACTTTAAGGATGTCGCTAGAGTTATTCTTAAAGAAAAATTTAAGCAAAAAGACAAGGAAGGAAGGGTGGAAAGTTCAAAGCAAGCAGAGGCCTTGACGATGATGAGAGGTAGATCAATAAAATGTGGCTCTAGTGGAGTCAAACTCATGGTAGATCAGACTATATATGCAAGAAGCATCTTAAATTTTATCATTGTGGCAAAAGAGGGCATGTAAAAAAATATTGTTGGCATTTGAAGAATTGAGGAAAGAACTCTGAAGCATCAACATCACAAGGTTGTGTTACAAGTACCTCAAAAGATGGAGGTATTTTACTGATCAAAGCCTTTAACGGTGAAAAACAAAATACATGATAGGTGAATATTAGATTCAAGTGCAACTTGGCACATGACTTCACACCGAAATTGGTTTACAACTCATCTCAAGTGAATCTATTTTCATGGGTAATGATCATGCTTTAGGGATTGCTCGTGTTGATACTATCAAAATAAAAATATATGATGGTACTATATGCACAACTCAAAGGGTGTGATATATGAAGAACTTGAAGAAAAATCTATTATTTATCAAGCAATTTGATGAGCTCAGGTGTAACATTCATATTGAAAGTGGATTCTTAAAGATAGTGAAAGAGAATCAGATACTAATGAAAATAGAGAAGATCATGAAAATTTTATATATGCTTTTGAAAGATATGTTATAAGAAGCATATACAATAGTTGCATCAACAAGTCAAGAAAAAATATTGGAAGATATGATGCAAGAAGCATATGCAACAATTACATTAATAAATCAAGAAAAAACAATGATGACGTGACATTATAGACTTGATCATATATTATAATAGGATTTGCAAATTCATGTGAAAACGAACACTGTTACATAATCTATCTTGTCCATGTTCCTATTTCATTAGGAGTTATAGAATGCAATAAAAAGCTAAAACTTATTATTTAATTAGCAATTATCTATTTTTAATTTAATTGTAATTTTGATTCCTGTATATTATAAAATTCACAATTTTGGTTCTTAATTTTTTTTCACAATTTTAGTCCTTTAAATTTTAATAATAAGCATTTTTTTTTGTCTTTAAATTCTGTTTTACACAATTTTAACCTCTTTATTTTAATTATTTGTAACTTTGTCTAATTTCCAGTTCAATTACTTGTAACTTGTTTTGCTTCATAGATATAACACAGTGAAATTGGAATTGCATGATACTAATGATTTTCTTTTTCTTCAATATTGAAAATGATAGCAGTCATAGAATTTAAGATGATATTTTTGTAAACTGAAAACTAAAAAAAGGTTACAGATAATTAAAACTCAAGGGATCGAAAAAAAAAAATATATGAACCAATATTATGGATAATTGAAATTAAATGGTTAAAATTATGAAATGTAAATTAGGGACCAGAGTTGTGGATCTTATAAAATACAGGCCCAGAAATTATAGTTAAACTTATATTTTTCATATAGTTATTACATGTAATTTTAAAAAAATTACAATGCTTTTAAAAGTTAAAAAATAAGTAGTACGTGTACTTTTATTTATAATATTAAATTTACTTTTAATATAATGATTATTTAGGTAGTTTTATTTTTTAAAATTTTATGTTTGTGTACAGAATGCCTCTGAACTCCGTTTTATAATGGTATGAATCAAAGAATATTCTTATCTTCAAATTTTCGTTAAATGTGGTTTCTAAATAGACTAGACAGTAACATCAAATTTTGTTTTATTCAACTAATAAAAAAACACACTTAAATAAAATATATTAAATAAATATTAACATATTTTTTTAGTATGATAATTTTTTAATTTTTTATTTAATTTGAACTTTAATAATAATTAATATAATTAAGCATATAATTTTAATAATTATTATATGTACTTATTAATAATTGTATATTAAATTTAATATTTTTTAAATAAACATGACAATTATTAGAATTAAAATATGTTAAATATTAACCATTAAAAAATTTCAAACAAAATTAAAGAAATTATTTTTTATTGTACTAAAAACAAAATATATTAATACTCTTAACAAAAAATAATATTTAAATAAATTTATTCATAAATATTTTAAAATAAAAAATATAAGAATAGGAAAATAATATTTTTATAATTTAAAATAAAAATCATGAAAAACCTTTATAAATTAATTTATCTATAAACTAATTTTTATTTATGAAAAAATTGATTTATTTTATTTCCAATTCTCCATGAAAACATTGCTTAAAACATATTCAAGCTCAAATTCTACTGTCTTCAAAATACATCAGTTTTAACAATGTAAAATATATCAAAATAATCAGTATATTTTAAAAATATAAATTAAAATAAAATAAAAAGTCGTCATAGAAGGTTCTAGAAAAAATGGTTTGTGGTATGAAAAAGTAAGATATAATATTTTAAAGTATATTAACATGTAAGACCGCATAGCGCAGTGGATTAGCGCGTCTGACTTCGGATCAGAAGGTCGTGGGTTCGACTCCCACTGTGGTCGATTTATTTTTCCATAAAACATTATATTTGCGATTTAGAAATCCAGGAAATGGAATTATAGGCAGTGCTTCAATTTGCTTGATAATTTTTTATCCACTTTGGGATGTGGAGTGAATTTGTTAGCATTGTTTGGTTCATTTGAAATTAATTAAAATAAGAAAAATAAACTAGTTTGAAATGCTCCTTTAATATGATAAAAGTCTTTATGTAGTTATTATTGAAATGGATTGTAACATCGAGTTAATTATTATGAGCTGTTTCACATCAGGTTAAGTGAATTAACTGTTATTCATATTAAAATAATAAGTATAACTTCAAGAGAAAAATTAAAACCTTTAATATTGGCTAGTTATTTGAATATAAAGTTATTTCATGTATAACATAACGAAGTATTAATTAAAATTAAACTAATTTTATTTTAACTTAACTTTTAATAAAGTTAATCCTATAATATTCTTCCGCGGTAAATATTTTATAATTATTTTTATTAAGGTGATAAATCATAATTTGAACCTGAATCCAACACACTATAAATACTATTTTAGTTTTCAGTAAGTATTTAATTCAGTTTTTCATCTGGATGTTTAGTGATCATTCAATTGTTCTCGTCCTGATTTGAAAAGCTTTCGAGATAGGAATATGGAATTGGAAAAATGAAACGCATGCATCGACCAATGCAAATAATTGAGCCAACTAACATCATAAATTTACTTACTAATTAAACTAAAACAAATATTTATAAATTTTTTGATAGTAGAAAACGTTATTTACTGTAATAATTTATTCTAGTTTTAAATCAAAATGAGATAAAGTTTCATGTATAACTTTAACACTCTAACACAGTTCGATAGTAAACATAATGACAACAAACAAAATAAATAACTCTAAATTATTAAAGTTATATATTTTTTTTCTTATAACATAATATTAATATTGATAATGATTATTATCAATTTTTTCTCTTCTAACACAGTTCTATAGTAAACATAATGACAACAAATAAAATAAATAACTATAAATTATTATAAATCATATTTATTTTTTCTTATAATATAATATTAATATCTTATCTAACACCTTTGTATTGTTTCTAATTAGAAAACCAAAAATTTTAATGTTCAAATTAATAAGTCTTAAATTAAATCAATTATGATATGTAAGAGACTTTTTGTAGTATGACTATCATTTATTGAATTAAAAAAAAAAAAAAAAATTTTTTTTCTTTTTTTTTTGTTTTTTTTTTTTTTTTTTTTTTTTTTTTCTTTCTTTTTTT
>Ga0209489_100376_pt1 | contig 79805 bp, 30 predicted proteins | sample SiratrowhiteBW_FD_187527 | JGI IMG/M metagenome (GOLD analysis project Ga0209489, IMG submission 187527) | Root nodule microbial communities of legume samples collected from California, USA - Siratro white BW (SPAdes) (version 2) | ecosystem: Host-associated > Plants > Roots > Nodule | place...
TATATATATATATATATATAATTTTCTCATTATATAAGAAAAATTAGGAGTTTTATTTATTTATACTATTAATACATTTATATTGCTAGTGGTAACATATATCAAAAAAAAATTCAAAGATTAGCGTGAATGGTGAGTGGTAAACAAAAAATGTTATTGGTCGCTCTAGGATGATCGAGGCTTTTATATCCATATTCCAACTGGTGTCTGGATAAACTGCTAAAATAATTATAGATTTGAAAGTTTGATTAGTAAATGACCTTACATCCCTTTGATTAGTAAGAGTTTTGGGTGTAACTTTCTTCAAACACTTAGATGAAATAAACTTACTTTACTCAGATTATCATTCAATGTGTGTTACATGTAAAACTTCATTTCATCAATACAACTTGTCTGACCACATTGTGAATTCTCCATGAAAACGTCATTATCTTCAATCTGATTCATTTTACTCTGAATTTCTTTAAAATGTGTTCAACAAAATTAAGTTTGTTTTGTCTCACATGATTTTTTGGATCAAGCATGTCAGATGAAGCCTTAGGTTTGTCTATCTTTTATAATTTCACAAAACGACAAAAAAACTCATGTTTGTTTGTCCTTCAAAGTCTATTAAACAAAGCTTCAACTTGTCTAAACTTCAGGATTTATCAAACTAAGAGTTCTAGACCAAATCTTTAGTTCATTAACTAGCAAATCATATGTAAGTTTCCAAATTAAATTATTTCATCTATGTTATTAATTTAAATCCAAAGTGTGTATAGTAAATCATCCAAATTATCTAATAACAACATTAAACATCTTATTGAAAAAATATTATTTTATAATTTTTGGATGTTACACATTACACAGGTTGAGTGATGCTCCCATGACCTATTTTCATTATATTCAACATTATAATGAGTGTTATGGTTTAAAGTGACATTGTATTGGTTAATATTATTATGGGAATGCTTATAAATAATATACATATATGAAATGAATTTAGTTGAGGTCAAGGACTTGCAATGATACGCGAACCATTGTTTAAATGTATGTATTAAGTATGAATGTTTATGTTTAATAGAGATATCCTAATTCTATTGATTATTTAAATCATGTATGTTAACATATTATGTAGCAAGAAACTGATGAAAAGTTTATTGCATATGGAATGTATAGATATTTGATTATTTAAACTTATTCAGGCCTAGGAAGTTAAGATTCCATACCTAAAGAGCTTAGAATAAGTTAGATATTATTTTATGGTAGGACATACTTAATACAAGTATTCTAAAGTGTGTTAGTTGAATTCCCTATTTTATACTCATTTTATACTTAGATCCATGTATCGATTTATAGTTGAAAGAATATATTAGATAGTGGAATGTGTTTTGATTATAGTCATATGAATTGTCTGGAATGAATATCTTGTAATTAGTGGTACATGAGCATATATAGCTCCAAGTTTTGGAGGTGAACCTGACAAAAATGAGTAAACTGCGTTAATTACTATTAATTTTGTAAACCCTTTAAATTATATCACATTAATTTTATTATAATTATGTGTATATAAAAATTAGTTCAATAAAATCTTGTCTAGTAACTTCACATAATCGTCCAATATAAGACATAGCATTTGTTAGTAATCTCTTAGTATCTATTGAAACCAGGGTTGTTTGAGTAATCGCCTTAGTGATGTTTCAACTCAATAACAAGAAACTATGTCTAGGCGCATTTCACAAAAGTTGCTTATGTTAGTTATGTACTACTATATATAGGAACTTGTAAGACAATTAAACTAACTTAAAGTTATTGTTCACTTGTTTTCACTAAAAATGAGATGGGCAATAGTTCATTGTAAGTTAGTATCTACTGAGACTAATGTTATTTAAAATAGTCATTTCGTGATGTTTTGACTCAATAACAAAAAATATTATTCATATATCTTCTTTTGTATGTTTAGATGTATTTTATAGAAGTTACTTATGATAATTAAATAATATATATATATATATATATATATATATATATATATATATATAGACAATTAAAACTATTTTGAAGTTATTGTCTACTTATTAATATAGTGAAACTTCTTTTTGAGATAAAAATTTTAAATTGTATGTTATATGCATGAATTTTGTTATAGATGTAGATTGAAATTTATTAAAATTTCAATTAAATTATATTATTGTGTGTAAATTGAAGTTTATTAAAATTTTTAATTAAATTATATTATTTTGTGTGTAAATTGAGTTTTATTGAAATTTTAATTAAACCGTATTATTTAATTAAACCATATGATTTTATGTGTAAATTGAAGATTATTGAAACTTAGTTTAATATTATTTTGCGTGTAGATTGAAGTTTGCTGAGACTATTAAATCATAATATTTTAAGTTTATTTCTTCTAATTCTTCCTTTATTAATCTTCAACCCTTTCATGTGGAGTCTAATCTCTATTATTGCCTTCGTGTTTATGTGATAGACACTTGTATAGTATATGTTGTAAGACTATTCCACAACAATAAGTTACTTAAATAGGATATTACATTAAACACTTTATCACTTCGGTAGCTAGTACTATCCACAAAGCTAGCATTAACGTGAAGCCTTTTGTTATGAGACCCCACTTATCATTTTAGACAAATTCTTCCTCCACCCCCATACCCTCTTCCTGCACCCCCATATAATTTTTTTATTCCATGACTGCCCTTCATGAAATTACATAAATATCCTTATCATTTTTTGAAATTGTGAACCGGATGGGGGTGCATCCGGTTCTCATTTAAAAAAAAAATACAAACCGGACGATCTCATCCGGTTCTCAACCCAGCAGATCGAAAAATTCTCAAATTCGCTGTCAACAGACCCCCAAATCCCAAATTAACTACTCTAATCATCAATATCACCTACTAATTGCTAATAAACATCACAAATTGGTTACCTAATGCTTCTATAAAGGATTAATTGAAAGATTTTTCGATCTGCTAGGTTGAGAACCGGATGAGGTCGTCCAGTTTGTATTTTTTTTGAAAATGAGAACCGGAAGCAACTCCCATCCGGTTCTCATTTTCAAAAAATGTAAACCGGATGACCTGGTCATCCGGTTGGGAAGGGGAAGGGTTTTATTAAGATAGGAGTATTTATGTAATTTCATGAAGGGCAGCTATGAAATAAAAAAATTATATGGGAGTGCAGGAAGAGGGTACGAGGGTGGAGGAAGAATTTGTCATCATTTTAATATGCAAACTCAATTATAACCATTGAGGCTATAGACCAGTTTCTGATTATTCATGGTCGACTCCTGGACATAAACCACAAATGTTTTTTTATACAAGTATAGAATAATTTTTATATTAATTTTATAAATAAATTCAAATTACTTTTTGCATTGTTTAAAAATTAAAATGATATACAATTAAAGATATTATTATATTCTCTATTAATTTTTTGACGAGTTACATTAAAATTTAAGTATATATTAAATAATTTTTTAGTTTATTGTACCATGAAACATGAACATATAATGGATTAAGATTATTTATTTCAATTATTTGATTTTTAAAAAAAATATAAAATTAAAAACTTCAATTATAAAGAACTAAAATTAAATGGATATAAGATAATAACTTTAAATCACTTAATTTCATAACAAAGTAAAAAAAATACAGATAAAAACTTCAATTATAAAGAAAATAAAATTAAAAGTTAACTTATTAGTAAATAATATAATCATAACAGTGAATTACGGAAAGTCCAATCTCCTCCCCCGCTTTCTTGGTCGAAATAGTATATAATAATAATAATAATAATAATAATAATAATAGTAATAGTAATAATAATACAGATAAAAAAAATTATGACAAAGATAACGATAAATAATTAACAAGAAAATAAACAAATCACATCATCAAGGGGCACAAGAAAAAATGGGTGAAGATAGTCACAGTAGTTCATCTCTATTTGCTTTTCTTCAGTGACCCCAAAGGATGAAAATCATTAAATCCAACAAATGATTCCATCCTGATGGCACCATAATTTTCTTGAGAACATCATCAATTTCAGATTGAACTTTTTAGAATGCAAAGGTGAAGAAATAAATACTCCAAGTAAACTACTCAATAGTTGTAAGAGTCACTTCAGATACCCCAGATTCCAAATTTAAAAGAAAAAAGGTTCAGGGAACAAAATCAACAAGATATGCAACAACTCTTTATTTAGTTATTATATTAAAGTAAATGGGATCGACGGCGCCTTTGATGTGGCAGCCACACTGAAGGCATGGCAATAAACTTAAATGGCAAAGTTCCCATGTCATGTTTGAAATACCCCAGGTCCAGATGCCCATGTAAAAGGACTAATGTTACATAAATTATCCTTAAATACTAAGTATTGAGGGAAGGACATAGTTCCAAAGTCCTAAAATTACTGTCGAGCACCCTACCGATGGGAAGGTTCTAGAAAAGAGGCAAGCTTGGAGGGAAACGCACATGCATCCACTCTCTCTCATATGTGACCAAATGTGCCCATCCAATCTCATCAAGCAAAGACAGTTTTAGATCGTACAATTTCTTTTTGGCAGGCTCAGCATCATCTTGAATTATGTCACACAGTACCTGAATCGAAGGAGAAGAGGTTCAGAACCTGTTGGTGATTTATCTACCCAATGCCCCTTTACCCTTACAACCTATCACCAGCAAAATATAACCACACTTGCATTGAAGACACGCATGAGTTACTTCATGATTATAGATTGCCTAATTAAAAATTCTAATAACCTAAAGTTGTGTCTTGGAATCATTAATCAGGTGTTACAATACGCAATGATGAAAAAGACTGATCATACCAGTCAATTTCACCCTAGACCTTTAAATCGAGTCTCTTGAGTGTCCGATTCATACAATCCACACTTTTGAGCTTGTGTCTTTTCTTTTCAAAGGATATCGTCCATAAAACCAGAAGACATTCTTTCTAGTTTTTTTCTATTTCTCAAAGGACTGGCTAGTAGCTAATATCGTTTTAAATACTGAAATGTTTGAACTCATTTTAAGGTATGATTCCTGTTCATGGTTAAATATAAATGTGTATTACTTTATTAATATATCAGTTTATTACTTTAATATGTTATAAAATTAAAAATATTTTAATTGCACTAGTTTAACTATGGTTAAACCATTGACGTCCCTTTGCTAATTCGACTATTAGTCCAGTTTCAAAATATTGATAATACGTGACTGATTACTTAATAAATCTAAACCTAGGATCAAAGAATCGTGCCGGGTCTACATAGTAGACTCCAGTGCCATAAGATACTATTAGTAAATTATTAATTAATAAATTAACGAGTTACATGCAGCAACCAATGCAAGACTTGCAAAAAATAAATACCTTCAATGCTGTCCCAAGCCTTTGAGCTCGCCTCTCACGTGTTACTAAGAGGATTCCATATTTAGCTGACTTCACATCAACCCATTTCTTCAGTTCTTTGAAATTCTCTTCAAACAAATCTCTGCGATCATCTGTAGATTGTTTTTTGTCCAAGCCTCCTTTTGCCCCTTCTGTGCCAGCCAAAGTGGGGGACTTATCTCCGTCCTTTGACAATATACACCAAGTCAAGTCTGCAACCTTTTATTGGTAAAAAAATAATTAAATGTAACCACCATCATAATGGAACTGTGACGCATTTAAGGAGGGTTTCCGCATTTTCATCCGAAGAATAGTGCGGATGACTCAACTCAAACTAACCAAACGAGACTGTAAGTGAAATGCGGATAATAAAATCCCATAAATATCATGCCCATCAGATTTGTAGTTTCACTAAAGCTTATGAATTTAACTTGTACCCACAGTTAGAGTGAAAAGTTTTACATAGACATTCAATGAGATTTAATCATTTTATTCTGCCATACCGTCCTATTCATTAATAGAATGGGGTTACACAGGGAAATGCAACTGGATGTCTCAATATTTTACACGCGCAAGAGAAAAATACTGAAGTTGTCGCCTCACATTACAGGATATTTCCTATTCTTGGGTATATTTTCAATAAATAAGATCAACCACTACAACTTCAAATAGCTACTAGGATAAAATAAAACAACCTCTCTATTAACCTAACATGACAAGTGGAACAGACTTCAGTAATAATATCTGCATGTTTCTTCACTTAGTTTAGCATGTGTTTAAATTATTGATGAAAATGTACGATAATTGCTTTAAAGAGCCTGATCACAAAAAAGAATAAAGAAGATCAAACCTTTAAAGACTCAATCTCTGCCAGCGCAAGCCCCTTTTGGTACAGTGCCTCTGCCAATTGGTCTCGGGTTAACTCCATCTTTTTCCTGATATTCTACAGTGAGAATGAAAGATCATTTAATGCCAACAAATTGCAAATAACCACTGATGGAAATGATAATATATACTTTGGAAACAGTAGGAATTTATCAAGCATTGGCAATTAGGAAAAAAAAAAAAAAAGTCCAATTCTTTTTATTCTTGTAAATATAAGTTATATTATTTTTTCCAAGCAAGCAAATATCAGCATACTGAGTGCTAAGTGTACTCGAGCATTCACAGAAACCTCTCTTGAAATGTATGCTTCAGTACCACAATGCAGAGTGAAAGTAGTGAAAAATTATTAACATAGATAGAATAAAGTTCTATAATAAATTTGGTGAAGAACAATATTAACATTTGATTCCATTACTGCATAGAAATATTTACACCATAACAATTTATACAATGTTTGCGTTTAAATTAATCTACAGAAATATAACTATTTGAGTCTTTTCAACAGAGTCCCCACACTATTTGAGAACTTCCGAGTATGTATACATATTTCATAAGCATGTAGTTATATATCCATACTTAATTAAACAGTCAATATACGTAAGAGTATTTTGCAGTTCCCTCAAATAGAACCCAGTCTAACCGTAGGATTTAGCACATTTCAATAATTGTTGGTTTCAGCATATATTAAGTAGCCGTAGGACAACTGTCCTCAAGACATAAGCTGTAATTAGTTGATGAGCTACAATTAGTTCTTTAAGACCTGTAATTGCTCTCTTAATTTGCTGTCCTTACAGTATTAATAGATTATATGTATGCAATAACACACAGGATTTCTGTCTATCTTCTGTTCTTTAGAAACCATTTCAAAAACACACAGGCAATGGAATAACAACTATTATTGAAGACAAGATTGGGCACCTCTGCTTCTTCCTCTTCTGGATCATTTTTTCGTGCAAAAAATTTTGCCAGCTCTTCTCTATCAATACTGTCAATCACCTCATCGGCTGCACCAATCACCTGCAAATTGCAATCATGATATTTATAGTTTTATTGACACCAGCACAAACTTCAATAGGATAAATTTTCCATATAAACCCATTAGGACTCAAAATATTAATAAGATAACTAAGGTGGGATTATGAAGTGCAAGAGTCAAGTACCTCTTCATCATGATTAATTTTGTCTTTGACATTACTCCTAGAAACTAAACCTTCCAAAATGGTTGCAAGTAATGGAGTGTACTTCGGATATTCTGACTGCAAGGAAACATAACATATTCATGTACTACTTAATGGACAACTAATTAAATTTATCAGAAAATATAGAGCCAAAATTACAATTTTGAAGAACAGAGAAAAAAAAACCTTGTAAAAGAATATAAACCAATTATTGTTGGACTAAAACTAAAATGAAGGCAAAAGACAAATTAGTACAAAATTTTATGTACTGACTTTAAGCAAGGCAGATAGCTTTTTCCACTCCGAGCGCTCTTCAGCAGTTTCTTGTTTTAGGCTTGCTAGAACTTTTATTTTGGTATCTCGTACCTGATGGACAAGTAAAATTAAAGAACCACCAAGGCATGAGATAAACATTCTAAAATCTTTAAAATAAAATCTACACCATGATATCAAATTTAAGGCATAATTAAAGTACAAAGGATATTTACAATCATCTGTCTCGTAAATTGTGTACTATACAATATACATGCATGCTCCACTTAAATGGTAAAGGCATTTAAATATTATCATCAATTTACCATAAAAGAAAAAAGTGCAGCCATCATTCACTTATTCAGTCAATATTCGTCGTTTTTTATGATTACTAAAAAAACTGGGTAATATTTAAGATAATGGAATATTCTAAACTACACGCTTTCAAATACAGTATCAACAAGTAGAAAATATTCAATAAAATGCCATTAGAAAGGTTATGAACTTCAGTGATAAAATAGTCAGTCAAAGGTGTACTAGTTAAACTTCACTACAAGAGACTCGATATATCCTCATTCACATCCATTTACCAATATTTCAAATAATGAATTTTTATAATAAAGCAAAAAAATATGGTATAGAACACAATTGCCTTAAGAAAAGTTATGCAAAAAGAGCATGCATTGAACCTTAAGTAAAAACAGGAAACAAATAAGCAGAGGAAGCTCTTCTGCTAATGTATGACTTTCATAATACCTCTTCGTTTAAGCGTTCTGAAACAGTCTTCTTGGAAGATAAGGAAGAGCCTTTTCCCTTGTCCTCGTCAATCTTTCAAAAGAATACACGTAATTTAGACATAAACTTCAGTCACATATTATATAATAGTTATATAATAGTTGATTCAACTCAGCACAGTCCAATGCTTGCTCAAATACTAGTTATGAGCATGGGATGTGAAAGCAACTTTATAAGGCAGAGAGTGACCTTATTTGGGGGAACTACATAAGAAATTGTATATGAAGCAGGGTGCTTCTCAGGATTTGTATTTTCTCCCTGACCAGCAAATGATAGCTTCCCATATGAAATTGCCCCTAGCAATACAGATCCCTGTGGAGAATTCTGCAGAAATTTTACAAATACCGTTATATAGTGTCTGTAGCAATATCTGAAATGTTGACAGTAAATGGCAATGTACCTTGGGAAGCTTTTCTTTTTGTGGTGGACCAATATACAATCCTTCTTTTATACTGCCAATAAGCAAAAGTCAACACTAACACAAGAAGAAATTTAAACCAAGACTAAAGACCTACTCACATACCCTGGAACTAGTGACAAGGACTTAAAGGAACCATTTCCCATCAGTGGGCCATCAGGTTGAGAGAAAAAGCTTAACCGAATGATATCCTAGAAGCAAACAAAACATAAAAAAAGAAAATGAATAAACAAGCAGAAAGAATACTTCTAAACTTTAGTGGTCCATACGGAATTTTTACAGCTAGACAGCAGAAGCACTCTTTGATAGAGGCATTTATAACTCCATTACAAATTATTTTCAAACAAAAGTGTGAGTGTCAAACATTTGGAGAATTACAAACTTCGAGAATCAAGACTAAAGGTTCTTCAATTTGGGTAACCCCACAGCATCATCTGATTTGTGTAATGCAGCTGCCATGTGTTTGTAATATTGTAGTAGTCTAGTAAAAACACCATTTAATAATATTTTCAAAACTCTCCCCTTAATAAGATTTATGGTGCCTTGACCCCAATTTTATCATGAGTCACATTCTTAAAACTACTTCAAAAACCTTCAATCATAGTTGAAAAGCTCTTCTAGACTTCAGCAGCAATTGTCAGTTTGTGAAATTCTTATAATTGATATGATACACTACCTTCTCTTCCAAATTTCGCTCAATGAATAACACCAAATGCTTCATCTTTTCCAAAATCTGCACATTGTCATGCCTGAAACAAATAAGTTATAAACTATTATGAATGCAAGTGATGGGAACCAATGAGAACAATCATGAGAAATCATTCTTTATTAGATACAAGTATAATGATAACTCTCTTTTTGGCAGTTATTGGTAGAAAATAGAAGCTAATTTATTATTAGAATAGGTTTAATCATAAATATCTAGCAGTTGTGTACTATTAGAATATGTTCAATAATAACTGTCATGTTGACAATTTAGGATAGAGTAAGAAGTTAAATGCTATTGAATGTAGGTATAAGGGGGAATATAAATATATGTGGCTGTTTTGTCTCCTTTGTACTTCGGACAGATAACTAATCTATGTAGGAGTCTATGACTCTAGGACAGTAAATACTTCTGTATTGTATGTATTCGTGTGATTTCATAATTCTGTTCAACTGGTATTCTATCTGTAAGGGACAAAGTCGAATGAACTTTTATGCATAAATATTTTATGAATCTAGAAACATTGAACTTACGCTATGCTAGCTGTCTTATTAGAAGTATAAATAAATCAACCTTTCAAGTCCTCTTAACAGTGTTAGTTCACTACTAGCATTCAACCGCTACCAATGAATTGAATTATATTTCAAAATTTACTAAGTCAAGTAATGTCATCAGGTCTATATAAAGCTCCAATGTGAACAAAGAAGTATGTGCACTCTCATGTCCAGGGTTTATGCTAACAAAAAGACATGTACCTCAAATATAACTGTAAAGTATATTCTCCTTTGGGAAGATTAGAAGAACTTGGATAGACATCTCCAGTTGAATATATGCGCTATAATCAGAAAAGATAAAGCATGAGATATAAAATATATCATAAACAGATATGGTATATGTTATTTAGAGAAATGGCCATTTTATTCTTTTCCCAGCTTTCTCCTAGAGCTAAAAAACACGAGATAATTTCGTTAGAGAAAAGTATTTCTAAACATGTGCAAGAGCTACCAAAATAGAAAAGATGTTGGAATACACCAAGGAAACAGATATCATCTGGCAAAGCCCATTGCAGATTTACACTGGCATTCTCACCCAATACGTTATGAATCCCACTACTTCATAACCTGACTATTAGTATATTATAATTAGTGCGACAAAAATTTGCAAAAATTAAAACTCAATTTTTACATAAGAACCCAAATTAGATGCATCTTATTATTCATAATAATGAGCAAAAGAATATCTAACAAACAATTTATACTTTTTAGAAGGTAATTGAATGTTAATATACCTTGTTTGGGTCAGAAATCATGTAAAATTGGGACTCAAATTTAGTGTCATATATCCGGTCATTTAACAATGGTATGTGAGGTTTTATTTGAGCTCCATCTTCCAATTTGATCTTGTAGCTGCAAAATCAGGATACTGAGAAAAGGCCATCCACATCATCTAAAGACAAATGGCACATAAAAAATTTATAGCTCACGTCAAAATCAGTGCCAGTATCTGCTTTCCAGAAGGAAGTTTGTCACGATCTGCTGAAAGTGCACTAATCTTAGAATCTACTGGTCGATATGGTACCCTAATCTGAAAGTTAATACATTAGGAACCAGGTAAATCTTATTGGTATTCCAAAACAACAGCATGGCATAACAGGATATTATAAATATAAGGACAGAAAAGTAGCTTTAAAAAGATAACCTTGTTTAGAATTGCCACAGGTGCAAGTTCCTCAGATACCAGAAGTGTTTCAGTGTCAATCCTAACTGGTGCCTCACTACCATCAAGTATAATACCTTCATTGGCTTTTATTCCGTGAAACACAACCTGGAATTTTATGTAGACAGTAGACTTGTATCTTCAACACAGAATGAAATAACTCATCATATCCCACTTTATAAAAGAGATCATACATGAAGCCCAAACAAATCATTCATGGAAAAAGATCCAATTATGTTTTCTTCAGAGATTTCAATTTACTGTATCAAGAGGAAGGAAAAATCATGTTTATTCGGGCAGCCTTCACCTTTTAACATTTGTTAATTAAGTTCCTGATTTGTTGTATAGATGAAAAATGAAAAAATATCAACCATTATCACACAATGCAAGCAAGGTGATATAAAAGAACTGAGATGCATCTAACATCAATTACCAAAAATAATAGGACAAATCATCATGTGCCATGCAATTCAAAATGTAGAAGATTTCTCATTTTATCAAAAAGAAACAGCACAGTCTATCCAAAAATCAGAGAGCGGGAAAGTTCATCTTCATAAGAATTCTATTACCTCAAAATCCACACTGGCAGTCTCATGACTCCCTATGCCACTTGACCAAAACTGAGAAATGACTAGTTCCAATGTCTGACCACTTACTACCCTAAAGGCAAAGCTTTTGGCAGCAGGAGAAGGAAAAGTTACAGCAGCCTCCCATTTCAAAGGTCTTTGCAGTGGGCACAGCTGGGATAGAATAAATGTCAACAAGATTACCGTAAGCTGACAAAGTTTCAAGCCACAAGTCATACCTGAACAGCATCCACATAAAATCTTCTTGCTGTGTCGAAGTCTGATGTTTTCATCGTTGCTTCGGCCCAAGTTGCACCATGCGGCACTTTGATGTATCTTCTTTCTATATGGCCTAGTGAAGCAAAAAACAAAAAGCAAATAACTGAAAATGTTAAACTGATTTAAATATATGCACTTCCTTTTTTCGGTCTAGGATTAGTATATGGATTAATCCATTGCGTATGACCCTTGTGCTACACTAGCACTCACCCAAACAGGAATAAGATCTATAAAAGTAGTCTAACTAAGTAAGTAGGACCATCCCCTTCATGTCTCTCCCACTGTAAGCACTGATTTAGGGCTATATACATGAAACTATAGAAGAATAGTGAATTGGAATGCAAATATGAGATAAATAATTTAAGACAAATCCAATAGAGAAGAGAACGGCTACTGTGGAATACTTAATATTTTGGTAGCTATGCATTATGTTAAGCTCTAGGGAAGAGAGAAACATTCAACTGAAACTGTGTTTCTGACATAGCATGGGTGCTTTATTTATATTGAGAAAAAACAAGCAATAAAATAGAGGATATTTAATATCCTCTAGTAACAAAGACATGGTATGGGAAAATAAAAATGCTCCTAATAATACATATATAATCTAGATATTCCTTATTATATAAGATCAACTCCTTATTTTATTTTTATAATTATAACACATTACATGTAGATCCCAGATTTAAAACCTTAGTAGGACACCAACGAAAAGAAGTATGAAGATAAACTTAATCAACTAATGCCCACCTGGCTGGAATAACATCTTTGAAAAAGAAATTTGTGGAGGCAGGTTAGTTACAGCCTTAGGCTTTGTTATGGTGATTGGAATTCTGAAAAGGGGACCACGCCATGGAGCTTTGTAGTCAATACCATAGACCTCAAAATAATGAAGACCATCAGAAAGATTGGAAGGATCGACCACTACACTGAAAATGGGAGAAAACAAATTGTCATTAAGAAAACAGAACTACATATTAACATTATTTAAGAAAAACTCAGTTAAATAACCATTAAAAAAAAGGAGATGTATCCTAATTCTATTCTAGTTCAACATAGCGAATTTTCCTTCAGGAAGAAGTTGTAATCAAGATATTGTCTTTTTGAAGTTGTTGTAAACTACTTTTAGTGGACTGCTTATACTATAGTGTAAATTAGATTTCTATTGGGTTGGTTAGACTTTAGACCTTTTTACCTAAAATTAATTATGCATAGCTTGTTCTGTGCCAACTATAGTAGGTAGAAACTAGTAATTTCTATGTCACAAGTTCACGCAAATTGTGGATATTTTTTAATAGGCAAAGAGTTGCATCATCATTCTACTCCAACAATTTTAATATTGTTTTATCGGTAATCCCAAAGCAATGCTTGTTAGAAATATAAGAAATATCTAAAGATATTATTCTAGAATATGTAAAAGTATCTTAGATGATCTTGTTAGAAATCTCACATCAATCAAGAGATATAACCAAAATATAATATATAAGTGAGTTCAAACCTCCCCTTACAACTTGATTTTGTAGAACTAAGTTAGAAGACAAAATTCAATTTCTAAGATGATAACAGAGTCTATCCTAACAAGGTTTGTTAGGTCTATCATACCACCCACAAATATTTTAACATTCTCTCATTCCGTCAGTCAATGTGTTCGCTCAGCATTTTTTTTTTAATTTTTTTTGCCTTTTGGTAGTTCTTGTGTCCTGAGAAATATTTTTGCTTTCAGGCAGTTGTCGTGTCCTTTGGTCATTTTTTCTTTCCAGCCATCGCTGCAATCTATGAGCATTTTTAGCTTTCCGTTAATCATTGTGTCAACTACCCATTTTCACTCTCCAATATTCTTCAAGCCCTCTAACTAATTTTAACATGTTTGGCTCATAATACATATGTTCCAGCTTAAGGAAGAGTGTTAAAAATATGATTTGAAAGGACAAAACTTATTGAAGATTGATTGTCACTTTGACTAAGAGATCGTCTTGTCCTAGAAATATCCACTAGCTTCGTCATTATTATTTTGTCAACTCCAGCAACCAAATGACTGACATGTTTACTAAGTCTCAAGAGGGTCTTGTGTTGATGACATTAGTAACAACCTCGTTCCCGTTATATTCAACACATATGATACATATACTCCAACTTGAGGGGGAGTTTAAGAGATATGATTTTATTATGTTGAAGATGTTATTCAATTACATTAAATAGGGAGATATGACATGATTTCATAAAGAAATATCTTGCCAAATATTTCACATTATTATATATTAACTTTGTTCCTCGTTAAGATATATTTTCCTCATTATAAATAAGAATGCTCATGTGTGTATAGACCTCACGGAATTCATTGTATCCTGTCTTGGTTTCTCTCTTCTCAACATGGTACCAAAAGTGTACCATCTTCCATGACTTGCTAACAGTCCTCCCGTTCAAATCCTAGGAAATTTTAAGTGGACTTTTTGGAAGTAGGCCCCTCGTTTTCACTTTCAAGTTAATTGGGTGTTAGATATTGATATTTGAGGCTTGCATCTTGTGGTCATCTTGGTTAGATGAAAATCGCAAGTAGGGTTGTGCAAGGCAGCAATGTGTCTACTTCAAAATTATTATACAAGTAAAATTTGTACCATGAAATGGTTATATTTGATATTGATTGCTGGACATGCCATGTACAAAATTATGATAACAAAGACACAATTGCTTGACAAATGCAAAGGAAGTGTTTTCACTCAGGCAGGAAGGATTCACAGAACACAGGCAAGGTAAGGAAAATCATTTCAATTCCCCACAAAATTCATACATCAAATTATTAGCATAAAGATAAACCAAAGAAAGGTGTTTAAATCTTGTTCGGAAAACTTTGCTCATAATTTCATTAAGGAAGAGATGTACAAAATTGAAATATTAACACATAAAGCTAAAGACACAGAACTCAAACAATTTGATCAACAGAAACATCAGTACATATCTAAGAAATTAATATTAATATTGAAATAAAAAAAATCAGGAGTGTATTAATTTCTGTTTATAACCAACAACAGTAGACAAGGGCAAAGACCGTTCTATCAACACATTCAATATAAAATTATGGCAATATATGCAAAAAATGAAAATAACGGCAAAGTAAAGGACACTAACTTGAAGGTGCGACCATTATTAGTGAGCAATAGATAGTCAGGGGCCTTCACAACTGTCTCTTCTGTAGAATGTAATTCAATGTACTCCTCAAATGGAACCAAATCCCCTAAGTTGTCAGCATCTTCATGAAATTTTGGATTAACTTGCACTGTCCACTGTGAATATATTCAACCAAAGTTTAAACAATCACTAACTGAAATCAGAGGATCAGCAGTGAAATTTACAAGTATCTGATGAGAATATTAGAATTTTGAAAAGTAGAAACGACAAGAGAAGACACTTGCAAAAGTTGGAGGATGTAATATATTGGTCAAAATACTTATTCAACGCTAAGTCAGCCAAATTAATTGGGAGATAATTATGTTTGGCATATTGCTATTAATTTTGAAATTCAATAAAACAAATAACTATTTTATAATTTTTCAGCATTATACCACTAATTATTTTGGAGGTCAAGTACTATGCACCAGACTGATAACTACCTACTTGATGAGATTGGATTGATCGACCCTCTATGTATGAAACTTTGGTTTAATAATCAAGTTACCATTGACATTCCATCAAACCCCATGTTATCATGAAAAAAAATTTAACACTTAAAAGTCAATTGCCAGTTTATTCAAGAAGAATTAGGTGAAAAATGAAAAATTTATTATGACATAAAACTACAAACACATGATAAGAAATCCCTAAGAACTAACAAAATCAAAACCGGAATAAAAGGGGGTGGGCGGAAGGAAAACCTAAGAACAAGAAACATGCAACATGCAACACGTCAGGTCAATCTTTCCTAGACCAGATGACAACCACCCAAAAATAACCATGAGCAGAACCCCACAAAGAATGTACAAAACCTAGTTCATCCTAGATGACCTAGAGACAACAAATATACCAAAGAAATACAGTAAAGATTCTTTTTCCAACAAAGTACACCAAATACACATGCAAATTGAAAGCATTGCAAAAGCCTTGTTTGAGAAAAAAAAGATTTAGCTAACACCTATGCATACTGCATGCTATAACTGGAAAACAAAATTAACAAGTAGCAGATATCTTCAAGAAGGCACTTGACGGGAGTAGGAATGAGAGTGAGACTGATTAACATTGTTCTGAATAACGTTTCCTATTTATATGTTGTATATATAGGAAGATTAACCAGGTATAATTAGACTAAGTAATGTAGGTTGTACAGGTTAGGAATCAGAATTATTAAGTTATTGACAACTGTAAAAACTGATAGGTCATTATTATTGTTTTCAAAAACAATTCTCTACTTTCTAACACTTGTTATTACCTTTACCACTTTTCTACTTTCTAAAAGTATGTCCTGACTTGAAGAAAACAGAAAGAGAATTACAGGACATGACCCTAGGTGTTTCTGCTTTCCTTTTTTAAAAAACTATTAGCTTTGAAAACAACTTTCAAAAAATAGATTTTTTTAATAAGAAATTGATAGCAACATATTGTAGAATTGTATTAAAAAATATTTTTTTAAACACCAAAAAAAAGTGAGAAGGGAATCAAACGTACAATTTTCCTCACCATTTTTTTAGCAACAGACAAGCCACATACTCTAATTTTGTTGTTTCATTTTCATCTTATCAAGGACGTAAACTAGTATAGTAGCATTGTTAACTCTTCAATTTCTCATCATTTGTATAATTCCTCTATCAGTTAACCAATATTGGATCCAAGTACAAATCATCAGTAACTGGTTTTCCCATCTTTAATTTCACTCCACAAGTTTCAAAAGACCTGACTCAATCATTGCGATCAACAAAGCACAACAAGTTTATCAATGATCTCACCTCAGTAGATTGCATGCAAGCACTAGCCTCCCTGAGGTAGATGCCCCTTGATGAAGGATCTGCCATTAGTAATCATACAAAATTATCATATATTTCTCTATCATCTAGCTTTTCCTCCAAAAACAAGTTACATGTAAAATTTCTTAATTTCAATTTAATGTTTTCTAATCTTAATAGTCCATCAAGTTGTCTAATTAATTGGATTATTTATCCATGGGCTTGAACCAACTAGCTATTAGGTGAAAGCAAATGAATGATTCTATAGTTAACACACCCGTCATACGAGAACCCTTAGTCACACAATATAGGCTGAGCCCACACTCTTATTAAAAGAATGAATTAAACTCAGATATGATATCATTTAACGGTCTGTTGGGAAGTTCCACATCAACTGCCTCATGTCTTGGAATGTGGTTTATATATTTGTTAGGCAACTTCACTTAATGCCAATTGGTTTTAAGATGAAACCTAACATGGTATCATAGTCTATAACTCGTCTTAGAAATGACCTATTCTGGTAGGCTTGCATAGTTTGGCAGGCGTTTGTGGAAGGGGAGTGTTGGAAAGTTCCCCATCACCTGTCCCAAGTCTTGAAGTGCAGCTTATATATTTGTTGAACAACTTCGCTTAATGTCAATTGGTTTTAAGACAAAATTTGACACAAACTACCCCATAAGCTTAAGCTGTTAGGTGAAGACACATGAATGATTTTAATCTCATGTACAAAAATGACAACTATACTTTCTACATTCACAAATAAAAGGGAAAGACAAGTTAAAATGTAATGATAGAGACTCACTAGCTTTTCCAGATTGCTGGATATTTATTTGATACCAAACACACGGAACATTTTGACACTTCTGTATATATTCAAAAGCCCTGTCAAGGAGTATATGATTTAAGTCAATAAATTTCAAATAACTACCATTTACTAAAATTTTCATTGAAGAAAAAGCTGGGAAAAATATTTAACTTGTCAACTTGCATAAGCCCTTGTCCAGTGGTTAATTTATCCTCAGGTAAATCACCTATGGGGACTGCAGTATTTTCAAGTGCTATCCTCACACTGTATGGACTCACAGGAATTCCCTCAGCCTGCATGCAGATCAATACGCACTCGAAAAACTAGAGATATATGTGCAAGTAAAGACAACTACATAAGATAAGCTACAAAAGAACCACATGCAAGAACCTTCATTGCACTTATAACCAATGCAGTTCCTCCACAGGCTGATGGTGATGCCATTGATGTCCCATTCATGAGCATACGCCGTTGCAGAGTCCATGTGGGAACAGGAGCAACTGCCCCACCCGGAGCACTCACACAAACACCAAGGTCTCCATCAGCTGTTGGTCCTCGGCTAGACCTGTATCCATCAAAAACATGCAATGATAATGTAAAAACTAATTAACAAAATTAAAGAAGAAGGATATAAGTCATCCAATTATTAAGTTATCCGGGAAGCAAATATACCAAGTGTATTCAAGCCCATCAGAAGGGGGTTCAACAACACAATGAGCACCAGCAGCCATAGCAGGAGACACATATGCACCAACGCCTATGATACTTGAAGAGGTACCACCAGGTGCACCAACAGTGCTCAATCCTGGCCCACTATTACCAGCACTGCTCACAAATATCAGACGATGCTTGTTCACCACCTAGAAGTAAATCAACCAGAATATCCAATACTTAGAAAATACAAAATGATGTGTAAATGATATAAGTGCCCAACTAAAATCACAAGTCTAAGAAAATACTTCATTAACGAGATCAACAAAGCGCCCATAGTCTGGTAGTAATGTTCCTTCACCATAACTCATGTTGATAAGGTCACACTTATGCTGAAAAGGAAATGTAGAACATCCATCATTAAAAGTCTTCTTTATGCAGGATGTTATAACATCCAAAAACAAACTCAGTTCATCAAAATATCCAGGATAATCAGCTAGAGAAGGAAAATTTTGAAGCACCTCCACAGCTGCTATCAGTGCCCGAATTAAACCAGTTCCTGTTTCCATTGAACCTAAGCGAGAATCCCCAATTTTACATGATATTATTTGTGCGCCAGGTGCAACTCCATTCAACAAGGGCTCCTAAAAGCAATATTGTATATCAAAAGGCTATTCCTCGTAAGAATATTGCACTGAATGATAAAACTATAGCAGTACCTTTGGGTGGAAAGCAGTAGCTATACCAGCAACATGGGTGGCATGTGGAGAACAGTCTGTTACGACACTCAAGACATTCCCATCATTATAGACATTAACAACAAATGTACAGGCATCTAATTTGCTGAAGACACCATACTTCCTCTCTATCCTGAAAGAATAGGCAGTCATAGTTAGCATTGGAACCATATATGATTTCAATGCATACCCCACTTAATAGAAACAAAAATGACAATAATTTCTTCAATAGATAAACAACATCAGTTTATTTTCTTCAATGGCAAAGAAAATTAATTCAGGAACATCTTAATTATAGTCAAGGGGTGAGAAACAATCTCTTCCTACTCACTTGTTAAGTTGCTCCTTTTTCAGTTTCTAGGAAAAAGAATGTTGTCTATTTGACATTTTATTCTTATTACATAAACCAGCAAAACATCTAAAAAACCTGAAAGAAGAACCAAATATATTTAGAAGCACTGTTTGCAGAATGGCATCTAAACTTTTTTTATATAAAAAAATTGTTTAATATTATCACATAATAATCAAGGGTCCAACTGTTTCAAAAATAAATTTCCAAAAACACAACAGCGCTCGGAAACTTCAATCCCATTCAACTCATTGCAAATTTTATTTTTATATTTAAAAAATGACAGCATTTTTTCATACATACAATATTTATAGTAGCACTTTGTTGTAGTAGAAATAACTCAGGAAATCAAGGTTGGAATCAATAGAACAAGGTTTACAAACCAAGGGCTGCATGCAGTGACATCAAACCTACGGTCCTTTATGGGAGGAAATTTGTTGCCAAAAAAAAAAAGCATCTCCCAATTTCAGGAGACATCTCCAGACAAAAGCTATCAACTAAGATTAAGATGTTTGATAAATATTAACACCGGGAACTAAATGTACCTATAATTAGTTAAAGGCACAAAACTAGCAAGCTTTCCGCTATTTGGATCATCCTCCAGACTCTGTGTGTCAAGGGCAACCCTCCAAACCTCTCCATCATGCCAGACAACAGCATCTATCACAGGCCCTCTATCATCATAGCTCTAAAACATGAAACAGCATCCCCTTTTCAAATTAAGGAATTTCAATTGACAAAAATCTCAGTGGGAGCACAAATACAACACAAGTATTAATGTTTCTCTTAATTTGAATATTTTCATCTTTGAAAGATGAGAGAGAGAACAAGAATTTCATTATCTGTGAGCAGAGTGGAAAAGAGTTTTCCAATATTATTTCATACAGTGACAATCATTGTATCATCCTCATTCCACAACTTATGAGTGTCCTTTTTAACATTTTAAAATCAAATCAATAATTTATTTCCTATTTCAAGCACAGGAAAAGGCAGATACCCAAAGAATAACAAGTAAGATTACATGCTCAGCACTCACCTCAGATTGCCTTCTCAGAATATCAAGTCTATTCTGGATATCTTCCCGAGTCCTTTTGAGATTTACATCCTCTACCTTGATGTGTTGCTAGAAAATGTATCATGATTTGTGTTATATAGAAACAGGATGATATACAAAAATAAAAACAAACACATCATGTCTAGAGTAGCAATGTAGCTATCCATAAAATTAAGAGTATTATCTATCATATGATCTAGTAATTAAAAAAATCAACACCAACTCAACAGTTTTCAATCATTAAATGAGCATCCAGAAGGACAATAAATAGCACATCACACAGTGCTAAGTTATACCCATATTCGTGGGCTATGTTTAATCTCTTAAAGAAAATTCTCATTTGTTCATAATAGACAATAGCACACAGAGGCACTACTTATTAGTACTTCCAGTAATAACATTAAGAGAATACACCAATGCAGTACTAATTAATGTATCAATGAGACACAAATAGGAAGGTGCATTAACAAAAAGAGAAGATGCTTGCCCCGGCAATATGCCATACCTACTAAACCAAATGTTGAAGTCTTATGAGTACATTATACGTAATTAAAAGTTCTACAGTCCTGGTAAGAATCAATTAAATTTCCAATGAACCTGATCAAAATCAGCAAGTTGTTTTACAGCCTTAGCAATTTCCTCCTGGTTTTTCTCATCCCACTTTTTCTTTCTTTCTTTCTGCCAATGGAAAATTCAAAAGAAGAAAACAGAAATTAGATCTAATAAACAGATGCATGAAGCCTAAAGGGAAACTAAAATATTTCCTAAAACTGCAATACAACCTTCAAACGAGAAGTCAAAGTTTCCGTGAATAGCTCATAAACTAATTTATAACCCACATGCCATTCACCAGAAGGATTCTTCCAGGATGTATTGATAACCAATGATGCCCCTGAAAAAATATTTTTCAGGAAGATTGAAACACAGACACGAGCTTAATAATTCAATGGTTCGTTTCCCTTGAGTAACAAAATTGAATAAATAGAAAATGGAAGAAACAGGCACCAGAGTAGGAGATACATGCATTCACACAAAAACAGCAGACAGAACACACAATAAAACAAGAAAAAAAATACGTCATCAGATTTGTAGGAGAGGAAACTTTAAGGACCTGTTTGGTTTCAGTTTTCAGTAAGAGTCTTTTGGCTGAAATAATAAAGAATTAATGAACCATCGTGGACAAGTGTTTATTTATCTTGATTTTTTAAAACAACATAATTAGGTAGGCATTTTAAAACCAAGAAAACAAAACATTTCAAATATGGTATTCAATCTGTAAGCATAAAAAAATCATTATCCTGTAAATAATAAAAAAAATGGAACACTGCCTCATCAACAGAAGGATTTTAACTACTCTGGGAAAAAATTATCTAACCAGTTTTAATGATTATTATTTTCTTCAAAACTGTTTTAGAATAATAAACTGAATTCCAAAACAATACAACAAAATCAAAACCAATCCAGCCATTGAATTCATACTTTGTCTCTTAACTAGGGTATCCTACAAAACACTTCTTTAATGTACCTGTGATCAAGAGTATCAATTTGCTTTCAGACTGACCTACTCACTGTAATAATTGTCTAGCTTCATCCCAAAACAAGGTCACATAAACTGTGCACGTAGTTTTCTTTTACAAATACATCCTGATTTACAAGCAATTACAACAAATACTGAAAAATGTCTAAACATAATTATTTGTACTAACAGGAAACATAATGTTCCTAGCACTAACCTGAAGCCCCAAAAATACGACCGTCAGGATCAGCCTTTACCACCTTTGAGGTATCAACATCACCACTCCCTGTGCTGAGGAAACAAAAAGTACCGTTATATTAAAAGAATTATCAGCTAAAATCCAACATGAAGTACTTTCTGTTTACCAATCAATGACATCGAGAACTTTTGGTTTTCCATCTGAGGTAATCTGTAATCCGTCAGCAGCTGGGTCTACACCAGAATCTGTAAACATGCAAATCTAATGATTGAACAAATTTGGCATATAAACAGTTAACAAATGCAATCATAGTATAAGAAAAACGTGCATACGAATACAGGCAACATAATCATTACTCTAAAAGGCATTCTAGCAGCGTCAGCAGATTAGATGGGCTCAGAGCCAACAAAAGAACAAAGTGCAAGTTACAATCATTACTCTCCAGTCTAGACGGAACATCGAAGAAACGCACTTACCATTAAAAAACTAGAAAAATGGATCCAGAGTATAACCAAAAGAGAAAATATATGCAAGCATAGCTTGTGACGAACACAGCGTTTATCTTAATCACCAAATCCAAAGCAAAAAAAAAAAAAAAAATTAAAGATTCGAAAACAACAAATCCTCGATATAAAAATGCTGACACAACACAAAATCTTAATCGCCAGCACTCCTTACAAACAAAACATTCTAAAGCACTAAAAGACACTTCATTAGCCCAACCAATCCAATATGAACAGGTTCTCTCTCTTCAGTCTTCAACAGGTTCTCTGATCAAAAACCAGACCGCAGAACCGGACATAACTAAATCAAATCAGTTCCATTCCAAACCAACAAACTCCGCTAATTTCAGCATTTCTTCAATATCTCTACATCGAGTCCAAACACACAATTAATCCGAAAACAAAAAACCGAAACGCATCTTAATTTTGATTAGCTCCACTCTCAAAACTTCACTCACATATTAATCACAACAATTTAAATAGAAGTCTCAAACACAGTCCTCAAATCCAGATTATTCCAATTGTTCACTTCCAAACACTTCAACATCCGAATTTTAAAACAATTAAAAAAAAATAGAAGAAAGCGTAGCAGAGCGAAAGTCAACGGCGCAAGAGTACCGAAGATGGCGATGAGAGCGCCGCGACCGTCGTACTCAGGATGAGCATCGAGGAAACGATCGACGCCAATCTCCTTCTTAGGCATGAGCGAAGCTAGGAAAGTGGATTCGTTCAGCTTGAACTCGCGCAGAGAGGAAGATCCATCTCTTTTCTTGTTACTGCTGTTCTCGCCAGTGGTCGTGGGAGTGGAGGAAGAACACGGCATTGGCCTGTGCAAGAAACGGTGGCGTTTCGATGAGAAGCTCTCGAAGGTCGAAGCTCTTCGTGAGTGCGAGTGCGTCTTCACGAGCGCGATCAGTTTATTATTGTGTGAGACTTAGAGCCTCGGGAGTGATGAAAATGGAGATGGTAGTGCCAGGGTGGATAACGTGTCCGTCGTTGGTTTTCTTGTGATGAAGAGAAAGAGAGGGTGTTTTCGTAATTTCGAACGAGGAGCTGACGTGGCAGTAATTTTATGAAAAAAAACGATTTAATCAACTTTAATTAGACTTTATACGGGTATACATAACTTTTTCAAGCGCTCTCGTCAAAAGAGAAAAGTTCAGAGTTAATAAATAAAAATAGTATTCAAAGTTTAAAATTTCGAAATCGAAAATAATGGTAAATAAGTTAATTTTTTACATTTTTAATTCTTGCTTTGTACATTACTTTGGTAGAATTATTATGAAGGGTTGATTTTTACGTGTTGTGTTTTATTAAATATATAAACCAATTTTAGAAAATCATTATTACTTTTTATTAAAAAGCATAATTTTAATTGCAAATAATTGATCTATTTAATGCATGGTAATCTCCACCGAACCGATATTTTTGAGATGAAATAGAAGTAAATAGGATTAATTTTTTTACAAAACAGATTAAGGAGGTAAGATGTATAGAATCAAATCAGATGGATTTCATAACTGTAAAATAAGTCAAGGTTTCAACATTAATTTAGATCATTATCCATCTAATGGATGAGATTAAAAGACAAAGTATATATATAAATAGTTAGAAGGTTATATTTGTATTTCGATTTAATCAAGCTTGCAAAATTGTAAGTTAAAATCAACTTGAAATCTTCAAATTCCAAACTAGGATAAAAATATTCAAAAGAAAGTAACCTTGACAATGGTAAAAGTCTTGGAAAAATTAATGTAATAAGAAATTATGGAGTGTTTATTTTTAAATACATATTAAGTCAAAAAAGTTATTATAATAAAACACACAGTTACTGTTGGCCCATGCAGGTCTCGAACCTGCGACCTTGGCGTTATTAGCACCACGCTCTAACCAACTGAGCTAATAGGCCTCTTTCATTAGGAAATTCATTTTCATATTTTATCACAAGAGATTATTGATTGTTCTGATTCATTTAATTGATATTTAGTTTAATTAGTGCCTCGCTTTTTCTTCACTACCTTGGTTTATGCAAAAGGCATTAACTTTTAGACATTTTATCTTTAAACTCACCAATAAAATTTACTTTAGCTAGTTTTTATGTTATTTTTCAATTTATACAGCACATGAAAGGAAGGAAAATTTAAGATTAGATCATTGAAAATACTTATCATTTACAAAAAAACACTACACTAATAATGGAAAACAACCAGTTAATATTAATATATTAACATCTTATATTAAAGATAACACTTAGAAAATTTAAAAAAAAAAACATATTTGAAACAGTTTAATCTTCAAATATTAAATTATGAATGATTGAGTTTTATATTTTAACAATATATTATTAATTTAATGATCACACAATTTCATCATTTTAAACATTTTCAATACAAACTTTAAATTTTAAACATAAAAATACTTAATTTGTACACACCATAAAATACTTATAATGTTATACTATGTAAACCATGAAGAGATAAATTTAATATTGTATATATTTGGATATTTAGTTTATCTATAAATTAATTTTTAAAATTTATCAAAATTTATTTAACTTTTTTATTTATACATAAATTAATTTTAGCTATATAAAAATAATATTTTACAGATAGTTTTTTACAACAAATTACAACTTTCTCATGTTCTTCAACGCTTACTCGACTTTAGTATTTCATTCTGTAAAAAAGTAAAAGAAAATAATATGAAGTAAAAGAAAATAATATATAATTGAGATGATGGAAAAGAGAAAAAAAAAAGTAGAGAAACTAATTTATTTTAAATGTAGAATTAAAAGTAAGAGGAAAGTTTGTAATTAATATAATTGAAAAATAAATAATAATTAATTGCATAATTTATTGATTTAAAAAATTGTCCATTATCTTGACTTTATTTGGGTTATTTTATTCTTATTGAAAATAAGCATGAATGTATGAGGTAAAGAAAATAATTTTGGTAAGTAAAATTGTATTTATGTTAATGAAAAATAAATTTATAAATGAATGTAATATGTGTATTAAATTTCATAATTGTAACAAAATAATTAAATTTAACTAAATGAAGCAAAGGATTATTTTATATTATAAGTTCATGGATCTTATCTTCAAGAACATCAATCTTATGATGTACATGTTTGACATCATGAAAAGAGTCGTGAAAAAATGATAATTAAATCTAACAGCATTTTGTGCACACCATGTTGGAGTTCCTAAATACTTCTTTATATTTGATTTAACATGATTAATCTTAAAATCTTCATCTCCATAAATGGGTGTTGATGTGAATCATGATTAGTAGTGTTATGCTTCCATACACCATTTATATTGATCAAATTTAATTTTTTCTTCAAACATCTTATACAGAAAATGTGAACAGAGTAACTTTGAGTTAGCCTTCAATCTCAAATTGAATCCTACATACAAAAGTACATGAGTGATGGGAAGAGCATAACCTAGATTCATGCTATTGAATTTGCATTTTCCTATATGACCAATAATATGGTATGACCACTTAATGGGAATGTTATGTTTCATGTCTCATAATGAAGGCATCGTCCTATAGTAGTTGGGCATATTTAATGCCTATGTGGACTGAGAATGTAGACATATAGGTAATGTAATAGTATATCTTAAAGTGTTAAACTTTCTAAGGGACAATAGTGAAGTTGTGGTATTAACATTTAATGGAAATCATGATCCTTAATGTAGTTTAAGTCATTAAGGATGACATTTAGGTTAAACTTGTGACTCTCATATTTTTAGTTTGCTATATTAGTCTAATTGTCTAATTATCTAGAGCAATCTAGATCTTCTTGAATATTTGTGTGACTAAATCATTTATGAGATCCTTATAGTATTAATATTTTCATTACACCAATCTTTTCAATGACTAAAAAATAGAATTTGATAGTTATAACAAAGAATGTAAAATCTATGATCTTTGGTTCTACAATGGCTCTAATCTCATAATCACCTTAGTATTTTTTTTTTCATTTATCTTTTATTTGAAATATATCGTTGATAATCTAAAATATAGAGAAAAGAATGTAGACTTGGTGGATGAAGAATTAGGTTATTCAACTTGTGCTGGTTTCTTATCTTTCCTTTGAAAAAAACTCATTTGTCTATTTGATACCGAAGATGATGAAAACATGATAAATTAGCTAAAAAATAATTGAAGAACCAAACTAACTTTGCCTAGACTAATCAAATTATTAACTAATAATTAAAGTTAAAAATAACAATTTATATTTATTGTAAATAGAATTATTTCTTGTCATCATTGGAGATTATTTGTCATCTTTTTTATTATGAGTTTTGCCTAGTTATATGGTTTTGTAATTTTTTTAGTGATATATATCATAATATATGATTGTTGATTTTTAGAGTGTACTTAATTAAGATGTTAAAATTTATAATAATATCTATCATGAATTATAAAAAAAAAATATTCCATATCTCTATAATTTTATTCTTTTTACAATGATTCAGTCCCATAATTAATTATGATAAGCTGTATAATTGGTTATGGGAAATGACACAATGACCCATAACCAATTAGGTGTCTCGTTAACATTAATAATATTAATTAATTATACACGTGAAACTTCTACTTAATAAAATATTTTATACATGTATTAAGGTTCCATATTTTAATTATACATTATTTCATTGTTTTGCAATCTGGCTATAAACAGATAGCATTTAATTTTAATTAATTTATGTGTACTGGCCTTTAAAAGCGAGGCACTAAACTAGCTTTTCAAATTTGAATTAGCTATAAAATTACAAAAATTAAAACATAATTATATTGCTCCAAATTGTTATATATATGGGTAACTTAGTCTATACTTACTTGTATCAAGTGTTATTACGTGAAGTGTTATTTACTTAATAGTAAAAGGTTTTCAGTCATTTTATATTCCAACTCTTATGCGTAAAATGTTAGGTTGACGTTAAAAAATATTTTTTTATATATTAAGGGACCATCTAAATTTAAATAACCTAAACACTAATCTTAGAATTCTTAATTGAAGAGTTTTTTTAATATGAAATTAATTTTGAATATTAGCAACTTTTTAGTAGAGTAAAAATGACAGAATAACACTATTTTTTACTGTATTATTGAAACATATTCTACGTATGAGATTATATTTGATAAACTATATTAAGATTTCATAATTATTATTAGAACTGATACTTGAATCCCTCTTATTTTTTTTAATGTTAAATTGAATATCGATTATATTTGGTTAAATCATGATACAGAGAAATAACAAAGGTAATTAGATATTTGTCTTTATAAATTTAAAAAGGCATTTGCTTGTGGAGCTGGAAACTATAAGTTTTTGATCAAGTTTAATCTTTGATATATTGTTGGTCTAATGTGAAATAAGTTGTTATCAAACTCATATATAGTAATGTTCTACAAGTTCAAGATAACTTAATTGACTTATACGTTTTAAAAAAAATATTAAATTATATTAATATATGATTAGGACTTCATATCAAGTTTATTTATAAATATTAACGTTGATGACTGTCTTAGTGGTCTAACATTTCTTTAGATTTTCTGGAATCTCAATTTCTTTAAAAACAATTACACAAATGTTTTATTTATTTTAAAATATTACACTAACAAAAAATCTTACATTACACATATATTTCTTATGTTTTAAAAACATTAACTACTTTAGGAAAATTGTAATTTATTACTCTAAATATAATAACAAATATATAAGATTACATTTTTAGTTTTATTTATAGCAAGGCATAAATGACCGTAAACAAAACTTACACTGCTTCCTCTTAGAAGAATATACATAATTAGCCAAAAATCATTTGTGTAAGAATCATTAATGTGGGCGTCAGTTTGGGCTTGTTATTTGTTATTTTCTACTAGTTTGACAGTTGCTTCCTGCACCCTCTCACTTTTTGCATCCCATCATATTTTTAAAATGTCATAACTATTTCTTGTAGATGTAAAAATAGCTTCTGAATTGATATTCTAGAATGAATATTCGAGTATAAAAATAAATTTCGGATTTGGTTTTCCATAATGAATTTTGAAGGTGTAAAAGACTGTTTTAAAAAACGTTTTCCAACATTCAAAAGTGACTTCTAAATTTAATTTCTCAGAATGAATTTTAGGGGTGTAAATAGTAGTTTCGAAAAATGTTTTCCAAAATTTAAAAGTGACTTCTAAAAAACGTTTTCAAAATGTAAAATTAACTTTAGGAAAACTTTTTCAGACATGTTCTTCCAAAATGTAAATTTGGCTTTCAAAAAACTTTCTTTGAAAATCATTTCTCTGACCCCAATCAGTTCTGAATTTTATTTTTCAGAAATAATTTTCGAAAACTGATTTCTACAAACAACTTAAACAAAATCTACACTCACCCATACGAAATGGCCACCACTAGACTTCGAAAACTTACCCACGACATCACCTCTTTCCTTTCAATAATATGCCAAGGATAACAGAGACATTTTGAAAAGACAATGGGGTGCGGGAAGCAAATATGGAGGTGCAGAAAGCAATTGACTTCATGTTTTGACTTGGATACCCTTTTATGTTTCTTTTGTAGAAACCCACCTACGTTACACCACAGAAGGTTTTTATTATCTACAACACATAAGATATTATTTTCTAATTATAATTCTAAAAAATATTTAAAAAATAAGAAAATATTTTTTGGTTGTAAAACATTTTGTCTAGTCATATGTTTCTCGTAATTCTTCTTGGAATAATATGATATTACTCATTTTATTTTCCCTCGTATATGGACTCGGAGAAAGTTTATAAATAGTTAATAGATGTTCATTCTTTATTTCATTATAAAAAATTTATTTTTCTATAATTCCATCCATCAAACTATCTAGTCTAATTTAGTTAGACCCGGTCTTCAATTCATTAATTCATCAAACCACAAGTTGACATTATTAGCCTTTAGTTTATTATAAAAAAATAACCAAAGTTTTTTCACAATGATAGTGTTCATTATCATTATAATTTGACTATAGTGGCCGTCACTGTCACCTTACAATAACATTATGCCTGATTTTACTTAAAAGAGAAAAAATAATCGAAAATATTATGTTGGCCACATCATAGACAAAGTCTCACTGTCGAATTGATAATACTTTGTCTCTTACATATTTACAGACCCATTAATGTTTGTATTGTTAAATTTGACTTACAGATTAGAATTTTTAATCAATTAAATATTTATTTTGTCGTTGATTAATTGGTAGGCATTTCCATTATCAGAAAACCATCATTGTCATGAAGATAACCGTGGTTAGGTGAGTTTAGTTTAATGTTAACGAAGCATTAATTATTTAGACAATAATGTAAAATGTAACTTATCATTAAAAATATCTCCAATTTAGTTAACTCATATATTAAATATATTAGATACAATTATAAGTTTGATTTTTTAGTAATTAATTTACGATTTCGGTTTCTTTATATTTTTGTCATTTTAGTTTTTTTTTTTCTGTTAGATATGTTTTTAGTCATGTAAATATGACATTTGTAAAATTTTAGTATCTCTGTGATAGTTTTTCTAACATTACACATGAATATATATATATATATATATATATATATCTTCTACTTCTAAACTTCATGTGTTCTGATACTAAAAATAATCATGATAGTTACCATACACAGAGACAGATTCATAAATCATGATAAGTTAAGTTAAATGAAATTAATAATTATTCTTATCTTCATAAATTAAAGGAAATTAATAACTATTCTTACTTTTATAAAGGTATAAGGAATTACACTCATATACATATTCTCTACAAAGATTTGAAAAACACTCTCTAAAAGAGTTTTAAAAACCACCTAAATATTTTTTTATATTTATAATTATCTAAGAAATCACATACATATCCTTAATTTTTACAAAAATTTAATGGATTAAAACACCTTTTAAAAGCTTGTGTTGACCGATGCCTCTAAGAAACCAACATCTAACTTATACTAACATATATTGGTTCATATAAAGCAAAAGTTCGTTTAACCTAGTCCTTAAAGTTTAATGCAAGAACTTTGATGTAATTAGGGTAGTTGATTACACATATTTTACAACCTGATACAAGAACCTTTTTCAGCTATACAGTAGCTTATATCTTAATTATAGATTGTTAATGAAGTTAGGATATCTATTATTAGTAAGAAGTTTCAATTCTTAACATTACAAACTAAGTTTGGATTGTATTTCAAGGTGATTTTTTTCAATCAAGCTACATAATTTTTTTTATATTTATACTCCAATTCATTCCATCATTCTAAATTAATTGGCATAATATATCATTTTAATAATAAATCATTTAATCAAACACAAAACATACATTTATATGCAAATGTCGTTTTAGTGACCAATGTAGTGCCTAAGCGTCATTCATTCAAGATGAGTGATAATTTGTTCAAACTCTTTTTAAATTAAGCATCTCATTGACATCTGATTATGAATTCACTATCACTTGAGTGACAATTTAAGCATCTGAATAACCTAACTCTTATAGGAGAGAGAATTATCTTAATGTATCTTTTTGCTCAAATAACCAAATACAATTTGAGTGATGAATCTTATCACTTGAGCTAATCATTGGTCGTTGATGATTTTTTGTCACAATGTTAAATATCATTGCTTAAGTCTCACTCAAGTTGTTAACTCATCACTTGAGTGACATAACTAGTAGGGATGACAAGTGAACTTGTCCTTTAAATATTGTCCAAACAGATCCTAATTTTGATAAAGAATCATTGCATTGACTTGGTAGGAATATAGGTATGGGTAATACATGAATTGGGTATTAGGATAGAGATGATGTGTACATATCCGCTCTGTCCCCATACCTATTCCAATACTCATCTCGTCCTCATATCCATCATGTTTTAAACTAGTAAAAGACCTTTAATTTATTAGGTAACCTAAAAAATTTATATTAACTTTTTTTTATTCTCAGTTTCATAACTTATTTCTAAGTCATACATTTGATCACTTTTACTACTTTTTAAAATTATTTTACATTTGTCCAATTGTTATTTGATATTTCTATAATTATAATTTATTTCTTGATATTTGATATTAAAGAAAAAAATATATATATCATTTTAACATTAAAAACTTTATAATATCATGTTTCCTTTGTTATGATTTTTATTTTTTTATAAAAATTATTTAATTAATATTTGAAACAGTAAATGAACAAGTACATGTATAATTGTTTTCTAGTGATAATAAAGATGATACAAAAAAATTCATATCATTAACTATAAGGCTGGGGATAAGATAGTCAAATTCGCACCACTCCACCCCATTACCATCCTTAATAAGTAGTCATCAAAACTTAATTTGAATTCCAATTTAACCATACCATGTTTCTCTTTTAATTCTTGTGGAGTGAAATATTAATTAACATAAAAGCACTTTCTATGGAGACTTTAAATCGTCTCTAAAAGTTGCATAAATTTATAAATTTTTTTATTTAACATTTTTCCATTAGTTTTTTTTTCTAACTAACTTAAAAAAGGATGTCATAATTGCTTTATTTTACACTAGTGGTAAATTACATAAAGAGTTATTATCTAACTAATTACGTATAAATTAGAAATATGTATATTATTAATCAAAATATATAATGTAGGACTCCATATCGTGAGATGATTTAGTTGAGAAAAGTTTGATACTTGGAATTGTATGATGTTCATTTGTGATCCTGGCATTATTAAAGAACTTATTAAGGAAATAAAATATTTTTATTTTATTAATAATTTAAATCACATATGTTAAGAATGTTATTGCATTATGACTTGTATTTTGTACAATATGTGTAAGAAATTACCTTGACATAAGTTGAAGTTATTTTTTATCAATGATATTTTTAATGAGTTAAATGTTAGTATATGATGAAACATATTTAATATAAATCTTAAAAAAAAATAAGTGCTACGAAATCACTAAGAAATTAAAAATTTCTATTGTCTAGAATAATGAGTTAGCTATTAGTATAAGTTATTTTAAATTGATATAATGAGTTAATTATTAGTATAAGTTATTTTAAATTGATAATGTGTATTGATGTTGAGTTATCTAGATTGAAAATGTTTAAAAAATATGTCATGTGTTTTATAACTTAACTAATATATTTTATTATATTAGTCCACCTTAAATTACTTCTATTGTTTAAATAAGCTCTTTAAACTATTTATTAACCTATTTTTTTTAATTCATGTATTGACAATATAAAATTATTTTATAGTATCATATAATTATAAATTATTATATATATATACACATTAGTTTTAATAGTTATTATCTAAAAACTTATATCATACACAACTTTTCATTAATTAAAGCTGTTAAAAGTTTTATACTTATAATATATATTTATTAAAAAAATCATTCTAAAGTTGATGGCAGATACTTCACATTCTCTCTCTTTTTTTTTTTTTTCAACTTACAATGTATGACTAAGAAACACCAACCAATGTTTGAGATTGGTGGTCGCTGCTGGTTGGACACTAAATTTTGCTCCCCACCACCACCCAACACTCACCGTCAAAACCATATTCATTCTCTCAACATCAATAGTTTTACAGCGTCACCATCCATAAAGGTTATCAAATTAGACCATTAACTTTCTATCTTGAGAAACATAATCATGAAATAAAATTCACAAGAAACAAGTTAAAAAAATAAACTAATTATTTATTTATTTATTTAATATAGTATAATGCACTGAGCTCCATCGTTAATTGTTATATCATGGGTATTATATTATAAGGCTACAATTTGTTTTGTTGATTAGAGATCGGATGTAATATTATATAAATATATTACATTATTTAAAACTAATATTATAATTAGTTATTTAATTATTGTAAATTTTAATTATATAAAATATTTGTATATTTTACATCGATTATTAGATAATTGAACAATCTCATCTTTTAGAAGTAGAAAAAGACCACTTTTTTCATCTTATTTTGAATAATATTATATATATATATACTTAAACAAATCTAGTAGTAATGAAAAGCTTGAATCGGATAGAAAGAGTTACAATATGACAAGTTCTCATTTGAAAGTATTAAAACTTAGAATGCAAGTTATCTCATTGTCACATTATTTAAGTGAAAAATATTTTGAAATTGGTTCTACATTGTCACATGTCACACCTAAGCATAGAGGATTTTGTGAAATTTCTTACACATGTTACGACATACAAGACCTTATAAATAAAATTGTTTATCTTATGTATTTTTAACTTGATTAGTAATAAGAAGTTATTTATCTTTTATTATTCTACTTGTTCGGAAATTTTCTTTAGATTAGTTTCCTTTTAGATTTATTCCCAAATAAGTTGATTTCACTTTTTACTCTCACAAATTTCTTACCTCCACATCAATCTATTGAAACTCCTCTTAAATTTAAAAAATAATATTTCTACTCATAAATCTCCTTCGTGTAAAATATTATCAAAAATTTATCTCTTCTTATACTATTATCATATATGGATGTGGGTTGAAGAAATCTCCATTTCTTCAATTTATTAATATTTTAATTTCTCTTCTAAAACTTTTATATTTTAAAAGTGTATGAAAATGGTTATTTCTGATTTGTGAATTGTGTTTGGTGGGTTTTGAAAGATTGTAAGAATTAGTTGTGCATTTATAGGTGGTAAATTCGTTTCATTGGATAGGCCAACCTGTGAATTTATCTATCGTATATCCTAAAAAATTATCTTCTTAACTCATTAATTATAAATAGAATGATAAGATAAATTCATCAAATATTATTCAATTTCTGCATAAAAATATTTTGTACTAATAGTATTCCTAAATTAGAATTCAATAATATAATTATAATTCTTTTATATCATAATTTAATTGCAAACTGTTTGAAATAAATCTGTTGAATTTTACAATAATGATTATAAAAAACTATATTTATAATTAATAATTTTTAATTAATGAAAAAAAAACACATGAAAGTTTAATTCTATATAAACAAATTGTTATAAAAGTCAATCCAGTTGATAAAGATTCCACTAATGTCTCAAAAGAATATGAATTTGATTTTCACTAACAACATATAAAGTTTTTTATGATAGATTTTACAAGTACTTGTATAATACTCTTTTAAGTCTTAAATTAAATACTGTACCAGAGTATTTATATCAAATACTGTACCAGAGTTAGTCGAAATAATCATAGTAGAATTAAGAAGAAGATAAAAACTAATTTAAAGATATTCTAGAATTTTAAATAATATAAGTAGGAATATAGTTTTTACTATAAATTGTTTCTCTATCCAATTTTTCATTTATTTTGCGGAGGAAAGTTGAAAATGACAACAATTTTGTCATAAAAAAAGAGTCAATTAATTAAATCATATTTTCTGACAGATCTGGTGATGAGGGCAATTATTGTTTATTTCAAATTAATTAGTTGAGCAACTTACTTTTGAATAAACAAATTACTAATTAGTGTCACTAATGACCCATTAAACCATAATCAAACAAGCATTTACAAATCTTACTCTTATTTTTTTCTTCTTCTTTTCACCTTTTGAATGTGCAATCCATAAAATAATCCTTCGGTTGCATGTCGTAAGCAAACATTGTCCTTAATTAAACAAAGACTACCCACTAATTTGGATGCATTGTAGTATCACATTGACTTTCATACATGTTGTATTATTAGTTCACTGAAAAATTTATTCTTTTTGTTCTTAAAGTAAATTTGTTGAATCAAAATATCAGATTAAAATTTACTAGTCATGAACATTTTTTATATTACATGGATACTTTAAAATACTTAAAACTAAACTATTTAAGAAAAAAAATGTTAATAATAAAAATAGTAATTATAATGAAATTCTTAACTTTAAATCCGCTTAAAAATTGTTTTTGGTGATGAATGAATGTTTCATTACATTCCATATTGATTGAAAAAATGAGGTATTAATTAAAATAGTTAAAGAAATTAATTTGTTGGATTAGTTAATTACAAATACTACTTTGATATGATATATAAGTTCATAAAATATGTTTTATAAATAATGGAAACATATGAACAATATATAATAAAAAAAAATTGTCTTATTTTAAAAAAATGAAATACAATTTATAATACAAAAGTGAATTGGAAAATGACTTGTAACTGTAAGCATTGTTCTTTTTTTTAACAATATAGTTTTTTATGAGTATTATTTTTCTAAAATCTTATTTAAGGCACATTACACACTAAATATGAATATCTCTCAGTAAAATTCAAACCTTAATTTTGTTATGTTGTAAAGGACTAAATCCCTTTCTCTTGATACAACTATTTTTTGTATATAACATGAATGTTGAATGTTGAGGATCATTATCAATGAATAAAGCTACAACTTTTAAAGGCCAACCAATAGATGAATGATCATGTACCAGAATCTAATCTTTGACTAGAAACAATGTTGAATCTCATACACTCAACTATGCCCTATCAAATGATAGAGGAACAGTTAGTTATCCACCCCACCATTTACAGAAAAAAGCAGTTGTGGACCATGATTCCTTTCTTATTGAAGAAAGATTCTAATCCATTTTTATCTGCAAAGTTACATTTGATTCACCACCTCAATCTCCATATCTTAGTCCAATTTCCATATCTCTAGTCCAACAGTTAACAAGGTGAAGTCCACTCCTTGAGGAATGAGATTCCTATAGAAAGTTTCTTACCATATATAATTTAATTTATACTTTTTGGTGCATAAAATTTGATTTTTAAGATACCCTTATAGAAAGTTTTTGTATTCCCATATATAATTTAATTTAGACTTTTGGGTGCATAAAATTTGATTTTTTAAGATACCCTACACATTCCTATAGAAAGTTGTTGTATTCCCAGACTTAGGGCATCCCCAACTACCTGCATAATAAACAATACATGGTTGACAAAAAGACTGAAGAACATTATGGCTGCTAAACAAAATGAACTGTCAAGTTTGCTTTGACAATATCAAAGCTATTATTTTACTTTTTGAATTTGAATTTTTGCCTGGTAGTTCTTGAAATACCATTTATAAATTTATCAATGCTACTACAAGTCATTGTTAGGACTAGTTGAATATGGTGATTTTGGATATGCATAAACTCATGACTTTCCTTTGATATTTTTCATAAAATAAATTAAATAAAAGACAGATTTTGATGGAAAGGTATTTTATTTCATCCACAATGGTACAACTACAAGACAAAAAATTTACTAGTTACACAGCAACATTGGAAGATTATCTTAACTTTTTTTTATGACAGTATCTACTTTAATAATCTGACATAAATTTTCTCTTACATAATTTGTCTCATTGTAACAAGACAAAAAATAATAATAATAATTAGGCACATGTAACCTTCAACCAACCTCATCTTGATAAAAATCTAGCACTGGCTGGTTCCAGGTTGTTATTTTCTTAACCCCAACATGCACAAGTAGTAAAAGATGTGTGCATAATAGCTTAGAAAAAGGCAAGTTCCTAGTGGCCATCTTTTTCTGGTAACCAACAATGAAAAATTGTTGTCTTTATTTTTTAACACTATGTATTCAACATTCTATTTTTCTCTTAAATAGCAAGTGGCATATCCATAGTAAAATTGTCATTTTTACATATTCTTATATTCTCCACCTTCTACAATTTTACTCAACCATCATTATCTATAGTATAGTTTTCAACTCTTTTCATTCTCCTCATCATTGCAAAGTTCCAAACTTAATCACTCTATACACCGCAGTTTCCAAGGAAAAACATCCTTTGTGAAAATGTCAGAATCCAAGGAAGAAAATCCTGACCTTCTTCCCAAGTCAAAGCAACAGGAGGAACATGGGTCTGTCATGGATTTTGACATTGGCTTGGAAAGCCTATGGCCCTTGGATCATGTATCTTTGATCTCTAACCCCATGTCTCCTTTTCTCTTATCCACTATCTCTGAACAACCTTTTTCTCCTATCTGGGCTTTTTCTGATGTTGAAGATGAGAGGCAAATCAGAATTGCAACTGCAGGTATCATACTTTGATTGCCATAGTTTTCTATTTTGTTATCTTTTGTTTTGGTTTGTTTCAGTATGGATTTTGAATAAGATTTTGGAGTTGTCTTCAACTTTCAGGACTTGATTCATTTCAAGTTGACTCTAACTTGATAACAGCCACTGAACTTGCTTCAATTGATTGTGAAATTTAAGAAGATTTATAGCTTTTCTTTAGAGTTTTTCTCTCTATTTCTTAGCCTATAGTTTATGTAAATTGAAAGAATTTTAACTTTTTTACTATCATTTCCCTTACCGTTCGTGAGGCTCTATTTCATACATGACAAAGTACCATTTCCAAATCTAAAGATGAGATTTCTCTTCATCTCCATCTTATGAAGTTAAATTTTAAGGCTTCATTTTGTGCACTCATTTCCTTGTACTTTTCAATAACTTTCAACCTCTTATATATAAAGGTGTCAACAATTGCTATTTTCTTGGGACGTTGACTATTGCATGTGTAAGATGTGTTTATGGATTTCGTAGTTATGTATGAACACAGAAATGTTGGATATAATATGATATTGAGCTCAAAAATGGTATTAGCATAAGTGCACAGTTTTTCACACACTGTTCCAATGACACCTGATCCTAAAAGTAAATCTCAATGTAGTTATGACATTTTTAGTTATTTCTAAATATAGAAGTGGTAGATATGATAATACTGAGCTAAAAATAAGTTTTCATAGTTCATTCCAAACACATCTATGCTAAAAATGAACATTATAGATTTTTATGGACCTGTTCTCACTGAGGCTACTACTTTCAGGTAACACAAAAGCAGTAACTGAAAATCCAGTAGAAAATTATGACAACAAGAAAACTGTGTCACCACCTCTTGGAGCTGTGCCACCTTCAGAAAATCCAGATGGCTATTGTCTAATAAAGGAAAGGATGACACAAGCACTTCGCCACTTCAAAGAGTTGACTGAACAGAATGTTCTTGCTCAGGTTTGGGCACCTGTGAGGAATGGAAACCGGTATGCACTCACAACTTCTGGCCAACCATTTGTTCTTGATCCACATAGTAATGGACTCCATCAGTATAGAACAGCGTCTCTGATGTATATGTTTTCTGTGGATGGAGAGAATGATGAAATACTGGGACTCCCCGGTAGAGTTTTCCAGCACAAAATTCCAGAATGGACTCCAAATGTTCAGTACTACTCTAGCAAAGAGTATAAGCGCCTAAATCATGCACAACATTACAATGTTCGTGGAACCTTGGCTCTACCTGTGTTTGAGCCTGCAGGACAGTCATGTGTAGCTGTACTGGAGTTGATAATGACTTCACCGAAGATTAACTATGCTCCTGAGGTTGACAAAATCTGCAAAGCCCTTGAGGTTGGATTTCTTTTGCACTGTACTATTTGTTATAGGAGAAAACTTGAATACAATACAATTGTAGTTGAATAACACTAAAAAAAACAACACTTAGAAAATTGTATCTAAATTCTGTTCCTCATTGTAAGTGCATGTTTTGCTCATGTTTGATTCGTTCCATGTGATGCTTATCTCACTTGTATTATTGGGAAGCACCAACACGGTAAATCAAGGCTGTATTTGTTAGAAATCCAAGTGTGAGTCTAGTCCCAGATTAAGTAGAAATGAATAAATTGAGCAACATATAAGAAAGAAAATCCACAAACTCAATGTCTTAAATTTTTGAGCTGAAGGTGGTGTCAATACCGTATATTGGTGTGGCTCATGTCTCATTGTGCTTGAGATCTTTCCGGTGTTTCCTCTCTCAATTTTCTCAACAAGTGATATCAGAGAGTCAATGGTTCATCTTTGTGACTAGCTCAGACTTATATTATACTATGAATAGTAAAAAGTGATTTCATCTTCTTATAATGGGATTTTTTTGTTTTGTAAATATTACATTGTAAAATGATCTCTCATTCCCTCTGAGTGTTATTTTCTGAGGGATATTATCATGTGACAATTGTAAGTTTAACTTCACTTTTAAAAGATGAATATGTAATTCTTAATTCAATTCTGCAGTGTCACAATGTTCCATTAGCGGTGTCATGCGACCCTGTTGTTTGTAGTGTAGGAATTGGTTGTTCAAAAGTTATCATTAATATGTTCTTACCTGCTGTCAGTTTCTTTGCAGGCAGTTAATTTAAGGAGTTCAGAAATTTTGGAGCATCCACACAATCAGGTCGTTTTCTACTATCATGCATGATGCATCCTTTATCCTGTTTATTTTCTCAAAAGATAAAGATATATGTATGTTGTTCTATGACTTCTATCTTACCCCTCTGTCATCACAGATATAATTTGGAAATTCTTTTAAACCAGATTTGTAATGAAGATCGCCAGAACGCATTAGCCGAGATTTTGGAGATACTAACAGTTGTGTGTGAGACTTATAGTTTGCCTCTAGCACAAACATGGGTTCCATGTAAGCATGGGAGTGTCTTGGCACACGGTGGTGGTCACAAGAAAATTTGCTCAAGTTTTGACGGTTGTTGCATGGGGCAAGTATGCATGTCTATAACCGAGGTAGCATTCTATGTCATAGATGCTCATACATGGGGATTCCATGAGGCTTGTGTTGAGCATCACTTACAACAAGGTCAAGGGGTTGCTGGGAGGGCATTTTTGTCTCACAACATGTGCTTCAGTGGGAACATTACTCAATTCTGCAAAACTGAATATCCATTAGTACATTATGCTCTCATGTTTGGTTTAACCAGCTCTTTTGCAGTATGCTTACAAAGCTCTCATACAGGAAATGATGAATATGTGCTAGAGTTTTTTCTTCCTCCAGGGATCACAGACTTTAATGAACAAAAGAGATTGTTGGGGTCAATATTGGCCACAATGAAGCCACATTTTCAGAGTCTTAAGATTGCTGCTGGTGTTGAACTTGAGCAGAATTGTTACATTGAAAATGTAGAAGCAAGAAAAGAAGGAGTTCAGTTGAGTTTTGAATCAATTCCAATTACTCAATCTTCTAAGTCACCACCTAGACATGCCTCACCAAATATGGGGGAGAGGCTGCCACTGGTGCCATCAGAGCAGCAAATAACGGTAGACTTTGATGACACAAATGATGGAAGGAGTCTTGGTGATAACACAGGTGGACACAATGATCAGAACACTTCCTTGGAAGCCAGAACCAAAAAGAAACCCTCAGAGAGAAAACGCGGAAAAGCTGAGAAATCAATTAGTCTTGATGTTTTGCAACATTACTTCACTGGAAGCCTTAAGGATGCTGCAAAGAGCCTTGGTGGTATGTTTCTTTCTCTGATATAGTAGTTAAACGAATTGTGTCTCTACCAAGGAGCAAGCTTGCTCCACTACAATGAAGAGCTCATGAAATATAGTCATTATATAGCAACAACTTTTCTTTTACTGTATCTAAGTTTGCTTGCTACTTTCTAGAAACAAAGAGTTATAACAAATATATACTTATTTATCAAAAACACAAAAATGGTTATTGTTTATTGCTAGAAGCTCTCATTTTTACTAGTAGCAGCTCAAACAGGAAATTCTAAGATATATTCTTGATGTCATGCAGTTTGCCCTACTACAATGAAACGCATCTGTAGGCAACATGGGATATCGCGTTGGCCATCTCGAAAGATCAAAAAGGTTAACCGTTCCCTATCCAAACTCAAGTGTGTCATTGAATCAGTCCATGGTGCTGAAGGTGCATTTGGTTTGAACTCTCTAAGTACTGGTTCACTTCCCATTGCAGCTGGTTCCTTTTCTGAGCCCTCCACTTCAAACAAGTTCAACCGCCAAACCTCATTGACCATTAGGCCATCAGAACCTAAGATCAATGAAAATGATTTTGATGCTTCTAGAGCATCAGTATCAAACAGACAAGCTGAGGTGGAAGATCACTTCCTAAGTACAAGGACACAAAATCCTGAGAAAGTGATTAATGAAAAGGTTGTGGCCATTCAGGAGAATGGCACTAAAGGCACAACAAGGTTTAGAACTGGGAGCGGCTCAAGTGAAGAAAGTGCAAATCCTTCTCCTCATGGTTCATGCCAAGGTAGTCCCCCAAATGAAATGTCACCTCCAAAAGATATATTTGTAACAGGCATCAGTGAACGATGTCTTGCAGTAAGAGGATCACTACGGTCAACACTGTACTCAACTAGTACACACAACCCTGCAACTGCATACCCTATGCCTAACTTTGTGGAAATAACAGAACCTCAAGAACCATTTGGAGGACAACTACTTGAGGGTGTTGGTAGTTCTAAGGACTTGAGGAATCTGTGTCCTTCAGCCGATGCTGTTTTGGAGGATCAGGTTCCGGAACCTTGCAGGATGAATGGTCAATGTTCTGATTTGACTCCTGTGCAACACATGGATACTCTCAATGATAATAACAACATGACACCTTTTGCAGCTAGGAAAGAGGTGAAGAGTGTGACCATTAAGGCAACTTATAAAGAAGATATCATAAGGTTTAAGATCTCTTTGAACTGTGGTATTGTGGAATTGAAAGAAGAAATTGCCAAAAGATTGAAACTAGAGGAGGGAACCTTTGATATCAAGTATCTGGATGATGATCATGAATGGGTTTTGATAGCCTGTGATGCAGACCTGCAGGAGTGCATGGACATCTCAAGATCATCAGGCAGCAACATAATCAGGCTTGTGGTGCATGATATTCTGCCCATTCTTGGAAGCTCTTGTGAGAGCTCAGGAGATTGGAAAGGTTGTATATAGTTTGGTTTGTACTTAGTTATTCAGAATCTATAGTTGTAAGGGATAGGTCTTTCTCAAAAAAAAATATGGTTTTAGATTTGTTCATATTGCAAGAAACATAACGTTGGATTTAAGTACCACAAGTTTCTATAATCACAGTCATCCAGTATTAGTCGATTATCAGCCACAAAGAAGTAAAAAAGGCTTCGATTCATTTGTGATACACTTGATGTGGTAACTGATTTCAACATTGACTGTTTTGTTTATGACAATTAAAGGTATAAACAATGTTATTTTGCTGCTAAAATGTGTAATTTTGACCGTGAAATTTTGGACATCAATCTGAACTATTGAAGTCAACTCAATTGGACTATTTTCACCAAAGTGTTACCCTTCCCTTTTTTATGTCAAAAAAGGTTCAATTTGCATTTATAAATACTATAGTTATCCAATAAAAATAGTGTTAAATACGAATTTTGCAATAGTTATTACAAAATTAATAAAAATGTTGTTCATAGCAACTTGCAATAAAGTAAGTGCAAAAACCAACTATACTGTCATTGTCCACACTATTTACTCAATTTCATGGGCAAAGGGCATGGCATTTGGCTGAACAGCAAGTATATAAATTCAGTCCAATAGTTATTTCCACAAACTAGCGCTTCTAGATATTGAACAAGGAGTTGTATTCGTCATGTCACAGCATGTCGTCGAACTAATAAACCAAAGTTCAGCACAAAAGTAGAGACATTCAAATCAATAGGACTGATGTGATTAAGCTCCAATTTTCTTCAGTGATATTGGCCAAATTAACAAGCATAAACCACAAAAAGCTTTCATTTTCTCAGTCTAATTTAACGTTAGTGTGAAAACTGAATGTGACACATAAATCACCTAACCAAATCTGAAGCCTACACATGAGCAACAAATTACATTTCCTTTTCTATAATTGTACAAAGGGCAAACACACTTGAAAAGTGTCTATCTGCATAGAAGTTCACATCCACCGAAACAGTGATGGTTGGCGTAAATCAGAGATACAAAGACGAAAATGATGCAGCGTGATTTCGGTGAGGGGCACTGAGAATCTTGTGTCAAATGGCTACATAAATAAACCAGTTCGCAACTGTTCCAGCACTGCTACTCAGACCTATTTAGTCTTGAATCCTTGTGCATTTACCGAGCAGTTTTGTGTTCTCTATCTTATCAGAAAAACAGCTCTAGATTGTTGTGTCAGAAAATAGGGCAAGGTAGGAAAGAAATTCAGGATCAGCCATTGCACTACTTCAACCAGATCTAAAGCAAATAAAATTGTGAATAGAGATAGTCACGAATTTTATAGTAATCTTCGCAGAGAGGACCTTCAATAACAATTTGCTGAGCACCAGAACCACCACCCTGTAAGAATAAAAAAAAAAACATCTTAACAGATCAGAATCGTGAACTGAATAGTTTCATGAACAGTTTCCTAAGATTACAGAAAATTAACAAATATTCAGAAGAAGCACTTGCCTTCTGAGTTGCGTCCCCAACTTTCCGAAGAGTTACGTATTCACCACAACGTAAAGCCCCACCAGCAAACTCCACCTATGAAGTTAATTGAGTTATGATACATATTTTCATAGACAGTGATCTCTAAATTCTTTTACTCAGGTTTCAGTTAAAGAACACAGTAAACAGCATTTTCAATAACTATAATTGGCTTAAAAATGATCAATTTCCTAGAGGAGTACAACGATCAGCATGTCTGCTAGCGAAATGAAGTCGAAATCACTTCATGTGCCAAGAGACAATCGGAGCAGGGAGGAATTGGAAACAAAAACTGAACGAGTACCTGAACACCCTTGCTGGAGAGAAACTGTTTGATATCTGCCAATTTCAAATCACCAACAAGAACAGATTTATGAGGAGGAGCTGCTTCAGAAACAGGAAGCAGAGAAAGCGTGTCGTTTTCTGTCTTGCCTACTACTGCATCAACCCAAGCTACTTCATAATCTCCCAGCTGCAGTTGAATTTATTTTCATCATTCAAAATAATGAATTCCCACCTAGTGGAAAAAGGTTTGGTTGTAGCTATTCAACATGATAAATAACGGCAGTATATAAAATGAAACAGTTCAGCAACCATATACTTGTACCTTTTTGAAGAGTACATTACTCATTAGCTTCTCAGATAGTAGAACCTATACCCAGAAAAGCACATGATTAATTCTGACATCGTGTAAAGCTGTTTGGGGAATCTATGAAATTTGACATCATTGTACCTTGTAAGCACATAAATCAGAGGTCACATCAATTGTCTCATCAATTTGGGGAGCATAAACGTGAGGACAAACATGCTTTAGGCAGTGCTGCTTCAGATGCTCTGTAGCTTCAGCTGATCCATGCACCAAAACCTGTTGGAAAAATCAACAAGTATTCATCATCAAGCATGATAATAAACCAAGTAAATGATATAATAATGATAGTATTATTAGTTCATCCCGTAAACCAATATCATATGTCAGACAGCTAGACCATAATAGCAAAAATGTTAAGTAGTAATGTCTGCGCTTGTTTTTTAACAATTGGCATTGGATGTGGTATGTAGAAGTGTTGTTTCTGACTACTGGTACTCATTGTATTTTTGAGAGATATTCAAGTTGGTTGTGTGGGTTGTTATTGGTTTGTGAGTGTTGGTGCTGGATATTGGATTGTTATCACTGTGCAGGCCTGTTGATGTGGGTGTTAATTTGGACCCTTTAGGTTGTTGTAATTCTGATTATTTAAAGGTTCCTCTTTCAATAGACCTTCCTTTACTCAAAGCCGGTGCAAACGTCCTCAATACTCCTTTTGTAGGTTTTCCTAGCAAGACAGCAAACATTCTTCAATCTAATAAGGTTGAATCACAATTTACTAATGAAGAATATTAGGAATATCTCAGGTTAAAGTCTGGCAGCCAAGCACAGCCTTTCACCCATTCTATTTTGTCAAAAGCTTGCATTTCTCAAACCTTGGAGTGTCAAATTCATTCTCTATTCTTTTGCATTTTTCTCAAGTCTATTAAAAGGTCTCCCGTAGACTAAATATATGGCTGAAATACCCCTTACAAGGCTTGGGTAATCAGCCCTCATTGTCCTAGGTTTGGTGGTTTATTTAGGCCTAACCCACCAAGTAAGCCTTGAGGTTATTCAACTTTCCAAACCACAAAACCCCACCAAGTAAGCCTACAATTTCCATATATTTTCCTGCACCTTCATCTACCTATTATAATACTATCCCGCTAAAATCCTAATTCCTTGCCACCACACAATTGTAACCAGAAGGTCAAAATATTCCTTCACTTAAGATACCAGAGTTTTTAAAGGTGGCAAAATAAACTACCTAGTTGAAGCATTTCCGATTCCAAAAATGATAAAAATCCAAGTATAATTTATAAAAGATTTAATGATGTGCTCAGTTAACCGAAAAGCACCAAAGAGATCCATACCAGCTTCAACGGAGCTACATGAGATAGAATATTTTTAATAGATCTTCCATCTGAACGTCCTTCAAAATCCATGTAAACCAACGAACACTTAACTTGCACCTGGACAAAAATAATGTCAACACCTTACACCATGCAATGTAGATTTGGCAGATTTAAGATTCATACAAGTGGAGTGATAAATACTAGATATTCGAAACATAAGAAATGCATCTATCTGTACATGTAATGCTCCCTATCTGATGTGTTTCATAGCCAACAAGTTAAAACGAACGGATAAAAAGAGCTGAAGAGCATGATAAAATTCAACATATACACAACAAAAGTTTGAATAACAAAAATCACGACTGTGGTTCCAATTCAATATTATGCTTGATTTCTTTGGGGATAAAAACATAAAATGCCTGAGATATAAACTTAGAACAGAGACACACGCACAACTAAGGAACAAATAACAGATATGAAGAAAAATTCAGTTGTAGGATTAGTAAGATTGCAGGAAAAACAGACATTATACCATCTTTTGTAAATCTCAAGAACTGATAGATTTAGTAACTTGGAAAAGTACTAGAATTTAATAACATTCATAGTGCAATAGCGGAAGGCAAAATTAAAAAAATTCAACTTGGTTCATCAAATCAATTTCTGAATACAACGTTAACATCTCCAAATTCAGATGCAATTAAATAAATTTACTATCCAAGAGAAGCAGAAAGACTAAAATAATAAATAAATGAATACTTACAGTCCTTTCATCAGATACAACTTTTGATGGCTTTGTATCAAGTATCAAACTTGCAGCGCCTTCATCAAGTTTTCCATTTATATCACCACCTCCCTGGTAGAAAATAGGAAAAATGATAATCAAGTAATATTATTAATAACATGTTGATTATCAATGCCAGCAAAACTCTCCATTCCTCAATATCAGAACTAGTAAAATAGTACATGAGAAAAAAAATAGTTAGAAGCATCATGTGTTACTTGCCATCCAAATTTCTATGAAAAAATAGTCAAAGACAGAAGTAACCAAGCCAAATGCAAAATAGACCATAACAAGTTACTAAGCTTAAGATTCTTGTATCATAGTTTCTCCTTTATAAAGTTTCCTTATGCTTTTGATCCATTAATACAACTATTAATGCAACTGACCTTATGTTTCTCAAGTCTGAACTCTTTACATACTTTTGAATAAGTAAAATCATTATATTCTAATCATTGAACCTTCTATGTTCTAATCCAGAATACAAAGATGGTATAAACAGTATGGTAGATTTTTTAAAATGAAAACTACATACTGAAACTGGGAAGTAGATGTTTTAAAAAAGAAACTCACATGCATTGCAATCGGATTCATGTCTTCGTCCTTAATAACATAATCATCTGGATTTATGACTTCACCAAAATCATCCCATTCTGATGTATTCTCATAACAGGGAAACATTGGAGCAACGCTCGTAGAAGGGGGAGCAAATCCATCAATAAATACATCCCGGTATCCTCCACCTCGTGGACCAGCCCCTGCAAGTACAAATCAAATTAGTGAAGGAACTTTATACAATAGCAAAATCTTATAAAACATTTAAAGAAATATCCAAAAAATTTCAAAAATATGCATATGCACAAAGTAAATATGACGTGATTTATATTAAATTCAGATTACATTAAATAGAAAAGTCACATTAGAAAGTTCATAAAATGAAGAATAATGTTCCAAAGACAATTCAATATCATTTTATGTGTTGAAATGGTAGTCTTTTATTTTAAAACTCTTAATGTTCAGTACATATTGAGACTCAACCAGTTGAAGACAAAAAGTTCAGTTCTATAATCATAGAAAATTTCAAATATATAAAACACAACTCTGAATGAGCAAGTTAAGCAGAAGTGGTAGTTATTACAGGAATCTGAAATGGATAATTCTAATTTTCTAACTACATTTCACAAGAGAACAGCGTCAAATTTATATTTTCTACTTAAAATGAAAAAATGTGAAACATCTCAAAAGAATATCTCCAAAATAATTTATACTACTCTTACCTTCTGGTGGTACATGATTATTGCCAGAATCAACGACCATTGGATCACTATTATTATTATTATCAGAGCCATGAGATGTTTTCATCTCTTCCTCTTTCATAAGACTGGCTTTTAAAGCTTCATTTTTTATTCGATTTTGCTCTTCTTCATATGCAATTAGCTCTTCCCCAACCAAAGGAACACGCTTGGACACAACAACTTTGACAGCTTTTGGAGGTGGATCAGCTTGGAGCATACGAGCTAGTGTGGCAAACTGCATATCCAAACACATGAGGATTAGTTGAAACAAATAATAGCAATTATCAGTTTTAAGCAATTAAAGAAAATATATGACAGAAAATATTACATGACTAATTGCTCCATTCTCATTACTCAAAAAAGAAAAAAATCATTACCACAAATATAAATTATTCTTTTAACGAAAATATATTTTCAACAGTATTCTGTAAGGCTAGTAGAAGAGAAAACACAACATCCTAAGCTATAATTCAAATACACCACAACAAAACAAGACAAAAGATGGAAAATTACAAGTATTGGTATTTGTGCATGTGGTTGAAAATATTGTGCAAGATGAAAACAAAATGATTGGTGAGAAGACCGTAAGGGTGGAAACCAGGATTTTATCACCCTGAATGCAACAATGAAAATATATATCCCAATGGATACAAAGAATGGTTGTTTTCATCACACATTTTACATTCAAGAAGACAAGAAAGAGAGAAGAAAGCCAAGGAATATTACAAATGGGTAAGAAATAAACTCAAGCACTTTCCCAACAACCAACATAAGAAACTCTATTAAAATGTTTGAAGTAGATGCTGTTTTCACGGCAAAATACTCCATGCACATGCCACATTATTTTTAGAACCAACTTACAAACAGTATTACTTTGCATATTCACAGGGACAGTGTCAAGGTAGGTTATCGGTAAATGCAAAAAAGAATACTTTATAGAGCATTAAAGTAACTAGCAGCTGCAAACATAATCACAACTTTTCTATGACTTATTTAATCTTTGGTGCCTTGAGAAAGGCTAAAACAATATTCATATTGAAATTTGAAATACAAATGCAACTGTAGCATCAACACGTTAAGGAGAAGCTGCTAATAGATTAGCAAATAACGTAGAGAAACATGCTACAGTTTACGGTGATTCTGATGAATACGGAGACACAAAGGAGAAAAAGAATTCTAAGAATTTACCTGGCCTCTTTCAGTAAAAAGCACAAGATTTTTCAAATCATTGGCCCACTCAACAAATATATCATGAGAAAAACCTGCTTCTAAACTTGCCATGGATGCTAGAACCACCTATGAAAGGTATATGTGTCAGAGTCAATAAGGAAGTTGATCTAATGAAAAATAAGTGTTCAAATTATTCAACCTTAGGACCCTCTGGAGCATTGTCAAGTTCAGTCTTGTTAATCAGAAGGGTAACATACCTACAGATGCAAGCATTGCAGTCTAGTTTTAGATACAAGATAACATTAGCAATCATAAGAAGAGGTTGATGATTTGTTTAATATCCTTAAACTGAGGTTTTGAAAACTCATTTTTCACTCATTATTGAACAAAACATTTGATATAGATAATAGATATCTCAAGAAACCTAAAGTAATCGCAGGTTTAATATGTCAAGCACTAATTAGGTGTCAAAAGTATTCCAGAGAACCAAAAGACAGCATAAAATTAAACATTGCCATAAGATTATCTTACTTCAACTATAAGTTAAAGATGAGAGACCACTTACTTCAGAAGAAATATATTTTCACGAGTTTTTTCAAAAGACTTTGCTATGGAATCACTCATCCACTCAAGGAAACTCTTCACGTAATCAATTGTGCTGGAAGCAACATATGTAAGGAAGTATATAGGGTAGTTCAAGTTTTCATCAGACCAATACTGCAAGAACAAAGATCTGAGATATTAATTCGGGCATACACCATAAGGAAAAGAAAAGGGAGAAAGAGAGTAGAAGCACATGTCTTGTACTGACCGATTCCAACAACAGAATAAGTTCCAACACTCGTCCAGCCGTGTCAACTGGTAGTAATACATTGCCACCTGCTCTTAGAGTCTTCTTTAAGATATCTATACAGTTGACACAATATATGATCAGAAATTTAGGAAAACCAAAGAATATATAAATCCTAAACAAATCTTTTCCATTTCTTGATCAAGATTAAAAGTACACGTTTGCCTCATCAGTGAATGTACCAGGCATAAAATCTTACAGTTTCCTCTTAATAGCTATTGAGAAAACAAAAATAAAAAATGGAAAAACCCTGCTTAGTTCAGTCACATTGCTGCAGTTAGAGGATTAAAAAGATGGTTACCTCCAAACTCTTTGTCCTTTTGACGTCTGTAAGGCTGATTGTTCAAAGCATTGTAAGCATCAGTTATTAGAACAGCAGGCCGCACAAAAGAACCTAGAGCAGTTCCATTCAAATGCCTAGAAAAAATTAGATTGATAAGTAGATTCCTTGTTGCTCTCTAAAGGTATAAAAGATAAAATTTAACCACAAGTAATTTACCTTTCTTTCCTATGATTAAAATCAACAGCATATATGACATCCTCACCATCCTTTGTAATTTTCCAAACAGTACCTCCCAAAAGATGTCCAGCAACATGAGGCGCAATCACAATTCCTTCTCCTTTGCCTAAAAGTGGTTAAAAATTAAAATGTCATTAAAGATAACACAACCCAAATGAGGGAATATTAAGTAGTGAAACACGAAGGTGGGAGGTTGGGGTGACTTTGCCTATTTCATATAATTGTAGACAATTTTTTGTCTCACACCAAAAGCTTTATTTTTTATGAATTGATAATGCATGTTTCAATTTCACATCCTAATTAATCTACAGTTTTATATCATAACTTCTGCAAGACAGACAAATGTTTCACATGGTGAAAATCAGTATATTGTTACTACAAAAATGTGTATTCACTTCTGAAAAAAAAAATTACACTAACCGCGTACTTCGAATAAGTAGATTCACATGATTACCAAATTCATTGCAATTCAAAGCTCCAAAACATTTGAAAATGAGGTATATTTACAAATAAACTAAACTTTCAAATCAATTTTTTCCGGTTGTTAACAAAAATCTATTATTGCTCATGCAAATAATTCTAGACACCATAGACTGTAAACATGTGAAGTTGTTATCATTCAGGCCTCTTCTATTTGCCAAATAACCATGAGAGGTCACATAAAAATATATTTTCACCATATAGCATGATGAACGTAAAAAATTATGCAAACACCATCAGTATTCAACATTCATCCTTTGAAAAGTTATGCTGCATTACATCAATTTTGGCCATTCAGCCCCGCTAAAGCTTTCAACATAAGGCAAATAGATCTTTCTAACTTGGCCCCAAACAAAGTGATTTTCATCTTTGACTCCCTCGTGAGAAATATCCTTAGCTTCAAGAGAGCTGATGCCAAGATAAAGGGTTCCAGTTTGGATGGAACTTTGGATTTTCTAATGGTCTTTAATAGGTTTGAATGGGATTACGGTCCAGATACTAACCTATATTATATACAAATAGAACGGTGGGGTGGAAGAAGAGAAAATACGAAGGTGTAAGAGGAGTTAAACAAAATGCTTGCCACCACTTCAGTGCATGGCATTCTAACAATAGTTCAAACACCTACCTGACAGATGATGATTCTGAGAATAAGTTAGCCTCGTTACACTCTGGAAAGCAGAATCAATATCATCCAGTGTGAACAGATCGAACTCCGACACTTGCTACAAAAGAACAAGACATCTCAATCTAACCATCCAGCTATAAAACACACACATTCTCTAAATTCCATCTAGTGATTAAAAGGACAAGTGCATATATAAGAATATGAGAGATCCAACATCCAACAAACCAAGAAGCACAAAAAATCTTCTTCTCAACAGCAAAACCAAACAAAACAGTGTGTAATTTCACCTTTCTTGAAAGGTACTGGTCATACATAGTGAGAAGGCCCAATCTGTAGACAGGCTCAGTTGAATAAACGGGGGCTGAGAGTCCAAGCTGCTTCATGGCATATGGGAGGGCACCAAGGTGAAGTGTATCAGCATGTGAAAGCAAGACAGCATCAATGGTTGATGCTACCCTACATGCCAGTCACAAAACCTCAATAAGAATTCAAACCTAACAAAAACATAAACATGCCCAAAAGGCAAAAACACAAATTTCATTGCCATTCAAACACAAAACCCCACAAAAAAAAAGAAGCTATTTTTCTACTTTCTAGTTCAAAACTCTAGTGCCCCGACAACAAACAAGGTATAAAGCAAACAACTCATAAAAATCTGGAGTTGAAATTCATATCATGTTAGGAAGCAGAAGGGTCAGGGATTGTAACAGAGATACCCACATAAAATAATTCAATCTTGTTCACCACAAACAAGCCTAAAACATCAATTTCATTATCACTTATAATTATAAACCCACCCCAGATGAAAAAATAACATTTTTATTCTTCTTATTTGTAGTTCTAGTGCCTCTCAACATAAAAAATTGAAGTAGAGAGAGAAATACCTGGAGAGGGGTTGAAGGAGGGACGGGTCGAAGTGGTCGTTCCAGCCACAGTCGACGAGGAAGTTGAATTCATCAATGGAGACCAAATACGAAAGAGGGTTCTCATTGTACACTCCACACAGTGGCGTTACCTGCACCGAGGTTCCCATTTTCCTCTCTCAGCTTCTTCGTCACACACACAAACCCTTTGGTGTCTCAGACCAGAAGGGGTTTATGGAAAGACAGTGAGATATGTTGGGAGGTAGAAGGGGGAAAATGCAAATGTTTTTTCTTTCATAAAAAAAAATGGTAATAATAATTGGAACAGGATTAATTTTATCATAATTAATTATAATTATTAATCAGTAGTAATTATATATTAAGCAAAAATATTTGAAAAAAAAATTAATTAATTAATACATTTAAAAAAAATATTGATGGACTGATTTGATTTACCCCAACTTACATTGGTGATGAAAATAGAATTTGCGATCTCATTTTAGTGTTCATACCCCTTCCAATTACTTAGGATCAGTGAAGATAATGTATTGTAGGCAAATTTTTTAAATTGGTATAATTTTTATTTGAAATTTTTAAAATAGTATATTTTTTATTTATTTTTATATATGGGTAAATTGTGCCTAAGACTATAATAATATAAAGAAATAAATGAAATAACCAAAAGATAACACAATGAAATTATGAAAAGATAACATAATTTTAGTTTATTAGAGGATGAGTTAATTAAAATGGTCAGAATATTGTAAGGGTGGTTAATTTTCTCTACTCATTTCTCTTCTATTTTTGGTACCTGTGTTATATTACTACTGTGTAACTAAAATAAATATAAAGTAATTGTTTTATTTATTGATAAATATGTAATGATTGAAATAAAAATGATGTCAGTATAAGATTTATATATTAAATTAAATTAAGAGTAAGTTTGATATTGAAAAGAAAAAATAAAATAAAATCAAAATTTAATAATAAAATATATTTAGCAAAATTAAGTATAAGTTGGATATTCGAACTTAGTTACTAATATAGAAATAATTTAAAATAAAATTTAAATTTAGCAATAAATTTAGAAAGAAAAATTTGAAAATATTATATAATTTTTTAAATAAATTTATTGTTAGTTTTTAAATTATATCTAGGCAAATTTTGTTCACAATATGTAACTACTCTTCTATTCAAATTGACTTCACATTTATTCAATTACTTAATTAGAATTAATTTCATCCATTACATATTTATTAATAAATAAAATGACTTTGTAATTGTCCATTTATTTTAGTTGCATAGTAGCAACACACCACACATGAAAAAAAAAGATAATAGGTGGAGAATATTTAACCATCCTAAAATGGTGCAGTATTCTCGGAATTTTAATTAACTCATTAATTGAAATCTTAGCTGCACAATTTCATCTAGTAAACTAAAATTGTGTTCTCTTTTCAGGATTTTATTTAATGTTAAATTAAATAGTGTAATAGGGTCATGGTTTCTTCACAATGATATTTGTCTCTTATACATTTATTTACCCATATCCGGAAATAAATAAAAAAATATACCTTGGCAATTTCAGATAAAAAGACAAATTTCCCAAACTGGTGTAAGTTTTATCTGAAATTTTCAAAATAGTGTATTTTGTTATTTATTTCTAGAAATGGGTAAATGGTGTCTGTGAGACACAATATCAATGTGAAGAAATAATTAAAATCATGAAAAGATACACAATGAAATCATAAAAAGATAACACAATTTTAGTTTACTAAAGGAAATCCTGCAGTCAAGATTTCAATTAATGAGTTAATTAAGATAGTCAGAATACTGCACTGGTGAATTGAAATTTAGCAATCAACTTAGAAAGAACAATTTGAAAATATTATATAATTTTTTAAATAAATTTATTGTTAGTTTTTAAATTATATCTAGGTAATTTCTCTTCACAATATGTAACTAATCTTCTATTCAAATTAATTTCACATTTATTTAATTACTTAATGAGAATTAATTTTAATCATTACATATTTATCAATAAATAAAATGACTTTATAACTGTCCATTTATTTTATTTGCACATTATCAACACCACATGTAAAAAAGAAATAGGAAGAATAGGTGGAGAATATTTAACCATTCTAAAATGGTGCAGTAGTCTCATGATTTTAATTAACTCATTAATTGAAATCTTAGTTGCACAATTTCATCTAGTAAACTAAAATTGTGTTCTTTTTTCAGGATTTCATTTAATGTTAAATTAAATCGTGTAGTAGGGTCATGGTTTCTTTACAGTGATATTTGTCTCCTATACACAATTTATCCATATCGGGAAATAAAAAAAATATACCATTTTAAGAATTTAAGATAAAAATTATACCACTTTAAAAAAATTTGCCTGTATCGTAAGATCTTAATTAATAAGTATAACTATTAATAGTTTAAATTAGTTTTTACTCTTTTGTAAGAAAAAAAATGTTACTGTTAAAAATGTAGTTCTAGTGTACCAAAAGAAATAAAGTTCTTATTTTGTTTTTAATTATTATAAATTATATTTGACTCGATTTGTTTAATAAGAGTTAGTTTTGTCCTTGTTATTTTTATTTTAGATTTTCTAATATATTTTTTTCATTTTAACTCCTAAGATACGTAGATAACTTTTATTTTATTTTTCAAACAGATATAGAATAATTCAAAGTGAAAAAATGTTATATATTTGAGAGATTAGAACAAAGTAATAGAGTAAAACATGATTATTTTCTAACACTAAAACATATTCAAGTCGTTAATAGTTTTTTTTTTTTTTTATAAAATAACTTAATTACACATTTTGCTTCTTATCTTTTGATAATTTTCAAAAGAATTGTCACGTAAGTTTTAATATTTTTTTATAATTTATAATTTTATTTAATAGATTCAAAAAATCTCCTCTAATAAGATATAAATGTTTATTTTAATAATTTAATTTTATATTCAAAAACGATTTATTATAATATATAATGTATGATTTTTATCATAATTAATAATATGTAATTTTTTATCATATTTAATGATATTAGTTGTGATGAATTAATATTTATGTTCCAAATGTTTTTATAATAAATAATCATAAAAATTTATAACAAGAAATTCAAATTTTATTGAGTTATGAAATTATTTTTCTATATGACTGTTAAATTATATTTATTAAGATATTGTACGAAAAAATATATAAGATTTAAGATAAAATTTCACAAGAATATAAAAAATTAATTTGACTCGTCTTAAAATTCTAATAAAATATTTACATATTTGTCTCCTTTATGTTTTACATATGCAAGAAGGAAAAAACATGCTCAAGGTACTTTGAAATGTAAAGAGTTGAGTGTTACGTTATTAATTTATATTACAGCTTTAATAAAAGATTTTATGGTCTTATTCAAATTATGTCTAAAAATAGAAGTTTCGTCATGCAAAATCAATTAAATTTTATATAGAATATTAATATACATTGCATGTGGTTGCTTCAAGTAAATATTAGATCAGTCTTATAAATGATATAAAAAGAGTAATCTACATTTTTAAACCTTTTAGTTAATGAAACAATCTCTTAATCAGGAGAGTTTAGTCAAGTTTCTTTTCATTAAGAGCTAATCATGTTTTAAAGCAAAATTATTTGTTGTATTCAAGAATGACACATATAAAATACTTAAAAGAAAGCAAAAAATGATTTATTGGACAAAATATTATTATTTTCTTATCTCATGGAAAATTAAGGTGACAATAAGTGACTTTGCATACTCCCAGGAGGTTAAAAATGGTATAGATAATACACAAGTTGTTTAAAAATTTGTTTTAAAAATCTCTTTTTTTTCAAAATAGTAAGTAATTACTTTCAATACAAAAGTATTTTTTTATATGAGTGATTCATTATGGATTGCTCAAGAACTTGGATTACTTACCAACTATAACAAAATTAACTTACTTGCCTATTAATATGAAAGAAAATGAGAATGTACAAAATAGGTTTTAAATCATACCAAATATGCTTTATTATGCAAGGAAACATCCCAAAAACTATGGTTATATTAACAAAATTTTGTGAAGCTTTTCTATACAAAAAATACTCATATAATCATTTTAAAAAAGTTAAAGCCCTTGGATAACATATTATTTAATAAACTTATAAGTGTTAACATAAACCCTGGTCTCATTTGATATCTTTAACATACACAACTTGAAACTTTAGTAAGATATATTCTAGATAATAAAGTAGCTTGTATTTAAAGCTAATAAAAAAATATTCCCAATTTTTAAAATTGAAGAATCATTAGACTTATTCTTAGAACATGACCATTTAAAGAAAATAGATGAATTTTTTTTTTTTTTATGTTTAGGAAGATCCATTAAATGTGAAGAAATAAATATAACTTTAAAAAGATGAAAACTCAACCTTAATTTACCATAAATTCAAAAAACATTTAAGTCTGAGGTAAAACAACATATTTATATCATTCAAACAACACAAATAATTTTTATTTAATTTATTTTTTAAATTGATGACGAGAATACACTGACAAGCTAAAATATAACTCAATCTTACTTAGTTATAAAATAACCTACCACGTCATTTTGTTTTACCTAATTATATTTGGTGCACTCATTACCAAACTGATTAGGATTAAATAAGTTTTCTTTTTAGTTTTTTAGCTCATTTTGGATAAGATATTCTTACCGTGTAAAATTCCAATTCTCTTAGTTTAGATTCATGGTCAAATTAATGTTTAAGAATGTAATACTTTTCCTTTTATACTTTATTGAATAAATAAAAATTATTTAAGCTTGGAATCGTAATAGGCTTAATTCTCATTACTTCGGCTGATTTTTTTTTTTAAATAAAATGTAGTTGGCTTCACCTATTAGATATTTCCAATTTGTTTTTATTTTTTATTTTTTTAAGAGAATATATATATATATATATATTTATATTTTTTTTTTTTTTTTTTTTTTTTTTATTTTTTTAAAAAAATATATATATATATATATATATATATATTTTTTTTTTTTTTCTATTTTTCTAAAAGCAACATGGAGTGTTTCTCATACTGTCACTGTTCTACCCTTCCCAAAGTTTTCTCTCATTTTCTCTAAGCTTTGCTTCTTTCTCTGTTTATAATTTAAGGTTTTTTTTTTTCCTCCATATTATAGTGTAAGATGATAAATCGAAATAACAACATACAGAAGGAGATGATTTAATTAAAAAAACACTTTGATTGTAAACAAAACATATTCATATAAAAATCACTAGAAAATAACTCATTTTTCAGTTATTAATATTTCAGTACAAATAGACCCAATTTTAGATTAATAAAATTGTTTTATTACTCTTAAATCAATAATACTATTTTTTTTATCTGTAATAAAATAGTGCTTTTCATATTTAATATTTAATAAATATGTTAATTTGGTATTTGTGTCATTATTAATTATTAAATTGATGAAGTTAATTTCACTGTGATACTAAGAAGTTCTACCAACACAAAAAGCTATTCTGTTGCACTCTCCGCACCCTTCATTTATCCATTTCCCTCTCTCTCTCTCTCTAACCACTTTCTCTCTCGTCGCCGCAACGGAATGGCCTCCGTCACGTGCTCGCCCACCTCCCTCCAGCTTCGATTGGCCTTCGCCGCCCCCAAATTCCCCCTCCCCCCGCACCTGCGAATGCGGAACCTCAACAGGAATCGCGTTCGCCCTCTGCGAGCGCAGCGAGACGGCGCCGCCTCGGGGTGGACTGGGTCCGGGCCCAACCTCGACGGCCTCTCCGGCTGGTCCGACACCGACGCCGAGCAACGCACCGACGAGAAGAAGGAGTCCTATGGAGGTGAGTGCGTTCTCCAAACTTGTACTCATCGTTCGCAACTGCTTACTGTTTAATTTAGTTATCTGTTTTTATTTTGCAAAAATAGTGAAATAGCTTGAAGTGTTCCCGTTGATAATTTTTAGTCAAGATGCATGGTTGTTTCGATTGTTGATATGCATGCTTAAAAGGCTTATGTTGAAACCTGTTAACCTACACTCTCTGTTTTTTTTTTTTTTTTTTTTTTTTTTTTTTTTTTTTTTTTTTTTAAATTTTGAATAATGAAGGGATGTTTGACTTAGCTTGGGTAAAACAATTTTAATTTAAATTTGATTGCGATCATGCCTTTTTTTGTAAAGTCTTCAAGACTAAAGGCCAGTGTTAGTGATTATTCGATGATGATGATGATGATGCAAACTAGTATAAATATTTACTCTATTAAGTAAAGTAAGGAAATCATGTAAGAATAAATAGAAGGTGGAGTATTTATAAAGATTACGTTAGAATACATTGATGGTGTAACAGTTGTTTACAATGTTGGCCAATCATGAATTGCGTCATGTATGGTAAAATTGTTGACTGTTTGTAACAATTAGCAAGTCATGCAACATAGTTTGAAACTATTATTAGGCAGTGTAGGCACGGAAAACGTAAAAGTATTTTATGGATTTTTATATGGTCATATAATCACAAATAACTATGCATGATAATTTGGTTGACTTTATAGTAATTATTTTAGAAGGCATACTAACATTGACAGTGCATTGAAATTAAACTCATTATTTGGCAGTTGTTGGTGAGGATAGCTTGAGATTAGGTGTGGGTTTTGCTACATATTAAACATGATTAGGTGTGGGTTATTGCCTTGCTGGATTTAGATTGCGTGTAAGTACTAGTGAACATGGTTGGGAAATTGGGACAGTGGGATGTGAATTACTGAAATTTCAATTGTGTTTTGTGAAGTGTTAGCAATTTCACATTACTTAATAACACTTTTGAAGTAGCTTGCTTTCAGGAGTTGTGGGAGTAGGAGTGGCTGGAGTGCTTCTTCTTTCAGGGCTTACCTTTGCTGCCTTATCTCTTGGCAAAAGAACTGGTTCCAGTAAGTTGTATTTGCTTGCTTATCTCGTGTCTTCTTGTTTAACTAAACTTCACTGTTGGAAATTGGAATGTGTATGGCTGGATACAGGACCACAGCAGCACATGAAGCCCTTGACTACGCAGCAGGAGGAAATTTTGTCTTATGGTGATCATAATAACGAAACTACAGAACAAACAAATGTTGATAAGGCTGAGCAAGGAAATGATAAAATAGAAGGTCAGATAGATATGTCCAATGATTATTCATCTTCTGAGGCGGGTAATATTTACCGTGACTATAGTATTGTTGATGATTCTGATATAGGATCCCAGTTGATATATGATAGTAAAAACCCCTCAGATGATGTTGATGATGCCTCTAAACATGTATTTGTTGAAGAAGACTTACAGCATGAGTCAGCTTTTGATAACAAGTTAGTTTTTGCCAGTAAAAGCCCAGTGTCACTTGAATCTGAAAATACTGTTGATTCTTTTAATGCTTATGGATTTAGAGATTTTGATAGCAACCCTACTGTAGATACAGCAGAATCTACTGCCAATCTTAAAGAAAACCTATTCAATGTTGATCCAGGAGATCTGCCCAATCATGATGGTGCTAAGCCACCACATCTTAATACTGTTCAGCATGATGAAATAACCAGTTCAAGTGGAAGTGTAAACTTTGGTTTTACTGAAACCTATTCTAGTTCAGGTGCTGATAACGAGACTGAAATTGTTAGTGTTGTGGTCAATCCTGAGTCAAATAACACGATTTCAGATCCTAAGTTTTTCAATGAAGCTGTTCAAGAGAATATTCTATCAGCTTCAGAGAAAGAAAACCTTGATCTGAACAAAATTCCGCAGGTCTCTGCTGAGGGAAATGAGCCATCCCTTGAAGAGTGGAGCATTCCTGGAAATGATGTGTTTGAAAAATCATCTGTTTTATCATCAGCCAATACACTGGTAGATGACCATGGTATAAATGATAATTATGAGGTTGATGAAGTTAAATCTGAATCACCAAATTCTGGATCCTTTTTCTCTGTTCCTGGTATTCCCGCTCCATCAGCAGTTTCTGCAACTGTACAAGTGTTTCCTGGAAAGGTTTTAGTTCCTGCAGCTGTTGATCAAGTACAGGGGCAAGCACTAGCTGCATTGCAAGTTTTAAAGGTAGTTATTTGTTTTTCATTTTCATGTATTAAGGTGACTATAATGCCCTTTGCATTTATAATTTAATTCTAGTTTTTTTATCCACTTGTTGTTATTGTTCACTTGGATATTTTTACATTCTTAGGTCATTGAGCCCGATGTTCAACCTGGTGATTTATGTACTCGTCGTGAATATGCTCGCTGGTTGGTCTCTGCTAGCAGCACTCTTTCAAGGTAGTAGTTTACATTTGATGTGAATTACAAAACGTGTTACACATGTAATATGTATTACTTGACATTACATATGCTTTCCTGGTTACTTGTTAGGAGCACTGTATCGAAAGTGTATCCTGCCATGTACATAGACAATGTTACTGAGCTTGCATTTGATGATGTCACCCCTGAGGACCCTGATTTTTCTTCCATTCAAGGTCAGTATGTGACGTCATGATTTTTTAAATTATAACTTGTTTCTGTATTCATGTTCTGTCTAAATAAGATCCAATATTGATTTTCAGGCTTGGCAGAAGCTGGACTTATTGAGAGCAGGCTTTCAAGACAAGATATACAGTTGTCTGGTGATGAAGATGATGGCCCATTTTACTTCTCCCCTGGAAGGTATGTTCTATCTGAATTTGGGTTTCTAATCTGTGGTTACAATTTTTGTATCCTCTGAAGCTGTACAGTCATACAAAACCATTGCAGTTAAACTTTAGACTTGATTTTTAATCTCATTTTTTCTAAGTGTGCAGTTGCACAGCCTTCTGTTTGAGATGTGATTTTAACTTTGTATGGTGTAGGCTACCATTGTAATCTCCTTCTCCTATGTTATTTTCTGCAGTCCTCTATCACGTCAAGATCTTGTCAGTTGGAAAATGGCCCTGGAGAAAAGACAGCTTCCGGAAGCTGATAGAAAGGTTGCTCAACTTGTTTCTTTGTTTGATATGTTTAAGCTATCTTCAATTCCAACTTCATTGAACTAATGAATGTGTTGATCTAATCCATTGACTGATGAGCAGACACTGTACCAGCTTTCTGGTTTTCTGGACACTGATAAGATACATCCGAATGCATGCCCTGCCCTAGTAGCTGATTTATCTGCTGGCGAGCATGGAATAATAGCTCTTGCTTTTGGTAATTATAAAAAATGTTTAATGATATGCTTGATAGTGAATTGTGATTTATTTCCATATAATTTGTTTACTGTTTCTTTTCTCCCAATTATTTCTAATTTTGGTTTTTAATTTTCAATCTTTTTTATATTTTTGGGGCTGGGATATTCCAGGTTATACAAGATTATTCCAGCCAGATAAGCCAGTAACAAAAGCCCAAGCAGCTATGGCTCTAGCGACTGGAGAAGCTTCTGAAATAGTCAGCGAAGAGCTTGCACGCATCGAAGCAGAATCTATTGCTGAAAATGCTGTTGCTGCGCATAGTGCTTTAGTAGCACAGGTAGAGAAGGATATCAATGCAAATTTTGAGCAGGAGCTTTTCATAGAAAGGGAAAAGATTAGCGCTGTTGAAAAAATGGCTGAGGAGGCAAGACTCGAGTTGGAAAGGTTAAGAGCTGAGAGAGAAAAAGATAACCTTGCATTGGAAAAGGAGCGTGCTGCTATTGACTCAGAAATGGAGGTTTTTTCAAAGTTAAGGCATGAGGTTGAGGATCAATTACAAATCCTTATGAATGACAAGGTAGAAATAGCACATGAAAAAGAGAGGATTAACAAACTCCGGGAACAAGCAGAAGTTGAAAACAAGGAGATTTCCCGTTTACAATATGAGCTAGAGGTAGAAAGAAAAGCCCTGTCTATGGCCAGGTAAAATCATGAAACTTATGGGCAACTATATTCTGTTATATTAGCTTTCAATTTTAGCTATGTAGGATTGGTAAAAGCAGATATGATATGGGTTGAGAAGCAACGACAAATATTTTATTTTCCTTTCACTTTTGCCTTGGGCTAGGATTAATTACACAATTAATCTCCATCTCGTGTATCAACTCATATGGAAGGGACATAAATCCCACTAATAGAGGTAACATGATTGAAATGAAATCTGATAGATTCTTCTATGTTCTTTTTAAAAATAAGAAAATCAAGCCAATGAGCTTGGTTTACAGGAAGCGACTGAGATTGTTACTGTGATATGCCCGGTCTGTTATTGTTCATAATGAATCAATGAAGTACGGACATTAAAGACATATATATATACTTTTTTTTTTGGGTACCTATATGTCACTTCAATTGCTTTGTGAAACAGTTTTATTTAGTTTCTATACAAATATGTTAGACCCACAGGAAATGAGAAAAGATGAAAAGTTTATGTTAGGAGAAATTAAATAAAAGGGTGCAGGGCAGTTTTGTTGGTTAGGATGGGTTAGTCTATTTAAAGACCAACCCAGTTAGGAGAAGGGAAACTTTTGAAGGTTATAAGTGTTGACAGAGTTTACTCTGTGTGAAAGGAAGAGTGCTTCCTTTGTAACCCTTTAGGGTGTAGGCATTGTGTAGAGAATTATTTGGTAATAAACATTGCATTTCAGTATTTCTTGTTTCGCTGTGAGTTCTGTATCTGTGTTGGATCAGTGGAGTCCTAACAAAATAATTGCTCTCAATATTTTCCTTTCCATTAGTAAACCTTCTAACACTAGAAGTTTTGTATGGAGCTACTGTGCGGCATAGAAACCAAATTGAAAATGTCTGCCGTGTATATTATAAATTAGCAGTAGCATATAGCAAGGACTAAATTGAAAACAGTTAAACTATTAGGTTCCTCTTTGTGCGACAAGAAAAAGAGGGCCTACTAGGGAACAATCACACACAAGGGAAAATAATTCTTTATTGCTGAAGGGAAATGAAAGTAACCACACGGATCAAGTTATTAAGGTATACCTCAAAAGCAGTGTTCTCCATTTACTCAGGAAATCGCCCATTAAATAATATTTCTTTATCTGCCCCTTTTACTTTAAAGAGGTCCTATTTATAGGTTATAAGAGTTACAGCTATTCAAATAAGACCCACTAAGCCTACTATCTCATTAACAGATTGTTACAACTTTGCCTCTTTACTCTTCCTATACAAACCTGCAACCCTTTTGATATAATTTAGAGGGGGTCAATATAATTTTGAGTTTAATTTTATTTTTTATTTTTTATTTTTTTCTAATTAAGAGGCTGAATTGCCACATGAGAAGATAAAAATTACAAGAGAAGGTAAACCATTCATGTTCTCATGGTGGGAAATAATGATGCATATAATGCGAATTAAAGGAAACACTAGTTGAAGTTAATTGCTAATGGATCTTAAAGACTACTTAGTGAGAATTGATGTGGAGGTTAGTGGGCCTTATTATGGTTGTCTAGAGTGATACATACTTTAGCCTATCTTTGTGAGAGCTTTAGAATTCTGAGTTATAAGAGCATGTGATGATGATCAACTTCATGATTTGTCACTCAATTTCTCATCTTTATTGAGTGTGGCGTCAATATCTTCAACTTCTCATCTTTTCCCTTTTTTCTCTTTAGTTGGTATGAGAGCTTTGAATCCTGATTTTCATTGATTTTTTTTTTACTTTCAATTTTTTTGTTTAAAAACAATTTTTGGACTTATGGTAGGTACTAGCGTTGAAGTTGCTCATGAACTCAATGCATATATAGAGATACAGATAGAAAAGTGAGAGCAAAGATGTAGTTATAAAGAGAGAATGTTTGATGAGTATTGAAAAAGACATGCTTTAATTGTGTAGATGGAGAAAAAGAAAAACAGAGCTAGTAGAAAAGAAAAGTAGAGAAGAAAAAGAAATAAAAGAAGAGTTTGTAGAAAAATTAAAAAGAAAGAGTTGAGAGTAAAAGAAATAAAAGGGAAGGAGTTGAGAGAATAAGAAATAAAAGAAAAGAAGTCGAGGAAAAAGTAAATTCTAGAAAAAGATATAAAAGGAAAAAAAAGGAAAGGAGAAATAAAAGAAAATAGGTTGGGGAAATAATAAATTCTAGAAAAAGAGGAAAGAAAAAAGAAGGGAAAGGAGAAATAAAAGAAAAAGAAGTGACAAAGAGGAAGGAAAAGATAATAATAGAGATATTTTTTCTAATTGTGCAGATGTTGTTTTGTCCATTCAACAATGTGAGGGAAAGTATTCAAATGCTTGAATGGAAAAAATAAAGGGATAATTTTTTCATCCTGGTATTGGCTTAATTGTTTCTCTTGGAGGAAGTGTGGAATTTAGTGCCTTATTATGATTTAGCGTATAAAAGGATGAAACGTCAGGGAGAGATATAAGGATTGTAACAGAAAATTAAGTTTTCTAAGTGAGAACTTTATGGAGTTGAGTTATAAAAGTCCAAATTTTGACCTTATTAGGGCAAGTTGTAAGAATCACTTATCATTCACCTTCTCATTTTTCTTAACTGTGGTATCAATATCCTTCCATAAATTGAATATCAAAATGGTCCCCTTTCTGTTTTTTCATCACCTTTCCTCTTATTGGCTGTTGCTCTTATTCAGCCCTAGCGTATACTTTACATGGATTAAACTGAAGCATATTTTGTAAAAGACCAAGTAGAAAATGAGTGGCACCTGAAGGGATAAGAAATATATTTTAACCCGAATAAAACTAATTACACAATTAATTAGATGAATGATCACCGTACATGTTCTCCTTTCTGACATTGCATTTCTTTGTGCAACTATCATTTTCTATAGTAACTATTTAACTGCTTCCAATTGTATTTGCAGTAGGGAATTAACTTAGGTGTGCTTGAATTTGCAAAACCTTGTTTGCACTACCAGTATAGTCCCGTGAGGCAAATGCCTTATTGACAATTGTTTATTGTAGTTAAATGAAACAGTTCAGATAAACTTATTTTTTGTATAAAATGATAGTTCTTACCCAATTACCCCCTGAATAAATGGTTATGTTAATTCTTGGATTTAGGGCTTGGGCAGAGGATGAGGCTAAACGAGTGAGAGAGCAAGCAATAGCCTTAGAGGAGGCTAGAGATCGTTGGGAGAGGCATGGGATCAAAGTGGTAGTTGATGATGACCTCCGCAAGGAGGCCTCGGCTGGAGTTACATGGCTCAATGCCTCAGAGCAGATTTCAGTTCAAGGAACAGTTGACAGGGCCGAGAACTTATTGGACAAGCTCAAACTAATGGCATCAGATATCAGTGGAAAATCAAGAGACATACTTGACAAAATCATCCGCATGATCTCTCAATTTATATCAAAATTGAAGGAATGGGCATCCAGAACAGGAAAACATGCTGAAGAATTTGGAGAAGTTGCCATCTCAAAGGTAGGTAAGTCAGCCAGTGAGTTGCAACAAAGTGCTATTGAAGTTGGATTTGGTATCAAAGAAGGTGCAAAGCGTGTTGCAGGTGATTGTAGAGAAGGGGTTGAGAAAATCACTCAAAAATTCACGCAGAAGTTCAAGACCTGATGATATCTTCTATCCTCAACATTTTTCAAGCTTATTGGCCGGTTACCTTTGATTTATTTTGAGTGCTTCAATAGAGATATGTACCAGACACCGATGCAGAGACATTGGCGGTTCTAATGACTGCCTTTTGAAGATCACAACATATTGACGTGATGCCGTGGTTGTATAATTGATACTAGTAAGAATTGTAGTTGAGGAATAAGCAGTTGTAGTTCAACATGTTGTCATGCCTGCATCGCATTTAGAGTAAAAGATAAGCGGCACGGATATTTTTCTTTTGAAGCATGCTTTGTACAAGTTGCCATGAATCATGATCATTAACAAGCCTTGCAATAAGGGTGTTAGCATAATAAGTGATTTCATTTTTAAACTGTATACAAATATTGGATTGTGATTCACTATTACTATGATTAAAATGAAAGTTTGAGTGTATATATTATAACGTTTTAGTTATGTTCAAGGTATAACTTTAAAACACTATGAAAACTATGGCTTAATAATTGTATTTTTGGATCTTTAGGTATAGCACATAAGGACTAAAATAAGATTTAAGTACAAATTTTAAAAATATGATAGAATAAGAATAACATAAATACTAATCTTATTTAATGTTTGAGTTTATTATTATAAAGAGAGGATAATAAGTTGTGAAGATGTTAGTGATGATAATGATAGATGAAGAAAATGATGATGATGAAAGTGATGATAGTGATAAAAAGATGATTGAATTGATAGTAATGAAAGAAGATTTGTTAATAAAGGTAGTTGTTGTAACAATTATGTGAGCCTAGGAGGGAGTAAGAATGGAATGAAGAATTCATAACATCCATTCATATCTATTATATATATTTTTTTTTAAAAATAGTTTTGATATTTATAACTTTTTCTAAAATTTGCTAAAATTAAAATTATTTAACATCGAAAGATGACAATTAAATACTGAGGATATTACACATAAAATATGTGAAAACATAAAAAAATATTACATTATAATCTATTCAACATAATAATATGTAACATGATATGATAAAAATATAAAAATAATGATATAAAAGTAAATTATATAAAATAAAATAAAATATTTCTGGTATACTTAATATAATAACTATAATGAGAGTCAAACCTAACACATAGTATAATACCTACCCAAATCTTTCCACAACTATCTCATAATGATTATTTAACTGTTATTTTCTTCTAAGGAAGATTCAACTACCACTAATACATTAAATAAGTGCCTTTCATTTATTAACATTTGACAATTTGACTTATTTTGAATATTCTACATCTAATTATACCTTAAAAAAAGGAATTATACTCAGATGAGTCTTTAGTAGTTTTGAATTTCTGGTACCCGAATCAAATGTAAATGTCAAATTACACTATGATATTATAATTTTATCACATTATATTATAATTTATTAAAGAATAAGAGATCATTTAACTCTGATATTTGTGGGGTAGTTAACACGTGTTTGATTTATATCACTATTTATTTATTCATATAAGATTTAAAAATCAACTATTTTAAAACGAATCTCTCTCTCTCTCCCTCTCTCTCTATATATAATAAACATGTACTTAATACACGATATAAGTAACTTTAATATACGTTGACTGGATATTTAGTTTTCAAAATATAACTACTTATTAATTCAGAAATATTTTCAAGGCATCCAAATAAATATGTTATTTCTCTAACACAAAGCAAAAAAACATTAAAAAGTGAATTCAAATTATATATGCTATTAATACTTTGTAATATAATGTGCATATTTTGAGAATTTGACTAATTTATCATATTACTTTATTTATATATTACCATTTTAGTTTATACAATATATAAAAAAAATATGTATTTTCTATAAATAAAAGAAAGGTAAATAAAAATTTAACTAGAAAGTACTTTACTTTTCATTATAATTTTTCACCAACTTCTTTTACACTTACACTTCACATATATTTTCTTATATATATCTAATCTTTTAATCATTTACTTATTTAACGTCACAATATTTTCTGTAAGAGACTTCTTATCACCAAACTTAGATTATTCAAATATCAGTAAGAACGGTTACAATTTATATAATAGATAATATTTTAAATTGATAATACAAAAACTGAAGCGATATTTTTTAACTATTAATAATTTCATTTAAAAACATTAAAATTTAATTTAGAAATAAAGATAAAAGTTATATATTACAAACCATTCTTAAAAAACATTTAAAAAAAAACAGATTCATAAAAAAAAAATGACCACTTTAAAAACACATTCATTAAAAATAATGATTATGATTTATATATAAAGAATTTATGTACACTTCTCCCAGAAGCATTGGGAGCCTCTCCTTTCTGTTAGGTCTTACAACTACTACTACTATAAAAACAAAAAGCATTTTGTTTTTATAGTATTATGAAAAAAAACTTTTCATTGATAGTGTCTCCTTCACTTCATATTTTGATGTGATGATAAAACAAAATAGAAGGTACCAGGTTTGAATCTTTTCTCTCACCCACATCTCCAATGGTGTCAGCAAGATGCAAAACCCAACCCGTTGTCTGAGTTTGAATTGTAGGTTTGGCTACCCTTTTGCCCTTTGCTTCGATTCTTCTTCATCCTAAATTCTAAATTCTGCAGCAATAATATTATAGTACAAAGTTTACTGCTCAAGTCACACACCACAACCAATAATAAACCTAGGAAGCTCCGATGTCTCTTTTTCGCACACCATGACTACATATGATTAAACCCCATTAAATAAAGTTTCCACTTTGGAGTTCTGAGTCCTTTAATCATTCATCCCAACTGATTTTTGGAACTGGGTGACACTCCTTGTCCCCTTTCCTTACTTGCTCTCTGGTGGGTCCTTCAACCAATGCAGAATTTGTGATCTTGATCAATGATCACCTTTGAGTAATAATTTTGATGTGTCTTGAGTCACTCTGGGTGAGTTTTTTGTGAGTATACTGGATTCGGGATATTGGGTAATGATTTTCACTATATCCTTGTGATGATCGTGTCTTGTTCTAGAAGATTTAATTATTGGGGCTGGGAAATTACAGTTTTTTTTTGTTGTCTCTAGTTTCTTTGTTGGTCACTGTGATTTTGGCAGGTAGTTAATTGTGTATAGATCCATGATTCTTTACAGTTTCGATGTATATTGAATTCTGTTTTGTGCGAGAAAGATATTGACCCCCTTTGTAAGTTTAAGCTTCAGATTCTATTCTGTGTTCATACTTGTTACAGTGTAAGAAATTCATTGCACTTGAGAGGAAATTTGTACAAAATTCCCATTTCGTTGCAGCCTATAGAGCTTAGCATGCATATGCTGTAGGCATAATGTCAATCCTGTGTGGCTTTCCTCTTGTTGAGTGTGTATACTGTCTGGCTTGTGCTCGTTGGGCTTGGAAAAGATGTCTTCATACTGCTGGCCATGACAGTGAGAATTGGGGTTTTGCAACAGTGGAAGAATTTGAGCCTGTACCACGCCTTTGTCGCTATATTTTAGCTGTGTATGAAGATGATCTTCGGCAACCCCTTTGGGCACCTCCTGGTGGCTATGGAATTAGCCCTGATTGTTTACTTCTCAAAAAGACATATGAAGATACATGTGGAAGGGCACCGCCCTATATACTGTATCTTGATCATGAGCATGAAGATATAGTTCTTGCCATCAGGGGTCTAAATTTGGCAAAGGAGAGTGATTATGCAGTTCTGTTGGACAATAGATTGGGGAAGAGAAAGTTTGATGGGGGGTATGTTCACAATGGGTTGTTGAAGGCTGCTGGTTGGGTTTTGGATGCAGAATGTGAAATTTTGAGGGATTTGGTGGAAAAGCATCCAAATTACACGCTGACTTTTGTTGGACATTCCCTTGGATCTGGCGTAGCAGCTATGCTGACAATGGTGGTAGTGCAGAATAGTCATAGACTGGGACATATTGATCGGAAGAGGGTCAGGTGTTATGCCATTGCCCCTGCTAGGTGCATGTCACTGAATTTGGCAGTAAGATATGCAGATGTCATCAATTCTGTTGTGCTGCAGGCAAGTTATCGTTTAATTTCATTTCTATTTATTTAGTTGATTATGATTGTAGAGTGCTGTGTCTTCAAATTTTGAACACCTAAAGCATATATAAAATAATCGGGAGTGGATTACTAATAACTAATAATCAGTCTTTGAGATTACAATGTAACCAATTCTATGGACCAAACTCTTTGTTGATGTTGATAGAAGGTAGTTTGTTTTACATTACCTTCTTTTGATGTGTTTATAGAAAGTTCTTGCCTTGTGTATAGAAAGATAACATCTTGCAAAGAGTAGTGAATTTTGAATGTGATGAATTTATTTTTGAATGACTCTAGATTTATAATACTTACAAATAGGCTAAAGGGATGAAAAATCAATATAGAGTCCCAATCCTATAACTTCTAACTAGAATCCATAACTTTCATTGGTTTTTCTCTTTTGGAGAATTTGTTGCCAGTTTTTCTCAGGTTCAATGCTACAGATGTCTGTTCATAAAAATTTCTGTTTCTTGAATGATGGCTTACACATTCAAGTTTCATAGTTTAAAGCATTCAATAACTTCATGTGACGTAAGGTTACAGTCTTATTGGTGTCTCGGTATATTGAAAACCATTATATCCATAGTAACAACTTTCAGTTAGAGATGAATGAACACATTTGAGTGTTTGGAGATAGAAAATATATGGAGAGCTTTCTTGAGTGTTGGTCTGCTCGACACAGGTCACATATTTGGATATAGACTTTTTCATGTGGAACATAATGAATTAGTGGATGATTTATTTTTATAATCAGTATATTGCTTAAACTTCCGATTTATGTTATGATGCAGTACAAATCATGTCTTTCTTCATGCTTCATTATACTTGATGCTGTGATTGATGAATCTGATGCTTTGAAGTTTACCACTGTTTACCTTGATCAGGATGACTTCTTACCAAGAACAGCCACCCCATTGGAAGATATATTTAAGTCTCTTTTCTGGTATGTCTTAAGGACTTGTGTAATTATGCCTTTTGGTTATCAATACTTAGAAAGTGGATTTAGATTTAACTTAACAGTACGAAACCAGCTTGCAAGTGAGGTTTATACTCGCTTCTATTTTATAATTTGGTCATCAATGTGAGATATCCAACGAACTCTCTCATTTTGAATGTGAAACTAAATATTTTGTGGATAGTGACTTGATAACGGATGAGACAACATATTCAACAAACCTTGTTGAGATACCATCTTACAAAATAGATTTAGGCCTAACTCAATCCTATAAAACTATTTTGTAAAATGAGATTTGCACCTATTTATATACTATAATTTGGCCATATTTTAATTTGTTCGTAGGGAGATAATTTATAATAATTTATTTTTCTGTTTCTGGCAGTTTGCCATGCATATTGTGCATGAGGTGCATGAGGGATACATGCATTCCAGAAGAGAAGATGCTCAAAGATCCAAGAAGACTCTACGCACCTGGTCGCCTTTATCACATAGTTGAGAGGAAGCCTTTTAAGTATGGTTAAGAAAAAAGAAGAGTTCATGCCTTATGCTGAATTCTATCTGTGTTTTTGGAAGTCTCGTTTTTTCCTTAATTGTCTGACACGTGTTTCTTCTAGTTTCTTGCACAATAATATATGTTAACAATGATCGTGCCAAAAGTATGTTTATACTGCCTTTGCTTTTGGTCTTACCTGAACTTCTAAACATTTTATGCAGAATGGGAAGGTTTCCCCCAGTTGTGAGGACAGCAGTGCCGGTAGATGGAAGGTTTGAGCATATAGTCCTTTCATGTAATGCCACATCTGATCATGCCATCATTTGGATTGAGAAAGAAGCTCAAAGGGCTCTGGATGTAAGTGTAATTGTTTATTGGTATAAGTAAAGTTTTAGATGATAACCATAATTAACTCTGGCTGTGAATGTAATATGGTTCTCCTTTCTAGAACCTGTTTTTCTGGTGCCCTTCAAATTTAAAATATGCTAAGATTACTCATCAACTAGAAATATGAAGATCTAGGCCTTACAAGGTTTGGGGAGTCCCTACTTCACAAGTTGGTTGTTGTTGAGTTAGGCTCTAAGCTCAAATTCTATGAGAGTATTAAGCTCAAATTCTATGAGAGTATTAGAGCCTTTCTTAGATCATTTCTTTGACCACCCATATTTGTCTACACTCTAGTAGTTATCTTCCTAGGTGAAAAGGGGTGTTGTAATTGGACCACCCACATTATAGTTATAGGAGTGTGTGTGAGAGGGTGTGGTTACATTTACATTATGATCTATGTAGTCTATGACAATCATGACTAATTCTCATCTTACAAGTCAATTTTATGGGATTAATTTAAACCCTTAACCCAAATTTTAAGAAAATGATTGGAAGACCTGTTTTTGAATCATGACAAAACAGTAAGTTGATAGTAATAACAATTTGTACACGTATTTCCCACTAAGATGGAGTAGCAAGAATTAAGAAAACATCTTGTGATTGTTTTTTCTTCATTTAGTAATACCAACAACACTATCTAACTCTTTCTTTTCAACACACTCTCCTATTGAAAGAATTCGTGTTGGTTTCACTAAATATGTAGGTTTGCATAAAACTAATAGGACCCAAATGAACAAAACTTAGTCTTTACCTCATTTTAGGAACAAAACTGAACCTTTTCCCTATGTTTTATGTCAACTGCAGTTGATGCTGGAGAAAGAGGAACCAATGGAAGCCCCTGCCAAGCAAAAAATGGAGCGGCAAGAAACCCTGACCAGACACAATGTTGAATACAAAGCAGCATTACAAAGGGCCAAAACATTAGATGTTCCACATGCTTATACACCCCCATCAGAGTATGGCACTTTTGATGAGGAGGGAGATGCTAGCTCAACAAGATCTCAGGGTGAGTCTTCTAATAAAAGTTATATGGATGAAAGCTGGGATGCATTGATTGAGCGTCATTTGGAGAAGGATGAACATGGCCACACTGTGCTCAAGAAACAATGATCAAGTCCTTTTACAAGACTTCAGAACATGCTTTAGATAGTGTAAAAAGTAAAATTCCTTCATTCTTGTTGTGCCTCTCATGGGGAATCATAAATCATAAATTTGTTAGATGTTAATGGAATCAGGATTCTAGTGTCTTAGCATCTAAAGTTAAGATTTGATAGTTACATGAATTCATGGAACAGTCTTACTCTTGTAAATTGAAATTTTGAAAGAGTTTCCTTAGTATTTAACAAATTTAGTTATTTGATTTGTTTCTTTTAACTATAATGCTTATGTATTTTTTTTTATTAATTAATGATGATAAGTGGAAGTTGAAAATCATTAATTATAAGGATTTGTTTTTTAAATTTAACAATGTGAATTAAACTAATTACTTTTATTAGTTTGTGTTGTGTTAAAAGTAATATTAAAGAAGAGAGAGAAGTATATAACTTGCAACTTAAACCAACCAATAAATAGGAATAAGGCTTTTGGATTCTACACTTCCATATATTGAAACAACACCTTGATGGAAACTGAATTTCTAATCTTATCCTTCGTAAATATATATTTCGAATTCTGAATCTCATAATATATTTCTAGATTTAGAAATAAATATTGCATATAATTATGAAATATAATTCAGAATGTGTGTCTTGGAATGTGCATTTTGGAATGTATTACTTATACATTCTAGAAAGTATTTTTTAGATTTAGAAATATGCAAATTCAAAATGTATTTTTTAAGGATAGGTTTGTCATTTCATGCTTTCATAGGGTGTGGAAGTTTAAAAACATAGGATTGCAAAATGCAATGCATTACGAATATTTGGGTGGTTTTACCAAACAAGGACAAGACGTATCAGTGATTTCCTTCCACCTCCATATATTTTGTTCTATATTACATAAATATGAAAATTCTTATTTTTGTGCTTGTCAGATTAGACAATTCCAAGGTCATCTTTTTAAAAAAAAAAATTATGAAATTATAGTAATTTATTATTTTTAAATTGTATAATTCAAAAATCATTTAAATTGTGTAATTCAGATTTTTTTTAAAAAAATATTAAATTATGTAGCCTAGAAGTATTTTAAAAGAATATTTTTTGATTTTATAATTAAAAAATATTTTTAGCTTTTGAATTACACAATAAAATGAAAACTTACATGTTTATTAATGTTCACGATGAAAGTACTGATAATCAACAAACAATGTCCAAATATTTTATAGATATTGAAATTTTTTTCTTCAATCTAAGAAATTTATAATTATTGTGACAACCCTAGTTTATGTATTAGATAATTCAGATCAGGTTGTTAAAATTGTTTTAATTAAATAATTTAAAATTATATTTTAAGATTATATAATTTAAAATATTTTTAAGATATATCATATAAAGAATATTTTAAATTACATATTCTGAAATTATATTTTAGATTTTAAATTATATCATGGTTAAATTATTAAGATGCAAATTGATACTTATTCTAGTTTAATAATCCACTCAATTTCCAAGGAGTTTAATAAACAGATATTGCTGTTTTACAATATCAACTACACCTTAATAACTTTTAGCATAATATTTAATAAATTTATTATTTACAACTATATACAGGAATGAGTATGTTTTGACGAGTTTTTCTTATAAGAGAAAAAAAAAACAAAAACAAAAGGGAGTTGTTTCGTAAATTGAAATTAAATTATGTATAAATCATTTTATAGAAATGATTTTATACAATTTCTTAAATTTTTATCATTAATTTGTACATAAATTGATTTTAATTTATAAAGAATTAAACTTCAATTTTTTTATTATTGTTTTCTATAATAATTTATAGAAAAAACTCTTCCAATCAAACTTAGGTCTTTATATGATTTATTTATTTTTTAAACATTTTTTTAAAGCACTTAATACACATATATCTAATACCACTTGGATCAATGGTTAATGGTTGGAGACCTATCATGAAAGCATTATCAATTTTTTCCTACTTTAAACAACAATTTAAAATTTCACACACAAGTTGGAATGAGAAAAAAAATTACATTTAAACTACTATAACTAAATTGGTGATGTAATACTCCCTTTCGTGTATAAGAAGTTTCTTTATACATTACAAAAATAGCTATGGTATTAGATTTTATTAATTTTTAATTGTTTTTCTCATAAAAAGGTATAACAAGATGTTGTACTGAAAAATTATTTATATTTATATTACGAAAATATTAAGTGAAGTAAAGTAATTATTTTTTTTATAAATGAGAAACGAGACAATAAAATATAAAAAAAAAGAGAGTAATGGAAGTGTGAAAATTAGGTGAAGCATAACAGAAAAGAAAAGCAAACTGCGAGAGAAGCAATCGATGCATACAGAAATCGCGTTTGCTTAAGCACTTTTCTTGCTTTCATTTCCGATTCCGTTTCTCAACGCTTCTTCTCAATGGCTTCTGTCTCCCTTCTTCTCGCCCTCCTCGCGTTCTTCGTAATTGGCACTTCTCTTTCAGACAGGTAACTTGCAGAATACCCCTTCACCGTTTTTGCTGTAATTTTGTTACAAGTAACAATTTTTACTTTTTTGGATTCGTTACTCATTCATTCCTATAAAATCTGGCTTGTGAAGTATCATTTATATACTTTTTTATTTGATTATAGCATTTATCATGAGAAATCTCGAAAACAGGATAACATATAACCGTTTTTTTTCTATTTGCTACAATTTTGTTACAGTTTAGTCCTTTTAATGAGAATTCTTATGATACTAGACATTGGAGTGACTATGATAATAGTTTAAATATGGTTCCACAATAATTATAGTTAAGGTGAACTATGATATAAATTTAGAATTTAGATTTAGATTTAGACTTAACCCATCTTACAAGATTGGTTTGTAAGGCAATGGGTTAATGTGGGATCTCCAATAATGAGAATAAGAAATCAGGGATCTGTGTTGGCAAAAGGGATATTCAATTTTTAATTGATATAAGAAATTAAGAAAAGTTAGTGTGGTGAAAAAGAAAAGGAGGGAAATAGAGTGAAATTCAATTAAATCTCACTCACAGGACTGTAATTTGTCTGTCCTAATATCAATAATAGGTTGTAACATTCTTGTGGGGGCTAATTAGCAATGGAAATTATGCCAAAGGTTTCTGAAGCTACTGCAAGTGTGACTAGTTCAAGAAACTTTCATTTCCATTTCCTTTTTCTTTTTGTGAACAATTAAGTTAAGTGTGGCCATTCCCCTAATTTTAAGAGTTTAACTTTGCAAATAGTTTAAATCAGTCAACATCGTGATTTATGGTTGAAGAATAATCATAGCCCTTATAGTATGACATCAAGAGTTCGATTTCCAGGTGTGTGCTGGAAATACATCTTTCAGGAAAATTATCTCCTTTTACTCATGATCTTGACTGGTTAGTCTCTAGCTCTTGATCAGGACACAGAAAAAAGTTTATATCAGAAAGAAAGTAAAAGTAAAGTAAAATTGTTTGTAGTCGTCCGTAAAATTTCAAAAGGAAAGAAGACATTTTCTCAAATAACTGGCATTTATGTTTTTCTTCGCATTAGTTTTCCCATAATAGATCTTATGGACTTATTTTTGAAATGTAGATAACCAAGGGAAGGATTAGTTCCCATTATTCATGACTGATGTTGTATTTTACTATTTACTAGTTACTAATCAGAATGTTTATGTTGTTCACATTGTTAATTTGCATGAGCAGTAGGAAGGAATTAAGGAACAAGGAGAAAAGTCCATTACAGATGTTAGAGCGCTCAGTTCATTATTCCAACAGTATTAACCCATCACGTGTTGTCCAAATCTCTTGGCAACCAAGGTCAGGTACTTTCTAGAACTTTCCCTTATATCATTAGTGGTTGTATTACTGCTGAAGCTATGCAAATTTTCTAGCCTCTTTTTCTTTATTTCAATGTTTCGAACTCTGATGTATCGTTGCCTCTCTTGCTGTAGGGTTTTTCTGTACAAAGGTTTTTTGTCTGACAAGGAGTGTGAATACCTCATTTCTTTGGTAAGATGTGTTTCTGTTTGTGATGGTTTCTGTATGGGTTTCTAATACTTGGGCTAATTTTTTAATTTTAACCAACTGTGTTTTTTTTTCTCAGGCATATGCTGAGAAAGAAAAATCCTCAGGGAGTGGTGGAACTTCCTTGGAGATGGAAGTGAGTTTGAACTTTTTCCGGGCCTAGTAGTACAAACTAGCATATAGCAAATTAGGTTCTGTTCGTAGTTGATTTATGTTTGAACTTTTTTGGTTTAAGACCCAATTCTGTTTCTAAATATTGTTACTACCCCTAAACCACACAATAAAAGCCTTTCCTTTTTTTTTTTTCTAAATTAGTTTGATTTAATTGAATCGAAAAGCTTTTTTACCAAGTGGTCCCAAGTCTGATATGTTATCGCATTACTTTGTTCTTGCACATTTTCCTTTATCAGTTTTTAACCTTCAAAACTCAATCAATCAAATATGTATTGAATTATCGCTTTTCCACAATAATGTCGAGTTTACCTTTTTCTCAAAAGAATAATATCAGTTTTGGGTAAAATCCTGTACACTCTTTCTCAGCAAGAGTTTATTCTGAAATTGGGGAAAAGCCAAACGTGTCTTATACAGTGCATCTATTCCTATATACTTCAAGGTTCTAGCTCACAGTTCTGCTGTTTGTAACTGTTACTTTAAAAGTTCATAAAAGTACCCTTATTGTTATAGAATTGTGATCTTTTTCATATCACTTATACTGAACTAGAAAGCTTAAAACCATTTTGAATTTTTTTTCCTTATTGTTGCTTGACCTCAACAGTTTATTGCTATATTGACATGGTGTTCTGGACATCGTCATGACTTATGATGATGTTTTACATTGTGGGTTAGGATGATATTCTTGCAAGGATTGAAGAAAGACTTTCAGTTTGGACTTTCCTTCCTAAAGGTAGCTATTTGGTCAGTTCAGGCCATTATTGTCAGATTATTACATCTAGACTAATATATTATTGTTTTCTTGTTATTAATCTTTTCCACCAGAGAACAGCAAGCCTTTGCAGGTCATGCAATATGGGTCGGAGCAGAATGACCAAACCTTAGATTATTTTACAAACAAAACCAATTTGGAATTGAGTGGACCTTTAATGGCAACAGTTGTTTTATATCTCTCAGACTCTAGTCAAGGGGGTCAAATTCTCTTTCCTGAATCAGTGGTAAGGCCATTGGAGTTTTTATCCTATGTGCTGTTCACTTTTCACCTCTTTCTGAATCTGTGTCTTCACCATTTAATCATGTCAAATTATTCTCAGCCAAGGAGTAGCAGCTGGTCAAGTTGCAGTAACAGTAATAAGACTATCCAACCAGTAAAAGGGAATGCAATTCTGTTTTTCTCTCTTCACCCAAGTGCTTCTCCTGACAAGAGTAGCTTTCATTCTAGATGCCCTGTGCTTGAAGGGGACATGTGGTCTGCAATTAAGTACTTCTATGCGAAACCAATTAGCAGAGGCAAGGTCTCAGCCATATCAGAAGAAGATGAATGCACTGATCAAGATGACAGTTGTCCTGCTTGGGCAGCCATGGGAGAATGCCAAAGAAACCCTGTGTTCATGATTGGATCTCCTGATTATTATGGTACGTGTAGGAAAAGTTGTAATGCATGCTGATCACAAGTTCATTTTTACACTTTCTGTTCGTATAAATATTCATCCTTATGTTCTTTACCACTTCCTATTGCTGTAGAGAAATACATGTGGAATTATCACCTTTTTTTATTCTTCAAAATTTTGTCATGTTCTTGAGTTGCGCATCAAAAGGTGCTCAAAACAGTGTATAGGGAATTGGGACTTGACAGGGTTTAGATTTCAATTTTGATGTATTTTTTTTTTTTAAATATCCTTTGTGATAGTCAAGTGTTGAGGTATATTGATAAAAAAAAATACTTTATAATATAAGTTATTACTGTTTAATAATTTGGTAATGTATGATTACCTCCTAATTTTTTGCTTTATAAAATTTAAATTGTATTCTTACACCTAAGTGATACAATCCAAATTACAATCGGTGACATGAAACCTATTTATTGTAACTTTTCTGACTTACCTTACTTTCGCTATAGTTTACAACATTTTTCTATTAGAAAACGTGAGAAATACAATCGGTTACGTTACAAGATGAAAATAATTCATGTAATATTATTTAAAAGTTCTTAATCTTCAATATTTACCTTTTTTTTCTTTTTCTTTCCCTTATATATACACTTAATATCTGAAAAATATTTACATAAATGCAACGATAAGATACTCATTTATAGTAGAAATTTAACAATGTTCTATTTTTGAAACATTTATATAAATATTCCTAAACTAAAAAAGTTTAACCAATACAAACAAATTATAATTAGGAGAGATAATTTTAATCAGAATAAGAGTTCTCCAATAAAATATTCCTTACAAGAATTTTTTTATTATTTTTGTGGTCCTTAATACTTTTTTAATCCTCTCGGCTTCATATTAATAAAATAAACAAATACTTAGTTTTGTTCCAATAATAAATAATTTCAAATATTCTTAAAAAAACTCATTCTTATATAT
>Ga0209489_100377_pt1 | contig 79792 bp, 39 predicted proteins | sample SiratrowhiteBW_FD_187527 | JGI IMG/M metagenome (GOLD analysis project Ga0209489, IMG submission 187527) | Root nodule microbial communities of legume samples collected from California, USA - Siratro white BW (SPAdes) (version 2) | ecosystem: Host-associated > Plants > Roots > Nodule | place...
GCAGTGCACTGATTCTGTTTGATTGGCTTTCATATTTGTAAATTGTTTGAACCTTTGCAGATTGCATTCTAAGTTTCTTTAAAGATTTTGTATTCTCACATTGAAAAGCAAATTTGCGAAAAGATTTTAAAAGGGTTCAATTCACCCCCCCTCTTGAACTTAGGCCAAACACTTATTTTAACAATACTACTTCCAATTTGTATCTCATATCATCACTATTAATCTCATAGGACAGGGTTAATCCATATGACTATCCTGACCAACCCTCCTTCAAGCTGTAGTTTCAGTCATATGAACCTTTTTCGACTCTCACCACCTAGTAATATTCATCTAATGCACATCTTATTACTTTTTGTTAGGTATACAAGTCTTAGTCTAAGTCCCACATTGAGGAGAAATGAGAAATTTGAGCAACATATAAGAAAGAAGACCCACAAACCTAATGCCTTAAGGTTTTGGGTTAAAGGTTGTGTCATTTCCTTATGTTTTGTCTCATTGTCTCATTTCTTGTGAGATCTCCCGAATAGCCCTTTAAAAATAAGGATCCCACCTGGCCTAAGCACCTAGAAAACCAAATATATCAAGTTTGAAATCTTAACTTTTAAAACCTATCAAAGTCTTATTACAAGTCATAATCAATCCATCAAACAATAATCAAAAGTTTTCACATGTTACTTTTTAACATCATTACTCAAATCAAGATAAACAATCAAATTCATATAGTATAAAAATAGATTACTAGCTTCCTTTACCCAAGATGATAATCTCCACAACAGTTCTTCCAATACGATACTGATTTAAAACTCTAGGGATCTAGAATAAGTTATCATAATAAAAGATCTTTAAAACAAATAAAAATTCAAAACATAAAATAGATAATAATTTTAAACACCTCAACTACTACAATGCTCAATCAAATTCTGCTGAAATAGATAAAATATGAAGTGAAAATTTGAGAAGAAAAGAGAAATTGGAAGAGCAAGAAAGAGAAAATGGAGGTGCTCCGGCCGTGTGCTTTTTTTTTAACTTATTGTCCCTTACAAAACTAATTAAAATTAATGATGAATATGGCCAAAAAAATACTAGGAAGATGTCTTAAATCTAAAGAAAGTTTGTAAGTTTTGGTTCATTTTCCTTTTTTTTCTCTTTTTTTTGTGGGGGGCTTTTATTTAAGAACATATCTTACTAAGTTAAAATATAATGGTATAAAACAATTAATCGGAATTAAATTTAAAGTAATTTCATTTTTTTCTAAGATTTATCTACTTTTAATTTTTTTTGTTTCTTTTACTAGTGTTTTGATGTTTTTACTTATCTGGCATGTTCAAAAGTAATATTCTCTCAATTAGTTTATTATTTGGTTCGAATTTCGTTGTTTTGATGATTTTCATTATGTCTTTAGGAGTTTTGATACAATTCTTCCTTCTTTTAACTATTGCTTGGAACATAATCTACCGAGTAATGGAAGTTATTTCAAATTACAAATAAATTTGATTGTAGTTACAGAGTATGATTGTTTTTAAGTTGTTTAAGTTGTAATTAGATATATTTAAATTTAATTAGTAAATACTATATTTGCATTGTTTTGAACTTAGATATTGGGTTTCAAATGGTAAGTTAACTTGTATTGGTTATAATAACCACGTTGGGTATATAAGTAGTAGGAAAATGTACCATAATATTGTGTTGAATGTATAAAATTGATTTTTTTTTAGCAAACAACTTAATTGTATTATTTAATTGTGATTTCGATTTATTTTAAGTAAACATGACTAAATTTTGTTTTAATGAATATGCATGAATTTGATTAAAGAATAAGCATGTTTTCATGTTTAAAACTAGATATAAAGAGGTGTAATTGATAATTTTGGGTCGTGGTTTAGTTTTTACTTTTAAAATTTGATTTTTTTTTTCTAACAAAAGTAATGATGATCCAATTCTTTTTCTTTGTAGTTGATTTTTGGGTCAAGCATTAAAAATAATAAAGCAAATATTTAGTAAGAAAGAGAGTTTTATTTAAGCAATTTTTTTCTCTATTTAAAATAATGTCACTTAAATGATAATTACTCACTCGTTTGACAATTACTCACTTAAGTGACTTGATACCGAATTTTGAATTCAATGTGATACGTGTAATATGTATTTATTTATATAAATATTTATTGATGTAATATTTAAACTATTTGAGTTTATATTTTGGATAATTATATACAAATATATTTAAGTAATGTTTGTTATGTTAAATTGAATTATTTGAAGTTATACATCTTATATGGTATTATTAATAAATGATAAATAATTATTATGTGAGAATAATTAGTCTGTTAGAATATATTAATCAATGATAAATAATTATTATGTCAGAATTATTAGGGACTCTGTAACTATTCTGTTATGATTTGGTTATTCCACCTATCCATACCTAGGTAGCTTATTTTCATTAAGATGAATAAGAAGAAAGAGAATATTTTCACTCTCACTCTCGTATCCTTTGTTCTTTTTTTTTTTTTTGTTCATTTTCATAATTTGGTATCAGAGCTTCTCTAATGGATCAAGCTTTGTCGTGCCAACTTTGAACAAAAATGATTGCAATTGCTCATGGTTCCTTTGTCTCCTCAAGTGGTGGTTCACATGGTCATTATGGTTCCTACAACATAAATATTGTCAGAATTGCTTGACCAAGAATCACAAGCATTACAATAGTAAGAAATAAGAAATACACATATTGTGGTGGAAGAGGTCACACAATTGATGAATGAATGTCACTACAGAAGGAGAAGATCCTCTGTTAACAATGTCACTACAATCAAAACTCCAAATAAGAGTGAGACATTTACAAACCAAGAAGAATCTCAACAGTCTTCTAGCTTTAATTTGACCAAAGAACAATTAATATAACTTTCTCATGACTTTTCTTCAGCAATCTCAGTTAGTTGCAACCCCTAGCATTGAACACCATGCACATCAAATTTCCAATGCATCCACAAGTATTATCTGCAATCTAAGATCACTACCAAGGTTTGTCCTTTAGATCTTAGATTCAGGTGTCACTGATCATATTAGCTCATCTTTAGAGAATTTTGCTACATATAGAATTATTCCTATCAAGTTACCTAATGGAACTACACAGTTTATGCAAACATTAAAGACATTATCATATTTTCTACTACATTCATTATGCATAATGTACTATACTTACCAGGATTTAACTTCAATCATTATCTTAATTAGCTATAAAATATGATTGTTCCATTAGGTTTATTGATAAAATCTGTGAAAATACATGACAATCACACTATGAGAACGATTGACTTTGCTAACGGACTAGAAAAACACTTTGCCCTAACTTCAATTTCAATAAATTTTGTGTTTGTTAATAAGGTGGATAATTGACATTTTAGACTAGGTCACTTGTCTAAGGACAAAATATATGTATTGTCAACAAAGTTTGATTACATTTCTAGCAAAACATGTAATGATTTTTGTCAAATATGTCCACTTGCTAAACAAAAAAGACTTTCATTTCCTCTAAGCATTTATTCAAGCAATAAATTTTTTTATTTGTTACATGTGGATATTTAGGGACCATTAGCCATTACTTCTGTGTATGGACATAGATACTTTTTTACTATTGTGGATGATTTTTATAGGCATACTTAGATTTTTCTTTTGAAAACTAAATCAAAAGTACATGGCTACATTAAATATTTCATTACTTTGGTTGAAACTCAATTTTTTACTACTATGAAATGCATTAGGTCTGATTAAGGACCTAATTTAATTTGCATTAGTTTTACTCTCTTAAAGGCATAAAACATCAAATGTCTTGTATTGAAACTTCACTATAAAATAGAGTGGTAGAAAAAAAACATCAACACGTTTTAAGTATTACTAGGACTCTTATTTTTCAAAGTAACTTGTCTAAATTGTTTTGGAACTTAACAGCCTCTCATGTTGTTTTTACTTAATAGATTGCCTAGTAAGGTTTTACATAACAAAAGTCCTTATGACATTTTGTATATCTCTTCTCGTGATTTAGCCTTTATTAAAGTCTTTAGTTGAGAAGCTTTTGCATCAACTTTGGCTCATAATAAGAAGAAACTTGATCTTCAGGCTAGAAGGTATGTTTATTTAGGCCAAAGACCAGGGATCAAAGGTTCACTCCTCTATTACTTACACACCATAGAGGTTTTTTTTTTTTCCTTTTTTTTTTATCCAGAATTGTCTCCTTCAATGAAAATAATTTTCCTTTTAAGCATATTGCTAATCATATAAATAGTAAAAATTTTGTCATGCCATATTTTCCTGATTATCAAAACACCGATTTCTCTTTCCTCACATCCTCCTCACCACTACAAAACCAACAAACACCATATATTGTCTCCTACAACAAAATTATTCATCTCCCACTATCACAGCTCCTGATAACCCTGTACCTCCTGCTAAAAGAAAATTCACTAGATGCATCAAACTCCCGCTTACCTTAAGGATTTTCATTGCAACGTAGTTGTGGGCATAGAGAGCAAAAATTCCTCTTTAGTGAAATATCCTATTTCCAGTTTTGTTAATTACTCAAAATTTTCTAGCAATCATAAGCATTTTTCATTTAATATCTCTTCCATTGTAGAACCCAAAACTTATGCACAGGCAGTGAAGCATGATAACTGAAGGAAAGCCATGGATGATGAGATTAATGCTTTAGTTCAAACTGAAATCTGGGAGTTAGCTGACCTTCCAATTGGAAAACAAATAGTGGGATGTAGATGGGTGTATAAAACTAAACACAAGGATGATGGCTCAATTGAGAGGTTCAAGGGTAGTAGCCAAGGGATTCACACAACAAGAAAACATTGATGATTTCAGAGGAACGTTCTCTGCAATGAATAAAATCACTACTGTCAGGCTCTTACTTGCCATTGTAGCTACTAAAAATTGGCTCATTGACTAACTTGATGTCAACAATGCTTTCTTGCATGGAGATCTTTAAGAAGAAGTATATATAGAGGTTCCTAAAGGTGTAGTTCCCCAAAACCTGGTCAAGTCTGCAAGCTAAGAAAATCTCTTTATGGTCTTAGATAAGCTAGTATATAGTGGTATGAAAAGTTGTCTATAGTCCTTATAGCTTCGGGTTATACTCGATCACAGTCTAATTTTTCTTTATTCACTAAACAATTCGCTACTGGTACATTCACAATCATTTTTGTCTTTGTTGATGATATGATTTTGACAAGAAATAATGTTCTAAGAGATTGTTTTAGTCAAGTATCAACTTGATTACTTATTCAAAATTAAGGATCTTGGTCAATTGAAATTTTTTCTTGGATTAGAAGTTGATAGATCAAGCAATGGCATTTTCCTTAATCAAAGGAAATACACTTTAGAGCTTCTAGATGCTGCAGGCTTATTAGGAGTCTTCTCCTTGAAGACATTTCCATGTATTGACGGCTCATTGGACAACTCATCTACCTGACCAACACTAAGCTTGACATTTGCTTTGTTGCCAATCTCCTCTCGCAATTCTTATTAGCTCCTACTATGGCTCATTACCAAGTGGCACTCAAGGTTCTTCATTATCTTAAAGCTAATCTTGGGGCTGAATATCGTGTTTTGGTCTCGACAACCTATGAAATTCAATGGTTATCTTATCGGCATCATGATTTACATATTGTTCATCAAGCCACTGCAGTTCTTTTTTGTGACAACAAATATGTCTTACATTTAGTTGTCATGACAATCCTGTGTTTCATGAGCGTAACAAACACATTGAAATCAATTGTCATGTGGTTAAAGACAAGGTTCCTGATGGTGTTTTTCGTTTGTGCTCCCTATCAACAACACTAAGTCACATGTAGCTGACGTTTGTACGAACCCTCTCATATCCAAGTTGTTCTTACATCTGTTGTCCAAGTTGGGTTTAGTTGATCTCTACACTCCATTTTGAGGGGAGTATTAATAAATGATAAATAATTATTATGTGATAATAATTAACAATTTTGTTAGAGTATATTAACAAATGATAAATAATTATTATGTGAGAATTATTAACAATTCTGTAATTATTCTGTTATGATATGGTTATTCCATGTATTTCATACATATAGTAGCTTTCTTTCATCAAGATGAATAAGAAGAAAGAATATTTTCACTCTCATATCTTTTGTTCCTTTCTTGTTCATTTTTGTTCATCTTTTTATTTTCGTAATAAGTATATCAATCACATGAACCTATTATTATATAAAAATATTCTTACTTCAATAATAGTCTAAGTCTAAATTATGTATATTAAAATATTAGATGGTAAGAGATTGAGAAAGAAATTTTGCTATATCACAACTATTAAAATCATTGTATATATATTTAAAAGATAAATTAAATATTAATATTCAAGCATGTTTAAATTAATTTAAATTTTGCAAATCGATACTATATGTTAAATTTAGGTCATGGTTATTTATTAGAAATATGACATAATTTATACAACTCTCGTAATTTAATTATAAAAAAAATCCATATGCTATCTTAAATTTTACACATCATGGGATATTATAAGTTAAATAGATAACATTTTTATTATTAGGTTAATGTTCAAATAGATATGATTTTTGTGTATATATTATAATAAATTTTTTTATTCTTAGTGTTATGGGTAGAATGAGTAGGTGAAGATGGGGGAGTGGGTCACTTAGGTAAAAGAGAATATTTGTGGAACCGGTTAAGTGTCTCAATTGATCTTCAAGATTCAGTTGAGTCTTCTTAAGTCAAACGCTTATTCCTTCTCAGTTAAAGGGGGAGGATACTTGCAAAAGTACAAAAGTACTCTGACGATCAAGTCAATATCGATTAAAGATGAAAGGTTAAGGCAACAATCTTTATACTTGTGGAGGGTGTCCCATTCCCCTTATTTATAGGAATGGTATTTGACCAGTCCACTATTCATCAGGTCCGTTGGTAGTCCCATGATGGTAAGTCTCATTAGTGGCATAAGCTTGTATTTCATCCCGCTAATCATGCTTATGAGCTTCGTTCCTCGAGTGAAATGATAAATTTGATTGGTTCATCTCTATTCTGCTTAGAATAACTCTAGAACCGGCTTTCCGTACTTGAATCATTTTCAATCTATAGTACACTTAATACTATTAGCTTTAACAAGTGATCTTCTATAATTACTAAATTAAAAGAAAATAGAAAATAAAAATAAATAATAATTCATGTAATCATATTTCTAGAGTTGTTAAATGGAATGGTAATTACCTAAAAAAACTGTATGGGGTATACAATCCTATTATTAAATGGAATACTACTTTTATATTTAGTCCAGCCTTATATAGAGTCAATGGATATTTTGCTAGGTTTTACAAATTTAAATTTAAATTAATTTTTTTAAAATAACAAAATTAATTTTAAGTTTAGATATTATAATTTGATATATAAATAAATATAGATTTCTAATATATTTTTTACTTTTCATAATATAATTAATTTTTTATTACATGGGTGAATATTATTTAAGTCCATTTAAGAACACTTGTTAAGAAAATAATAAATAAATATGTAATATGGGTTAAAGTAAAATAATTTTTAATTGATATTTGATGGAAGCAGAAAAGTAATTACTATACTACTATTACTAAGATAAAACTGCACAATATTAATATACCATTTAATTATTTTAATAATTTATAATTATATAGGAACAATTATCCATACATGTGAATTTACAAAACTAATATAAGATGTAAATCATGTCAATGAAGTCAAAGTTGAAAAATATACTTTCTAAAATAAAACATTATAAAGGATACATCTTTATGGATAATCCCAAAATAACCAAACTATCACACTATCATACCATTTAATTATTTTAATAATTTATAAATATATAGAAATAATTACCTATACATATGAATTTACAAAACTAATATAAGATGTAAATCATGTCAATGAAGTCAAAGTTGAAAAATATACTTTCTAAAATAAAACAATATAAAGGATACATTGTTATGGATAATCCCTAAATAACCAAACTATCACACTATCATATATTATTGAATAAAGACAACCATCAGAATCAATAATAATATACAAAGATAAGTTAATAGAAATAAACAATTCATATAAACATGCTCAACTACATAATAATGTAGTCATTTATTGCTTAGCAATGATTAGGAATATTCAAATAAAATAGGTAAAGACTATATTAAGCATTAATATTTAAGGTTAATACTTGACATATCAATATAATTGACATCAAATTGTTTCATAATTTCAGTATCATTTGGTATCCAACATATATTAGGTTATCTCATAACAAATTATTGAATCACTTTAATTCATTTTTCAAATAAATGATATGAACTTTCATAATTTTTTCATAATATGATAGCTTCATTTATATTATTAAGGTTATCCGTAAAGTATGAAAATATCATTTCAGACCTGTAATTTAATACTTACAACAAGTAATATTACCTACCAAGTAATAACTCGCTTAAAGACATTTATTTATTCTCATTTCATTCACATGTTAAATATCACAATTCAATAAACTACATTAAAAAAATATTTTTTTGAAGAAGTGAAACATTAGAAAACTATAAGACAAACTTATTTTATGATTAGATCACGCATAAACATTGTAAAAGTAGTTTAATCAAGTAGTACAATCCATAATATAAAACAAGAAAATATCGTTTGAGCAATGTTTCCTAGTTTAAAAATGACATTCTATAGTAAAACACATCTTACTCTTAGTGATCACTTCATTTAATCTATGAATAATTGCTTACATAAGAAACTTGAAAATCTCTTTAAGCGGGACATACTTCATTTGAGTTATATATATTCAGAAAATTATAACCAATAAATTGGCGTTTGAAACATGTTATTTTGGAAAGTAACAAGAGCATTTTGAATCTTCTATTTGCACCTTCTATATTTACTAAACTCACTCCACTTTATGTTACTTTATAAAGCAACCAAAAGCAAGCCCAATTCCAATCTATTATCATCATTCCTTTAAATCCAAAACTAACCACATACATCATCATCTTAAATTAAATAAAGTTTAAACATTTATTAAATTTAATCATCCATTTCTTAAACTAATTCTCGCTTATATTAAAGGACAAAAATAAATCCTTACAAGTAGTTTTGAGAGGTTAATATATCCATTAATGTGAATCAATATCTCCTTTTAAGAGTAAGCATATTCGCTCAAAATTTTTATCGATCGAAAAAATTAATATAGAAGGAAGAGTAGAAAGTAAAATCTTAACTTATTTTATTATTGTATATGACTTTTAGAAAATGATTATAATTTACTTGTGGTGTAGGAACATGTGTTTTGAGATTATATGATTTTTCATGTATGATATTATTTTTTCAATCTTTTAAGAGCCGTAGTTATAAATTTACGGGTTCGTTTTTTGCTGCTGTTATTGTTAATATTTTTGCATTGCAAGAATGGAGAAACTTTTTTGTTTCGAATTGTTAAAATTGTTTTAACAAATAATTGGAATATGAAGTTTTATTGTTCTTATCTTGTTGTTTAAACGTGATTAAATTCATAAAGCAAAATCTGAATTGTTTATGTCCTGGAATAAAATTAACGAAAATGATATTTATCGTTAATAAGAGTAAGTATCTGCAGGTGCCGTGTTTGTTATTTCTTTAGTAATAAAATAGTTTGTGTTTGTACTAATATGTATACTTTTCTTTTCTTTCAAACATTTTCTTAAACTTTTCATCCATTAGAGTTGTATCTTTATTTAAGTATTTAGATGTATCTTTAATATCATATTCTAGCATTTTAAAAATTTTGTAGGAATTTTTAGTTTTTTCTTAAGTTTTATAAGAGTTGGTTTAAATTTACTTCTTTACAAGGTTAAGAAGTTTGAATATTTATTATTTTTGCATTTCGTACATATATAATGTTCAAAATAAATTCATTACTTATCATTGTTTTCGGGTTTCTATTTTTAGTTATGATTAATTTACATCCTACTGAAAAAGATGTCCGCCATCTTAGATGTTATGTTGGTTTTGTATGTGAAAGTTTAAAAATTCATCAATGATAGTTTGAAATCTACTAAATATTTCATTTACAATTTAATTCTTATTTATCTTTAACATATATTTCATATTATTTATGTAGAGTTATATTTTTTTTTCTTTGTGTATTGGATGGTATATGTACATTATGGAGAAGAAAATAAACATACAATCATGTCCTGGACTATTTCCCTATGAAAGAAGACGTTTGTTTTTTTTTTTTTTTCATAAATCAGAATGTATAAAGGTTTTTTTTGTACATTCTCCAAAAGAGAAAAAGGCAACCCTATATATATAGCTAGAGTTGTCTGAAAGGACAGAAAAAACGAAAAGCTAACTAAAAAGGTTAACTTGTGAAACTGAAGTAAAAGGGAAAAACATAAACCAGAAAGCAAGGGAAACACAATATTGTGGGTGATTCAAATGACATCTTATAGTTTTGTACCTACATTTGTTATATTTAAATTTAGATAAAGGCATAGTTGATGATGTACCTTGTTATGACATTCGTTAAGTATGTTTTACTTTTAGTAGGTGTATTTTGATTCTGACCTTATCATTATACAGTGATTTATCTCAAATGAATTTAACATACATTTTCATCTCATTCTTTTAGTAGAGATAGTAATCTCCATTAAAGGTAGGAAATTCGATAAGAGATGTTCATTCAGTCGTATACATTCTTTTCATAGTTAATTAGAACTTTTTTTATCTAACGTTTGTTACAATACTCAACCATTTAAAAGTTTAGTTTTGATACCAAATTTTTAGTTTGAAAGTAATATAAGAAAATAGGTTGAATGTGTTTCTAAATTTTTCTACACTTCCAAACTTTTATTTTACTTTTCAAAGAATTTTTTTTTTTTTTTGTAAAATCAATTTTAGACTAAAGAAGAGAAGAAAGACAAAATGCACTAAAGATTTGTATACTAGTTCATTCAACTACCAACAATGTGTTCATATATTAGAAAAACTTAAAATTTCACTAATAACTAAGGCTTATAATTATAATTATTGTTATTCAACCACTTTTAATTTCTAACCAAGTATTATTTTTATTTGTTTCTTCAAATAATTAGTGCAAAGTGTTATAATTTATTTTAATACTTTGTACTCTTCCAAATAATAATAATAATAATAAGTATTACTACCTAAAATATCTAAGCTAGATAAATATAAAATATGAACTTAGGTTTTAGCTAAATTGTTTAAAAAGAGTATTGAATGTTTTTCATGATTACTTTTTATAAACAAGATTTGTAAATATATAAATAATATTGTTCTTTGAAAATTCTTAGCATTCATGTTTCTAAAAGTTTCTATACATAAGTTTTTACAAGTATTTGAAATGTTGAGATTCATCTTAAAATGTTTCAAAGACTTTCCTTCATCAAATTTTCCTTCTCCGAAACCACATCACTTTCGGATTAAAAAAAATATCATCATATGTTTAACAACACAAATTTTAAATGTACCGTTATTTTTAACCTTACATTCATTAAATTGTAATCAATATTTTTCACAAATTTTGATTACAAAATCTTTCAACTTGAATATCTTGTAATGAATTCCATAACTCTTTAACTTCTCATTTAATCTAAGAATATATTAGTCAAAAGTTATCATTCTTTTTATCCTGAAGATTCATCTTTTATAGAGATAAACTTTGTTTTCTTATAAAATTTCGTAAAAGTAATCCTTTTCTTCATGTTCTGATATCCCGTTCCCTTCTTCATTAGATTTTTTTTTTTCTATGTTAAGTCGAAATGACAACTTGATATATAACCTGGACTAAAAAGCCTTCTTCCATGGCATAAAAAGTCCAAATTCAAATATACAAAATCCCATCATACACCAATGAAATTAATAGAAATATAGAAAAATAATCAAATATTAATAAACACAGGAGAGAGAGGATATAATGACTATTAAAGAAACATATAAGACATTCAATGGACATCTCTGTATTTTAATTCACTGATATACATATATATATATATATATATATATATATATATATATATATATATATAAGGGTCGGAAAGTGGTGAGAGTGAAGAGCAAGAGAATCCAAATTGGGTTTTTTGAAACGGGATCGACGCCCGTTGAACAGCTTGACTCCATTCATATTCTTCTTCACTCAGACACTCACTCATAGTTCTCCATCGTTGCTTCCCACCGATTCGCGAAACCCTAATTTTGGTGGTCCCTGTTGCGGGGAGCGAAGAGTTAGGGTTGGATTGAGCTGAGGTAGCCGATGCAGCAGCAGCTTCCCCTCTGAGGAAATGGAAGGTGGCAGGAGAATTACTGTGAGCCCGCGACCTTGCTGCGGTCGAAGGATCGTAGCTGCCAAGAAGAGGCCGCGTGCAGCGGATGGCTTTGTCAACAGCGTCAAGAAACTTCAGAGACGCGAAATCAGCTCCAAACGTGATCGCGCCTTCACCATGAGCGATGCTCAGGAGAGATTCCGGAATATTCGCTTGCAGGTCCCATTTCCCTAACCTTTCTTATTCTATTCACTTTTCAAAAGTTGGTGTCCCTATCCTACTACTGTGAGTGGAATATTTCGTTAGGGCTGCGCCGTGTAGAATTTCTTGCTGGATCCGATTTTAAATTCGTGTAATAGTGTTGTTTAGTGCCTTTACCATGATTTTGAAGTCGCGGTCTTTAGACAATTAAGCAGAATCTTGTTTTGTTGTCGGTAATTTGTAAGAATTCAAGACCTGTAAGCTACTGGTGGATTGAAGGTTTGTTTGTTGGATACAGAATGACTCGGATGACTGTGGATAGCATCATTTTTGCTTTTGCTTTTCAGTAACTCTTTTGGTGTGTATTTGGTGGTTTAACAGATGGTAAGGCTTAGACCACTAGTCTTACCCTGCTGCTTGATTGCATTCTCGATACTTTAGCTTGAAATATGAGATAATTGGAATAGAAAAATGGTGTGGCGTTTTTGTTTGTCATTCCTCATGCTCGGGTGTGGTAGATTTTAAATCATTGATGTCGAAGAGTCTTCCGTTCCTCCTGTTTTATAGTTAGATTTGTAGTTTACTTACACATGCCCATTTTCCCCGCATTTGGTGTGATATGTCCGATGGTTTTGTTTACAGGAGGAATATGATACACATGATCCAAAAGGTCCTTCAACCATGGTGTTACCGTTTCTGAGAAAAAGATCAAAGATTATTGAGATTGTAGCAGCACGAGATATTGTTTTTGCTCTTGCACAATCTGGTGTTTGCGCAGCATTTAGCAGAGGTAGTATTAATATTGTAATATGTTCGTTTTTCAATTACTTTTGCTACTTTTAAATGGATATATGTATATGTGACGTGTATCTCTTGTTTGATGCAGAGACCAATCAAAGGATATGCTTTTTGAATGTCAGTCCTGATGAAGTTATAAGAAGTCTGTTTTATAACAAAAATAACGATTCGCTTATCACGGTTTCTGTATATGCTTCAGATGGTTACAGTTCTTTGAAATGCAGAAGCACAAGGATTGAGTACGTATTGTTCTTTGTTTTTTGTAGCGTCTCATAGCTGGTGCCCCTAAAACACTAAAGCGGGATAGAGACTATTCTGAAATCTTTTATATAGTTAATATAATGTGTAGGCTGTCAATAGTGGTGCTATGGTGCCAAAGTGCCACCTAGTCACTACAATGAGACTGTAATGTCTAGGTTTAGTGGTGCAGCCATCACAGCTGCTACCCCAGAGTGGAATAATGATTACAATCATAAGTTATTTCTTCCTTCTAGTCTCCTGTGCGTGCAATCTAGTATGTTTCTGGTGACCCATTTTGTTTCCCACAACCATCTCCATTTTCCAGCAACACTTTCTATTTTCCTCCTCCATCTTCTCTCTACTTTCTTTTTCTAGATAGGAATCATCAATCATGATCTTCTAAATCCAAGTCTTTTTCTTTGTCATTTTACTGCTATTACACAATATGGATTTCTTTTTGGAAATCAAAGTCCCAAAAGTATTTTGCCCAAAGCCCTAACCTCTCTGTTTAGAGGGCTTTTTGGAATCAACACGTAGTGAGGGTAGTCTTCCCTATATCTGCTATTCAGTCTGCTACAGCCAGTACACTAAACTGCTCTGCTACAGCAGCCAGGGTCCACGTTGAACTGCTTAAAACCCTGCTTCCCACTATCAAAAGAGAAAGATAGAGATCAAACCTGCTCAAGTTGCCCAATAACTAAAAGAAAAGCAGTTACTAGCTCTAGTTGGATGTCCAGGTTTGATTCTGATCTTTGCTAAGATTTTTTGTCATTCTCAGATACATAAGGAGGGGTAAACCAGATGCTGGCTTTGCTCTTTTCGAATCCGAGTCTCTTAAGTGGCCGGGTTTTGTAGAGTTTGATGATGTAAATGGGAAGGTATTAACATACTCTGCTCAAGATAGGTAAGTGTTTTGCTGATCTGATGCTTCTGTGTGTAATATGTCAAGGAGTTTTGATGGTGATACTTGTCTTTCTTTTCAATAATGTAGTATATACAAGGTATTTGACCTCAAAAACTACACGATGCTGTACTCAATTTCTGATAAAAATGTCCAAGAGATTAAGATCAGGTAATTTTTCTCGATGTGCTTGTATTTACTTTCACTTTTACTAAAGATTTCGATAGATGTAGTGGTCTATGACCTTACACAAGTTTCTGAAATTCTATCACATTAGCTATTAAATTTGCAAGATATATTATTTTTTTCTTCATTTTATATTTTCTTTGGGTGGTCTTGCTTTATTAACGCTCCTTTGGTTCTATTTTGGTGATTATTTTAGTCCGGGAATCATGTTGTTGATTTTTGCTAAAGCAAGTAGCCATGTTCCACTTAAAATCCTTTCAATAGAAGATGGTACTGTTTTGAAGTCATTCACCCATCTCCTTTATCGTAATAAGAAGGTAGATTTTATTGAACAGTTCAATGAAAAGCTACTTGTCAAGCAAGAAAATGAGAACCTCCAAATTCTTGATGTAAGTAATCTTCTCCTTTACCTGCGTTGTGTAAACATTCTACATCCAGCTATGTGACTTCTAAATAATTTTAGGTGCGGACTTTTGAGCTGACAGAGGTTTGCAGAAGTGAATTTATGACACCGTCAGCATTTATCTTTTTATACGAGAATCAATTATTCCTGACGTTTCGAAATCGAACTGTGGCCGTGTGGAACTTCCGTGGAGAGCTTGTAACTTCGTTTGAGGATCACCTTTTGTGGCATCCTGACTGCAATACAAACAATATATACATAACCAGTGACCAGGATCTTATAATATCCTATTGTAAAGCTGATTCTGATGATTCACTGTCTGAAGGAAATGGTACTTCTTTAATTCTTTTTCCTGTCTGTCCACCTAGCAAAATTTCCTTTTGTAATGCACCTTATGATGGAGGAGGGTACGAAGGGGGAGAATTTTATAGTTGAAGCTTGGTCATGAGACCTAAGAGTTGATTTAGCTAAATGCCTTTACATTTTTAACTTGATATCTTAAAAAGTTACACGTAATATTAAATTAATTATTGAACTAATAGCTTGTGATGTCTCTGTGATCAATGTGTATATTTTACCAGTGCCTGCCTAACTTCAAAGGTACAATAGTGACCGACTGGCCTTGTTTCTTTTATGCAGCAGGTTCCATCAACGTCAGCAACATTTTAACTGGCAAGTGTCTTGCCAAAATAAGAGCAAGCAACAGCTTTCCAGTGGATAATAATTGTAGTTGCTGTGGCAATCCTTCAGGAAGTGGTTGTTGTAATTCAAAGAAGCGAAAACATGGCTCCAAGATGAGGAGCACAGTCGCAGAAGCCCTGGAAGACATTACTGCTCTGTTCTATGATGAAGAGCGTAATGAGATATATACAGGCAATAGGCATGGACTAGTTCATGTTTGGTCTAACTGATGCCCTATTGAATTTACTTCTGCCCTTGTGTTTTCCTGTTGGATTTTCTTTGTGGGTAAATTGGCTGTTCTTATCTGCTGAGAACTTTCGGGGGATGTAACTATAAGTGGGTTTGAATCATTAATTTTTTTATCCTTGTAATTCACGCCTTAGGCAAGTTTGTTCTGTAGTTGTAAGAGAGATGAATGATAGTGCTGGTAACTCACCGGATGTTGCTTCTGCTGTAATCTATATCTTACATTAATGGAGCGGCTTCCATGGAATGTAGCATGTGCATTATGATAACTCTTCTCTTCTCGTCACTTTTTCTTTTTCTCCTTTTGCCCCTTTGTGGCATATAGTGGATTCATAATTCATTTGCACATCACATGGATTGTAAGGGCCGCGATGCCAAACAAGAGGTAAAGGTCCAAAAGCAATCAATAATCAGTAGAGTGGTAGCTTTACGATTTGCCAACCTTTCCTTCTCAAGTTTCTAGTACTCCAATCAATTAACTTTAGTGTTCTATTCTATCCTACTTTTTCCTATGTTTTCTTTTCTGCCAGCTACCAGTACCATCTAGCTAGTACACTACTAGGAAAAGCTGACACACACAAACTTTGCCTTCCACTTTCACTGAATGGCCGGTTAGGAATGAAATGGAATCCACATACTCATGGCCCGGTTTCGTGCCAAGGAACGACACTTGATAGGGAGTGACATACCAAGCTATATACAATTTTTGTTTGTCACCAACACCAGTATTCAATTTTTACATCACAAAATTATGGCTTGTCTAAATTTAGGTCAAGCTATTTTGTAAATCACTAGAGTAAAAGTACAATTAGATCCGTAAAATTAATTAATTCTCATGGATTTTTTTGTACACCTATCATTATTAATATGTACCTGCATTCAAGTTGGTATAATTTTGTTTTCTTTTGCTAAAATTAATCAATGTACTTTTTGTTGTTGTAAGAATCGGTGCATTTCTCTCTCTTAAGAAAAGTTTATATGATTCAGATCTTGGATCTGGTCCCTGCCCTTCATGCAGTCTTTTATCATCCAAGCGGATCCTAGACTGGCTTTTATTTACTATATTTTGTATTGAGAGACATGAACATTCGCAAATAAGGTTATGATTTCTTAATTGTAATCGATCTCTTATTTTTGTTTCTCAATTTAAAAAAAGTGCCATCGGTGGAAAAGTGCCATATAGAATTATGAAAGGTTTTGAAAATGATATATACTCGCACTTTACGAGATAAGAAAAAACCCAGTGATTAACTAAATAAATCACAACTTGTTGTCCCATGTCTATGTCGTACACGTAATACAAAATTCGATAAATAAAAGTAAGTCTAAACATTTATTTATTTACTTTTTCTATCTTTAACAAACGTAAAATGTATTACTTTGTAATCTGAAAGAATAATTTAGGAACTTCTACAAAAACTAAATTAAATTAGGTGATCTTCTAGACTGAATTAACCAATTAGGTGTTACTCCAGATAAAATATGCCAAAAAAAAAAACTTCCGCTATTTGTCGTCTACTTGCGTACATTTTTTTTTTTTCAACTGAAACGAGGAGAGGGACAGGATATATAAACGAACTCGTATATGTTGTCCCTATTTATTATTTATCCGCATCTTAAATAATTTTTTGACTATTTGTACCAAAATAAGTAGAGGATTTTATTTAGTTGAATTTCGAGGGACATGCAGGATGTACAAACGTAAATTACCGACAATGGACAAAGTTATCTTATGAGAGTAGATACAAATTTCAAATTTGACGAGGAACGTGTGTATGTGTGGATCTGGAAACCCCAACGCACGCACGCGTGTTCTGAACTTGGTTACGTTGCGCTCACAATTGTCGTTTTTTTTCCCATTTCTCAACCCAATCTTTGTCCACCTACCCTTTCACAAGAACCCATTTAAATTAAAAGGGTAAAAATTAAATTAATAAAACTTCTCATTCTCCTCCTTCAATGCAACAACACACTAGACCCGAGTAGTACCCATCCCAAACCCCCACAACACAATAATATTAAGTAAAACGAATACCACAATAAAAAAAGTAAATCACTAATTTAATTTATTGTTTTTGAAAAAAGGAAAAGGAAAAGCCGAGAGAAGAAAAGAGGTAGAAGAGAGCGTGAGAGGCACGCGTGGAAACGAAGCATATTTTATTTAGAGTAGCGTGTTAAGAGTTAGTAGTTTTGTTTCCTTCGCGGACCACACTACAACCCACACACACACACACACTTTGTCTTTCTTCTTACATTCTTCGCTCATCACTCATTGCTCATCTCGTAGATTCAAATTCAACGCAACTACGCTTCACTCACTCACTCACACTTCATTTTTCCGTTTCCAAATTATCTTTCTCCAACTATCTCTCTGTCTCTCATATAAACACCAAATCGCGTTTTCAGATCTCGAAAGGTAGTTAGACGAGGCCGGAGGTGAGAGTTCCGAACGCCTTTCTCTCCCTCTCTCTTCTTCTTCTTCTTCTATTGCCATTGGCGTTTTAGCTTCCTCGCTTTCGTCATTTTTGAAGAATCCAAGATTCGCTCGTGTGTATCTGCTTCGCTGCACTTTGCGTTTTCTGAGATTTATTTTATCCTTTTGTTTTGTTTCTGATTGAGATTGTAGGTGACGTGCTAGATCTGACTCCAATGCACGCGTATTTAGCTCTTTCGTTTTCTCGCTCGATCTGGATATTACTTTTTGATTTAACCGCTCGTCGTTTTATAATGTTTCTTTTTTCTTTTGTTTGTTTGTTTGTGCAGTTTATTATTCTTTTTTCGTTTTCAGAAACGAGAATTTGTGCTGTGTTTTGTTTGTTATTTTTTTTTTTGTTCGCGGTGATGGTGTGAAACAGTTGAGGTTCTTGATAATCAGAATGTCGTATTTTAAAATAAGACGTTTCATTAGATTTTTTAAGCAATTTTCATTTACATTGTGTCTTTATCAACCTTTGTTCTGTATTGTATTTAATTGTTGCATTTTTTTTTCTGTGTTACTGTTGTGGATGGTTTAAATTTTGCATTTTAAGATAGTGAAGTGTGTGATGTGGATATCATGATGGCTGCTATTTTTTCTCTAACACTGGTTCCGTTTGTTTAGTTGTGAGAGTATTGAATAAATTCTGAGGGAATTTGAGCATGTGTTTTGTCCACTTGATTTTTCCTTTCAGGTTTGCGTTCCTCTGTTTTTTCATCTCTGATTTTTGAAATGGAGGATGCGATAGATGCTACTGCAACTTTGGATTATGCTTCAATTCAGATTTTTCCTCACCAAAACAGGTGAGCTTTGATGCCTTTTGGTGCTAGAATTGGGCTTCACATGTTGTTTTGTGTTTGTAATAACTTTTCACCTGAACTTATTTTAGTATTATTTTTTTTGAAGTTGTTTAAAACGATTTCCTATCCTTCGTTTAGGTGTTCTTGTCCTTCTTTTTCCTCTCTGTTATAGTTTTTCTCTTATATCCAGAGGGGAAAAAACCCTTGACAATTTAAATTTGAAACCCTTCTCAGTAGTTGGACTTTAATTGCCCAATGTGTCTGATGAATTAAAAACTTTGAAAAATTGAAGATCTTTAAGGAAATAGTATTAGTCTATATATGTATTTCTATTGTTGAATACATAAAAAAGACGACTAGAAAACAGAAATAAAGGATCAAAGGGTTCCAATAAAAAAAGACGATGGTTCTGATGCCTTTCTTTTTAGAATTACAAATTGAATCCTAACCAGAAAATGAAATAATATATCATGAGAATTCCTAATTTCAGTTCTACCTCTACCACTACCCCATCATCCAGAAGGGTTTTTTTTTTTTTTTTCTTTTATCATTTTTCACTTCAAAGAGATGTACTTTAAATCTGAATAATAGATGATACAAATAGTTATCATGCATCATTTTGTACTGTTTTTTACTTAAATTTCTAATGCATTTTTCTCCTACAAAAGGTTATTAAATCTTATCAATGAATATAATGCTTTTAGAGTTGTCTTAATACTAGTGTAGTTGTCTGACACATGACCTCACAACTTTGAAGCAGGATTGTTCTAATATGTCATAGACTCGCCATTGTATTCATTTAATCTATTTAAATCATCATGGTTTCCTTTGATAGGCAGATCTTCCTTCAGTACATTCAGTTGTGCATTTGAGTAGTATATATTGAATTTGATCACCTGCGAATGTTATACATTTTTTTTACCGTATTCACTTAATTCATTGTGGTGGTGGGATAGGTACGAGGCATTTGTGTGTAAGGGGAAACAATCCGATAAAGTGGCAGCTGGACATTTGGAACATTTGCTGCCTCATTTACCTGCAATAAATGATTTGTATGCTGAAGGATTTGAGGCAAAATTTGATCTTGAATTACCAGAAAATCTGCATGGTGCTGAATGGTTTTCAAAAGCAACACTTAAAAGGTTTCTATCAAGGAATGCTTTTTTTTTTCTTCTATATGTATTTATAGGGATACCTTACTAGCTCTAATATTATTTGGCTTCTCAGGTTCCTTCATGTTGTTAGTTCACCAGATTTGATAAATGTCATCAGTAGTATCCTGGATGAGATGTCTCAGTTGGAGGATTCAAAGAAATTTCATGTTTCTTTATATGGGAAGGTGGTACTCTGTCTTTCAATAAATTAAAACTGGAATTTGATTTATGTAGTTTCTGATTAATATTTGTCTTCTGAAACCAGGGCCATCATCTTGAAACAGAAAGAGGTAATTTTAACTAAATTCTATATGGTTTGGTTCGGTTTCTTTAGTGCTTACTGCTATCACCAAACAATGGAACTTTTCTTTTTCTCTATATTTCAATTGAAGAGGCCTTACCGAGATTGGCTTCTGGGTAAATAATTGATAGTGTGAGATTTGTAATCCCAGTATTATCCGTGAGGGCTGAAAACAAGAGCGTAGCGAGGCCTTGGTTTAAGGTGTTGTATATAATTCAATTTGCTTACCATGACTATCTGTAGCTGTGATGGAATTAATTTTATGGATTTATCGAGTAATGCATATACTATATTTTAGTCCTAAGGTATTGTGGATATTTATACCATCATGGAAGCTGGGTAAACTGTTATCTTGATCTTCCAATTCAAAGGATGTAAAGGCTGCTTTTTCTTGACGCTTGGTTTTTTCCTTTTACTGAATTTTTTTTTTTCTCGTCATATAACTGAAAGTATCTTTTGTAAGTACTGAATCACAAGCCATTGATAACTGTTATGATCACATTTTTTTTTTCAAAAAAAAAAATAAAAATATCAACAGAAAACTGGATTAGCCATTGGAATGCCGTATTAACTGTTTTGATGTAATGCCTAACAATTTGTAATTCCTAGTGATTCAAACATTTGGTCAAGTCAACCGAGGACTTCGTTAGATGGCTCATTATTATCAACTTTACCCCTTCAGTCCTACCCAAATGCCTTAAGTTGATAAAAATTTTATCTCTAAATTTAGGTGGTCACACCTAGTATTCTCTAAATACAGCAAACAGCATTCTCTATTTAATGTTGCTGAATACATGGAAGAGTTGGTAACTAAGTGTTTGTCAGGTTTCTGATGTCTTTTAAATGATACTGAGTTTTCTTTGTCATAAATGGCTTTCTTGACTCTTATGTTAGTACATTGTTCTCAAATTCTGTTGATTTTAATTCTGTTTCCCACTTTTGGCAGATGGTAACTATAGCTCTTATGGTGAAGCACCAATTTCCAAAGTAAATTCCTTTATCTCCAATGCTTTAGAATGGGTTCATTCTGCAAATTCATTCACAGTATTACCAATAAAGCAACTTTTTCAATTATCTTGTTCTTCATTATGGCCCATTATATTTCTACTAACAATTTATTGCATATGAACAGCCAGAAGTTAACCTTGTGTCACCCGATGATTCAAAGTATGTTCTTGTAACTGTTGCATTACATTTAACAGATATAGATTGGCTGCACCCACTCTTAAGCTTTGTGAAAATATACTGCCAGGAATGAATTGTTACGAGCAATGGATCTAAGACTAACAGCTTTGATTGACAAGTTGGCTGAAACTTTTAACAAGGCCGCTGGTGCTACATGCTCCCCTGAAGATCTGACCTGTTTAGCAAAATTTTCTCAACATTTTGGAGCCACTAACATAGGGTGAGTTTTCGGACAGATTTATGTAATTGTTTGTTATATGCACTCTGAATATATGATTGCATGCTTTAGATTGCAACTTATATTTATTTTATACATTGCTAAGCTGTTTAGAACATTTCCTATGCATTGTGTTCATGTTCTCAGGCATTTTTTATGTAAATTTGTGGAACTAAACCACAAGAACCAGCATGTTGGGTCCCTGAGCAATGAAACAATCTTACACTCATGTGATGTGACAAAAGACGATGCGAAAAAGACTGTCAAAAACCTGCAGAGTTCCAAACCATTACATTCTGATACACCAGTTAAGTATGGTGTTTCACCGGCAAAAGCTGCCCAGGTGGAGAGACAGGGTACAACAGAAAGTGAGGAATCTTCTAACTCTAGTGATGAGGATCAAACATCTGCTGAGAGAAGTCGTTCTCTTGTAAGATCTGCAACACCCAGAAGATCAGCATCCCCGATGCGTAGGGTCCAAATAGGAAGAGCTGGACCCCGCAGAGCCGCTGCACTAACTATCAAGAGTCTCAATTATTTTCCTGGCAGAGAGAGGCCAAATTCGTTTAGAGATGCTTCTGAAAATGACCCTGAAGGGGAAATATCTGAACAATCCTATAAGAAGTCAGAAATTGATGTAAGGAGGATAACTGTACAAGATGCCATTAGTCTTTTTGAAAGCAAACAGCGTGATCAAACTACTGATATTCAGAAGAGGAAGTCATTAGCTGATGCTTCTCTTACTACAAATAAATCTGTCTTGAGAAGATGGAGTGCTGGTATGGGGGAAACCTCTGTGCAAGACCAGCCTGAACATGTTCCTGAAGATCCTGTTCCAGTGACTTCTAATGATGTGGTGTATGACAAGATTCCAAAAAATTCAGAAGCAGAAATGGTGTCTGATTTTGTTTCTGAAATTGACGATAGTAATGAGATTACTGATTGCGACGTAAAACCAGAAAGACAGGGAAATGTAGGTTCTCATACGGAAGATAATCCAGATGAAACCAACCCAACAGTAAAAGATGAAACTGTGAAAAAGTTAGCAGCATCTGCAGAGTGGAATCAACGAAAGCAAGAAGAGTTCAACCAAATTCTTCAAAAAATGGTTGAAAGCAAGCCTGTTTTATTTGGGAAGTCCCAGCCCAGCAAAAACCAGAATATTTCATTTGAGCAGAGAGGAGGCTCTTATGATAATTATAAGCAAAAACGTGATGCGAAACTTCGAGTAGCAAAGGCTGGAAAACAAGTAGAAAAAGAAGCACAATTCCGACAAATGCAGCAACTACTTGATAAGAGGAAGGTTGAAATGTCCAAAAGTGTGAGTGCAAGTAAAAAAAGTTCTTCAAGATTGCCCCAAAATTCTCAAAGAAATTCAACTCAACCTGCAAATCCCCCAAAGGAAACATCTAAGCCTTCAGTTACGAAAAGGATATCATCTAGAACGTCACCTATGCCTGCTACACGTAAGTCTTGGTCAGCAACACCTTCACCAAGGACAGCTGGCACATCCCCAGCCAAAGCACGTGGTGGAATTTCATCTGCCAATACCACCCCAACACGTCGGAAGCCTGTGCCAACTACATCTGTTCCCCAACCAAGCCCCCAAAAGGAAAGATCTCAGCCCCGCAAGAAAAACGACAAAGAAACTCAGACCAGCAATAATTCCAAGAGCCTCAAAAGTATGAATGAGAAGCGGCAGCCAGCTGTCCCAAACAAGAGCAAGGCAGTTAAAGCAAAAGTGACTACAGCTTCTGAAGAAGCCTCTGTTCCTTCAAAGACTAGCTTAAGTAATAGGGGGACCAAGAAAAGTAGTGTGGTGCCCTTGGAATCAAAACCATTTTTACGCAAGGGTTCTCGGATGGGGCATGGAACTGCCGATCTTACCAAGAAAAAAGGTCCTCCTAAGATGGAAAAATCTCAGAGAGAGAGTGCAGATCTTATTGAAGATCAAGAAAGTGAGTTGGTTGTCAATGCTTCTGATTTGGTCAGTCACCATTCAGACGGTGATACAATGACACCTGTCAATCAGAATGCCGCTACAGAACCAGACCCTCAGATAAATAACCAATCGGAATGTAGTGAGCCAGAGAAGTTAAACCAAAATCCTACTGATGGTGATGTCGTAACATACTCAGAAGAGTCTTCCTTAAATATAAGGAATGAAGAAGAATCAACCATATCACCTTCTGCCTGGGTGGACACAGAAGAGGATTTGTTAATGCCCAAGCCATGTGAGGATGACACATTTCAATCAGCATCTCTGGCCAATGCCGTCCCAGTGGGATCATCTAGTCCTCGTGTTCGTCATTCTCTGTCACAAATGCTACTGGAAGAAAGCAGTGAACCTGACTCTTGTGAGTGGGGAAATGCCGAGAATCCCCCTGCCATGATATTCCAAAAAGATGCCCCCAAAGGTTTGAAAAGACTGTTGAAATTTGCTCGGAAGAGCAAGGGCGATACAGGTTCCACTGGCTGGTCTAGCCCGTCTGTTTTTTCTGAAGGGGAGGATGATGCAGAGGAACTTAAAAATTCTAATAAAAGGAATGCTGACAATCTACTGAGGAAGGCTGCACTCAATGTGAAAAGCTATGGACAACCAAAAAATTCAGTACATGATGGATATGAAAGAAACTTAGGTACGTGTATACTTGTCTAATACATTCCGCCTTTGCTTTGCTCTTCTGTTCTAATTTATTTTCTCAATCTCCTCCTTCGAACCTGATGATGACATTGCAGTAAAGTTTGGAGTCTGTCGACGTTTTTCACCTTTCTCTTAATGCTATATTTTCTCCAAACATATCCTCGACAAACTTAAACATTAAATGCTTTCCTTGTGCTCATCTTTATTTGTCTTGTGGTGAAACTCTTGCCTGCATACCCCTTACATAGTTGCAACGTAGTTAATTAGCTATGCCCTCTTATTTGGTGCTTAATTATATCTGGAAGTCTCTGGTTCGGTTATATGTGGAGCACATCTTGGTCAAACTTTTCAAAATGAACTAACCACTCATGGGAACAAGGAACTTAAAACAGGGAGTGCAAGTAAACTCAAAAAGATGCAAGTTTCTTCATGCTGTTTATGTAACTCTTTGACTAATGGAAAATTAGTAAGCTGTGTTTTCCAATTCCTGATGTCATACCATTCATGGTTTTTTGCCATCCAGCAGGCAGAGGTGATGGCAAGGGTTCTCACAAGATGCAAGATGGTGCTGGTCCAACCACAAGAGGTCAGTCTTCATTCCATGACCAAGACTAGTAATTTGATTTTAGTGCTCCTTTATACCATGGAATTCTACATGTCCTTTTTCACTAATGCTCATCCTTATTAATTCCTTCTGTTTTGTTTTTGCATGTTCATGTTCCAGCGTCAAGATCATTCTTTTCTCTTTCAGCTTTTAGGGGAAGCAAGCCCTCCGAGTCAAAGTTCCATTAGTGCCATGGGAAACTGCCATTAACTTGTCATCGTCCCCGGGCATGCTTTTGTCTGCATCAACTAAAGCTAAATCGTGTAAATGCTGAAGTGGGGGTTTGGTGAAATGCTGTAAATTCATTAAATTGTGTTCTCTCTATCTCAATACATTACCGAAAATCATAATTCATATTATCAGGCCTTCCCTAGGAAAATTTTCCAATAGCTGGATTCTTTGTTGTAGTGTCCCAAACGTTCATTTCATCGTATGGTCTTGTTACTTTGGAAATATTAATCACTGTAGATAACTCAAATATACTTAGCATTCTCTCTTTACCTCTGTTCATAATAATCAGCCATCCTTGTAACCTAAGCATTAATTTTTTTTTAAAAAGTGATAATATATTAAAATGTTTTTATAGAACTAAAAATATGAAATAAATTCAACTTATTTAAACCAGTCAACCAAGCACCTTCATGTTTAACTGACTCGGGTTTCGTAATATCAACGTCGAGCCGGTTTTTTTAATCAAATTCACCTCCATACTCGCACTTGTGCCTCTGTATATAAAAATAACTTCTTGAAAGAATGAATCAATGCTTATTTGGTCTGATGTATGATAAGTTAAACATAGATTCATGATCTATATCTTACATAAAATTATTTTGAATAGCTTTTATTTTTTGACATCTAAAACCGATACACCAGACTAAACATGCACGAAGTTATACTTTAGCGTGTCACTCAATTATTTTTCAAAATTATATATTTGTTAATTTAGAAGCTGTTAATTTTTTAAATTGAGTATTTTAACCTAGAGAAGAGTTGATCTTATCTATAAAGTTACATGTGGATGTTAAGATTATTTAAATTAAGTTTAATGTTAGTCATTAATTTAGATTATATGTTTCAGAATCACTCTCTATTTACAATCTAGTCTCTTGCATGCGTATTATGTATATACATTGAAAAGAAATCAAATTACACCAATAGACCTTTTACAAAATATTTCATCATCCAATAATTTTCAATTAGACAATGTTTTCTCAAAACATACCATTAAGTTTAAATTTTCTTCTATATAAATCATATATCTAATTTTATATTAATAACAAATCATTTAACATTTGATTCATATAAATAGAAATCAAATGTAATATTTGAAAAATATGTTGAAATACGATTCAATTAATCCTTTTACTGTCTTCAACTTTGACAAAAATTTAACACAGTAATAATAATAACAGAAAGGAGACATTTTAATTTTTAACGCTCTCCCTTTTCTTTCCCCATTTTCGTCAAACCAAAAACACTATATTAATCTGCAGATTATGGATCATTCCCTTAGTCACCAATTCATGTTCTAGTCAGAGAATCGTTAAGCAGTTTTGCTGAAACCTTGGACCTACCTGAGGCATCCCAGCTACGTCCCAAATGCCGAGAGCATACCTAAAAGGCAGCAACCACTCTGCACCGATTTCACCTCAAACAAAGTACAGGCAACAAATATCAGCTTCTTCAGGTCTAGTTTTAGTACGTATAATATAGCATGCAGGTGAGGGGTTGTTTTTACCCGGCATGGCCAAAAACACGACTTGTCGATATTAATCAAAGAAGATATCTATACTACAGAATTTTTTCAATGCCCGCTCCTTTCGAAGGTGCCATTACCCATTACCTGCATTGCATTAAGTGGAAACAATAAAAATACGGAATGGATATGTTTACAGACAAATACAGAATGGAACAGAAATACAAGAATAAAAGATCATACAAGTGAATAAATAACAAACCAATGAGGAAATTAAAAAAAGTAATAATACACGTGAAACTCAAAAATCAATCCCAAGAAGAAACAAATAACTGCTGGTAAGCCAATAAAAACCTTAATCCTTGAGATCAAATTCAACAAGGAAATGGGTCATTCAACATGTCCCCTCTTATCCCAAGATTCTTGAGATAAAATATTATAATTATCCATATTAGAATAGTTGATTTGTAGGGTTGTGTCGCAGAATTATAAGAACCTAATAGTATAACTCTAGGAACATTATAGCATAATTATAAATATTTTCTCTTTTATATATTTATGATCTTTTCATTTAATTACAATACAAGACAAAATTCCTTTCTTTACAAGGTACCAAGAGTGGTAATGATCCTCTGCTCAATCATTCCTCCACATTAATTTTCATATTCTTGTTTCCATGACAAACAATGGAAATAAACCAGATTCCAAGAATTCTTATTCTCTCCATCATTCTAACAAATCTGGAATGGTTCTTGTTTCCAAATCTCTATAGACGGAGATAACTATTCGACTTTGCATAGTCATGGTCATCTCTTTTGTTGTTGCATTTTTTCCGTACTGTATATTCTTCTGGTTTGGCCTGGCAAGAGGTGTCTTGAGAGTTCCATTAAAAAAATCCAATTTGGAACTCTCTAGGCAAAATCCAAATTGGGTTTTGTTAATAGAACTCTCAAGGCACCTCTTGCTGAGCCAAACCAAAAGAATATATAATATAGAAAATGCAACAACATGGTGTTATCTTGTATATTTATTTCTTTGACACGTAATATTGTAGATAGTGTTATTTTCTGACACTGCTCACTAAGTTTGAATTGTTCTTCAAAATCGCTTTTCTCAAAGACAAGCACCACAGATTTTTCAGATTGAGCGAGATATTGCTTGCTTGGCTCAAGATAAAGTATTACACAAGATAAATTTTGGGATGAGTTATGATCATATGGTAATGCGATCTGCACTTACGGAGCAGATAATAAAAGGCGCAAACTAATAGAGTTTCTTATGGGGTTGAATGATTCTTATAGTGTTATTTGTGGCCAACTCCTTTTAATGAATCCATTGCTTGATGTTCCACAAGCTTATTCTTCCCTCATTCAAGAAGAAAAACAACATCAGGGCACAACACGTGAAACAATAGAAGCTTCAACCATGGTTGTTCATAAAAATGAACCAGCAGCCTTGTCCGACACAAACAAGGTCTTCTCGTCCTAATTCATCTAATAGAAAGTTTTGAGTAAGTTTTTCTTTTTCCCTTAAATCTTTGATTCTTCTTTTCTTGTTGCATGCATGGATGGGTCTTTGTGATTGCATGTAATATACGAGTCAAAAGGATGAATATTTGATAGTCTGGTAAGTAATGATATGTTTGGTTTGTAAATTAGGTCTCCTAGGAGCAAGTTAGGGCTTCCCTAGTTTTTCTGAGTCTTTGGAACAAATCCTTGAAGAGCACAAGAGTTAAGATAAGAGAAGTCGACTCGATTCACTGTTTTGGAAAGATTTGATACTGTGAGAATAGAACTTTGATGAGACCAAATCTTAGGATAGACACTTGTGGAGGATTTATTTTCAATAATGAGGATCCTGATGACAAAGAGCATTATTGGCAGGGATTTTTTACGTTAATACTATATTGTATAGAGGTGTATGTGATTAAGGATTGTGTTGGGTTATGTATGCCCCTGAAGTTGTGAAATGCAGTAGTTTGAATAAAATTCTTTTAACATTGATTTTGACTAAATACTTAAGTTAGTACTTGAGTATTATGTTGTTTAATTGGTTGTGTTCTTTGCAATGTTATCAAATTCATGAGTAAATTTGCAAACTCCCTCGATCCCACGGATATCAAAGAGGCTACAAGGTAAAGCGGATCCGGATCAAAGGAGGTGTAGATCACTATGAGATAGCGATGTTCCTCACTAAATCGAGGAATATTGTGTCGTATTGATCCTCCTCGTCTTGAGAAGCTAGGGTTTGATGATGGAACACGCCAACTTAAGGGGTCACATGACGGTGCATGCACCTCTTGATGTTGATGTTGTCGTCGATGCTATCGAACAACCATCGGAGCACTGACAAAGCTCCTATTGCCACTAGCTTCATTGTTGTCGACATCACAACACTCAAGTATCGTTGCCAGTGCGGCCTTCACACTTGCTGACACTCGCTCTCTGTTCCAATCACTTTACTGTCCTACTCTCTCTTTGGTTTTGCAATTATGCTCACTCCATTTTTCCTTCAAATTCTATAGAGAACATAGGACCTATCTTGAGTTGTGAATAGGATCTTACTATTTAAGACTCATTATGAGCTATTTTTATCATCTATATTATTTTTAATGCATGCATGGGTTTATGAATATAATTTTTCAAATGCTCATAACTCTTACAAGTCGAATTACGACTTTTTATCCCTTTTGTGATCCTCGAGTTTGACAACACTAGTTCTTTGAATATAATTGAAACAAAACAAGTGTAGTTTGCATAATATATGGAGGAGAAATGGTTTTAGAATGAAAAACACTTGTTTTAGTTTAATTAGAATCAAAGACTTTGTTTTGTGAAGTTTGTTCACCTCGCTCAAGAGACCGTATGTTGCTAAAGCAAGGAACTTTATCGCTCAAGCTATGGATGGTAGTTCGAGCTAGAGAGAGAGCCTACAAAAATTCTCTTCTCTATAAACACCGTAGCAATTCTCTCACTTATGAGATTCTAGTCACTCAAACATTCTGATGATGCTCAAGTGACAATATTGTGACACTCAAATGACAATTGGACATTTGTGCGAGTAAGAGGCCGAAACAATTATCTTTTGTGAAGGGATGACATTTAAGCAACCATCCCTGTATAAGAGATATTTCCTTTTTTCTTGATTTCTTGGTATTATGTGTATGGGATTGCTTTAGATTGTTACATGTGGCATTTGGTGGCAATGATTTAGGAAGAGTGAGAATTAAATGTTGTCTAAATGAAATATTATGAATCATGAAAATTGAGTATATGTCAAGATAAATTGTGATGTTTGATATTAGCTGTGGTATTTATGAAGTATGATCTATGAGAAGGAGAACTTTTAAGGAATCATAGGTGGGTAATTTTTGGCTATTACCATGCAGGCAAAACTATGTTTAGTAATATAGTGTAAGCATTTAGGCATAGTGAGATTTCAAACTCTACTCATAACCCTAATCACGAAATGAAGGTATCAAGTAGTAAGGAGCCCATGAATGTTTCTACTAACTATGTGCGTTTAAGAGAAGACTCATATCTCATGGGGATTTTCAGAAACTACTTTGTTGGTAATCTAGGTTGTCAATAGGTATCGTAGTGAGAAGACACCCAATAGCCAAACATGCCAGTAGATCAAACAAGTGTTAGCCTCTGCTGCTAATACTAAATGCAGTCTTCTAGAAGTCGTTAGTAATTGTACTTGGTATGAGGGCATGTAGTGCTACATGTCTAAGAGAGCATACCAAAACTGGTTAGAAGACAGAGTAGAAGAAGTTCACTGCTAAGCTGCACAATCTGTCGAGTAACCACTACAGATTTTCATACCTATAGCTTTGCACCATATCCTCTTAAATTCAGCGCATAAAATATAATCATCAAAATTACACAATCTCCTAGGTTTACTGCTTCCCACTTCCTTGAAACCATTAAGAAAGAAAGAAATTCCTAGATTTGATTTTAGCAGTAGCAGGTATAACTTACTGCAAAAAACAATTTTCTTTGGGAACTCAAGCCATAACATGAAAAGTTATTGTTGATAGCCTTGTAACTAATTGAGGTTTCATCCACTGAGATCTCAAGACAATCTTTAAAATATATCTCCACCCCTTTAAATTTGGATGAATCTATATTAATATAGCACATGTTAAGAAAGAGAGAGTAGTAGGAGAACATACTTGACTGACCTTAGTTCAAAGTTTCGTTCTTATTTATGCAGAATATGCCTAGAGTATCAAACAGCTTGGAAGAGCTTCGAATAATCCTTCTTGAGGTCGTTGACTATTGTATATATTTCATATTATATGACCAGTCATTTAAGCTGTGATTGACAATTATACCTCACGTTCTATAGCTCATTTTGTCGTAAAGCATTTTATTGGATGGCCTTCACTGAAAATTTCTCAATTTCTCTCTGAAGGTATTGAAGATAAGGGAACACCAAGTCTGCATGAAGTCCATAATAACGTGAGAAGATATCATCTATTCGATTTATGCTTTCCACAGCAGTAGAATCACCCAAGGAAAGTTGGATGGAAGAAAGCTTCACAAGTTCGTAAGCAATAACAATATCATCAGTATCATATAGCTTTTCCAGAATCTGCAACACAAAAAGGAACGAAATATTTTAGACCTATTACTTAGAAAGACATAAATTTGATAACAAGAACATATTGGAAATGCATTCATTAACAAGTAGTGGAAGTTATATTTCAACTTATGGAAGAACTGGATCTCGTTGCAAAAGGAAATGGCATTCCAATGCCCTTGAAAAGTGAGAAGTAACCAATATGCATTATCTGTAAGTCCTGTGAAGTGTTGAGGCACTCAAGTCAGAGAGAAGTGAGCTAGTGTGGGTAGTCACTTGTAGTAGTCAGAATGTCCCTTGTGAGCGTGTTTTACCATTCCTTTATAAATCTTAAATGGGATTCCTGAGTTTGTAGGGAGATACACTTCTAGGTGAGTGCTATGTTTCCACAAAACTTGTAATCTTTATTGATCTAAGTGAACAATTTGTTTATGTGTTTCCGTGGATCTAGGAAAAAGGTGTCATCACAAGTTCTATCTTCTGCTATTTTATTTGTGGTGTTATGTGTGATATAGACTTGGCTATTATGAGGTGCCTAAAGCTTCATCGAGTAGGATGAAGTGTTTGGTAGAGTAGTTAAGTATTTGGTTCTTCTTTCTTAACAACTACTCCATCCCCTTTATACTAGTAAGCTTATTAATAAAAAGTTTTACCTGGATAGAAGCTTTGCAATGATCAACAGATAATTGTAATTCTCCCACTAAACAAAAAGCCTGAGCAATGCTGTCTTCTGCCTGCATGCATCATATCATGTTGAAGGATATAAAAGTTAAACCATCATATTAAAAACGTGAGACATTATTTGTCTACCAGTCCATGACATTCAATAGTTGTTACCCCACACACACACACACACACTTGGAGTCTAAGCAATCCGGTCACTGGGAGCGTGTTTGGATTAGCTTATTTTGTTTAAAAAGATTATGTATTTACACAAGTTCTCAAATACATATTATATATATCATACAAAATTAATGCTTTCACACCCCTAATGGGGTGTATACATCCTTGGGGGAAGAGAAAGGCAGAAAGAAAAGAGAAAGATATGTGAGGGAAAGGAATAAAGAGATAGAGCTGATGGGAGTAAAACTGACATTTGAAAAATCAGAGTTGTATATTAAAATGGAGTAATTAAATGCAATATCAATATGGTTTTAAGACTTTTATAGGCTTGACCTTATCTATCTCATGATTACTTAAATTTCGCATTGGTTAAATTCAATCCTTATGAAGTAATTGAACGGTGTGGGTATTCCAAGACTACCCAACACACAAATACCTATTAGCATGAACAAATAAAACTATAACTAGCAAGGAGGAGTTTTTAAGTGCAGGAAGCTCAAACTCACCTCTGCAATAAGCTTGTTGTAAGCATGCAAATTTAATCTTAGCGATTGAAGAGATATCAAAGCATCAGGAATAGTAATACTTGAAATTTCTTTTGACAGTATTGCATCCTGCAACCTGTCATTTCCGTATTTCAGGATGTAAAATACTCAAAAATAAGCAGCCTCTACTATTTACAATGAGATCATTCAGGATTTAAAATAGGGGGATTTATCAAGATAGCCTCAAATTGGGAACTATCCAAGTTATATTCAGAGTAAAAGGAAAGATGTAGTTCAGGACGGGGTTATTAGGAGCCAAATTGAACAGTGCAAACCTTTTTATACATATTAAAGCTTCACTGACTGCAGCATGTGAAGACTCCAAATCACAGTAAGAACCACATTTCAAACAGTATCCAGGTTGACCATGAATATAAGCCCCGTTTTGTTTGAAGACATTAGGACATACTTCACAAATGTCATCATTCTTGTCAACCTGAAAGAGTGGAGGATTTTTGTAGTGAAAAAAAATTGCATACTTGAAAGGGTGAAAACGTGCATCATAATGTCATCTATCCAAGTTTCCTGACCCTCAGCAACTTACGTAATAGAAGGAAAATACTTAGTTGCTCAATAATAATGATTTGTTATTTGTTATAAAAAATGGTATCTGACAGAATCACCAATCCATGTTATTTTCTAGTAACAGCTCCATAAATATGGATGAATCAGAAGACTCATATGAGTCATATCATACCAAAATTTAACTGCATATCTGAATTTAACTCATGGTCAGGTAGGCATTTTCAGAACACTGGATAGAATGAATAGAAGGTGGAGGAATGCTGCTTCATATTCGGATACAAGCAAGAATTGTTGTCATGCATGAATAATTTGCTTATGTTGTAGCACACGATTTGTTTATGTATTTGCATAGATTTCTAGCCTTATTTCCACATTCCCTCCATATAATTAGGATTTGCATTCCTCGTTCCCTTTATTTAAAGCCTAAAAATACTAGGATAGCATTAATTATTAGGTCTATATATGTTGCATTTAGCTTGTACAGATCATCACAAATAGTATTCACTTTTTTCCATATAATGCAATGCATCTCAACCACAAGAATGGCTGCCATATTGTTTTGTTATGGCAATTTCTAGAAAATCGAGACACAACCTGAGGTAAAGCACACAATTTAAACTTAACCTAGATTTATGATGCAAAGAACAATAGTATTCAGTAGCAATAAGTGTCCTATAAATGGCTTACCTGGTCAGTAATAGTAAAGTGCTTGATTTTCTGCTGTTCACAGTCAAGTACTCTGCTTTCTAACACTGCACCAGAACAATTTGGATTGACACAATGGAAGGCATTGAGGACTATGTCAGATAAATTAACTTCTGAACAACCAATACACCGACAGTGAAACGCATATTCATCTTTGAGAAAGTTAAGGCGATCTTTACAATCCCACAACCCAACCTGCAAAACAGAACTGTATATTGAACATTTGAACAAAAGCATTTCCACAACAGACATGACATTTGAAAGTCTGGGTAAATCACTGTGTTTTGTTGTTTTCCTTTTGTAGAGGTGAAGGAGGACTTGGACCCACACGTTAAACAAATACAATTCCAGACCCAGCAACCAGGGAGGTATGTTGAGGCCTAACTGTTGAACGTATGGGATTGTTGGAATAAAAATATCCTAAAATCTCCATAGTAATTAGGAAAAATATCCCTGGAATCTACATATTCATTTCGGTAGATTTTATTTCCTTTTCTAAGAGAACGTGATTGTAACAAATAGAGGAGTTGAGAATGTACTTATCACGATTGCAATTAGTAAGATATTAATTTTCTCCCTCTCATTATTTAAGTCTAACAAAACTGTACTAAAATCACCTAAAACTGGTTAGCCCCCATGCTTGGTGTAATACTACTCAAGTGAGTCTAGAGAGGGGTATAAGTTCATTTAACAGGTGCATAATTCCTTTTATCCTTCACTTCAAGTGGAGGACCACTTCGTTCTTTCTCCACTATGAGATGATCTGTGATTACAAGTATCTTCTACCTGCGGGCTTCTGCTTGTACTAGCAGTTATAATACTAATTATTGACCAAATTCTTAATCTATTAGTACAAAATAGTTTATTAGTATGACAAAACATACCTCTATTATTTTTAATTATCAAATAGATATTTCTTTATTGTAACACATGATGATACAAACCAAATATTATATTATTCCAAGCCTCAATTTTGCTTATATAAGCAAAAGTTTCGCCCCAAATTCATAGGAAAATTCATGATCCTCGTTTTTTTCTCTCACTTTTGGAATTGGTTTCTTAACTAGGCAACAGAGCCTCTTAAATTAAGTTGTCAATAGCTCGATGCATGCAACCTTATTCTAATTAAATTAATATTTCAGTACAAAGTTTGGTGGGCCCTTGTCCTCTCCAGCTCAAGCACAAAGGGAATTTGTGTGAGGAGGAGTGTTAAAGATGAAAATAAAACTACTCTGTAACAGCTTAAGCTTTAAGGATGTTTGATCACAGAAAATCTTTATAAGGAAAAAGAATATAGACATACTTCAAAAGTTTCAAACAAAACTAACTAGCAATGTTCAATACAGCTTTAAATTTCCAATACCTGTGGACCATAAGACAGTTCTAGCTGACAACCAGCTGCTACACCATGTGTGGTTCGTAGGTAAAGAGTGCGTGAAAGAAAATATGCATGAATATTCGGTTGGCAAGAATGGTTAAATAAACTGGCAGCTTTATAGATAGCTTTACCCACTCTGACCTACGAGAAATAACATAATATGACTTAGAATACCAAGGATATAATAGACACTAAGAAAAGATTACCATCACCAGCAATGTCACAATTATAATCGTTTGACTTACAAAATATTCACAAGTAAATACAGCCAAAGCAAAAAAGTGTATTAAACAAGAAAATAATACAACAAAAGTCAAGAGTTTAGTTTCTATGTATTTTAAGTGTATGTATGATATATGATATGATAATCTCAAGCACATCTTTTAGGGCTCTTTCGGTGGATATGATATGATATGATAGGATAAAAGGATACGATATGATAAGACAAACACATACTAGGATAATAACATAATAATGTATAATCATATACAGTATTGGTGCACACAAGATAACAAATTAAATAAGGTTAGCATAACATAAATTATATTTAAATGACAATTATTCATTAAAATTACATACAATTTTCTAAAAATTTACTTTTAATTAAAAAATTTTGTAACTAACGAAGTTTTTTAAAAAAATTAACTAAATTATACAAAATTATATTTTATTTCTATAACTATTTCTTCTATTATAAAAAATTATATTATATTTTAAAATTATAATTAATATCTTAAAAGTATTTAAGTTATTATTATTTAATTTAATATTCTAACAAACAATATAATTTAAATTTATGTGCCAAAGTAATTATAAAAATAAGTACATATAAGATAATACGTTAAATAAAAAAATTATGATGTATATTATCATACAAATTAATATTAACAAAACTATACCTTTTTCTTCAAGTTATAAATAAATTATATAAGTTTTGTAAAATTAATATTATGATGTATATACTTTTCTTTAAAATATATTTTAATAATAAAGAATTATCTTTATATTTTAATTACCATTATAATTTAAATTTGTGTAAATATCATATAAAGAGAGGGAGGAGACAGAGTTTATCCTACCCTGTTAAACTTAACATAGCTCCCCTCTTGGGAAATTAAATACACTACAATGACACAAGATAGAATAAGTGACAAAATAGCATTATCATATCATGTTGATATAACAAACATCAATCATATTACACAATAGGGTAGTATAGTTATCATATCCTATTCTCTCACATCCTGTCCACCAAATGGACCTTAAAGGTATTAATCGTTATTATAGAAATCAACAAACTCATCAAATGTAGCAATTTGTAATTGAAAGACAATGTAAGTTACGCAATCAATGCATTAATCTAATTAAATTTTAAAAGATATTCGTGGCAAAATATGTACCTGTTCCACATTACTAGTAGAATGTGCACCGGATTGAAATGAAAATTCTCCAAAATGACCTGATTGTCCATGAGCATCTATCGATTTTAAGCGAACAACGGTCATACAATTCACTTTAATTTGAGAAATAATTATGACAACCTGCATTTACAAAGAATTATGGAACTGTAATATGATTATTTTAATGATTCAAATACAATAAAGCAACAAAATAAATTACATTTTTCAAAAAATGCTTCACATATTGGAAAAATGTTGCCCAGCACACGGCATATGATGGTTTTGTAACTTTGTTATGAATCAAAGAACAAATAGACACATCTACATGCGCATGCATATACACAGAGGAGTACCATAACAACCTGTGATATGGAGACTCCGTCTATGGAAAACATATTTCCACAAGAGTGTTGAAGACAATATAACAATACAGTGGCATATATATGTGAATCCAATTTGCTTTCAGATGACATATGTTCGTAACAATGAGAAAGCTCCTGCATGAGAAGAAGCCATAAGCATGCAGCTACTCATAATCAAATGATAACAAAATGTACTGAACTCAAAAACTGCATGCATTTAAAATATACCAGCCTTTCCAGAAAGTTTGCAATATTTTCAGATGTGCTATTCAGCAAAAACCTTGCTAGTATTCGGCCAGCCAAAACTATCTCAGATGGAAGTACCAAAGGCCAATGTACACCTCGACATTCATGTTTATGTTCAGTAATATCATCAATTTCTTGTTCACAATCATTGCTTTTGATAACTTCAGAAGCATATTCTCCAAGATCACTGGGCATTTTTTTAAAAGTGTCATTTTTTTCTGGGTAAATCCTAAACATTTGCCCACCTGCTCGTATCTGGCATTGGTGGGAGCAATACAAAGGTATTGAACATGATATACAAGGAACTCTATCAGCAGGTAGATCATTCAAACAATAATGGCAATGGGTTTCCCGACATTGCTTTAAAATTATCTGCAGTATAAAAAAATATCAAGTTAATTTCCTAGAATAAGTCTGTTTTCCTAAAGAAATACAAATAAATAAAGAAGTGGAAGATAATTTATTTGTTAATCTCAAGAAGCCTGAGGATTTATGTTATAAGTTAAAGCTACTGACAACAAATATCATGCATGTCATTAACCAATTATTCCAAAAGCTTAAGACGTTGGGTGAAAACACATGAATGGTTTCGTATTAGTATTTACATTTTAAACACATCCCTTCATGCAAGAGCCCTTTAAACTTGAAACTTAAATAGTGCACAGGCCCATCCATAGATATTGAAATTCAACTTTTATTAGAAGGATATGGGCAACAAGGATCACACTGCAGATCACTTGATCATAAAGGTTTTGAAACCATCTCAAGAATAAAGCTTAACTTGTTAGGTGAAGCCACATGGATGGTCTTATATTATATTTTTATTTTAACAATATACTTACTTTCTCAAAAAATAGTGAATATAAGTAAATTCTATCATGATATAGATGGCAAGCATTAATTTATTTTAATAAAACAGGTGTAAATCAATTATGAAATCTGAACAGTTGATTGCAGCCAAGCGTCTCCAGTTCTCTGAAAAGGAAATCATCTACTTAAAAAGATGACAACAAAGAAGTTAAAAGCCCATTTCATCTGCAATTTAGCCCCTTGAATGTATTACTCAGTCACTACAATGTGACATCTTCTAAGAGAGCTATCACTAGTTTGTTAGAGTTATTTACAGCTTCTCCTGTATAAAATTTATTTCTGTAACAGCATGTAGAAATTGATCTTATTCAATAGAACTCGGTTGTTTTTGTTTCTTTTCACAAATCTCTCCGAATTCTAGTACCCCCCGTGCTTGAAGCAACCAACACTCAAAACTTGTATGGTTGTGTACATCACACCTTGCTTACTGTTCCATTTAGATAGCTAAACAGTATGTGACACGCACACGACTTTCACAATAACCACACATAAAGCAGAAAGAAAAGCATCCAAAGAATCTCTTTAGTTGATATCTTACTCCTTCTTTCTCAATCACATGCACACTCATCTAAACTCCCTCCGTCTTAGCAACTGGAAACAGAAAAACAAATTTTTCCAGTAAAATTTCTTCCTTTACATCAATTCTATTTGAACATCATTTCACCACCAAGTAATGGGAAGTATTAAAAAATAGAGAAATAGGTATAGGATTAATTTCCTTGTGTGAAAATACACATAAAGGAATGTTTATTTACAGATGATAAAAATAACAGAAATAGTAACAAAATAACAGAGAACATGGGCTAAGCCCGTTATATTCAACACTCTTCCTCAAGCTGGTGCATATAAATCGTATGTATCAAGCTTGTTACAAATATAATCAATCTTGGGTCCCCTTAAAGATTTGTTGAAAATGTCTGCTAATTGATCATTCGAATTAACAAACTCGGTCTTGATGTCTCCAGATGTAATTTTTTCTCGAACAAAATGACAATTAATTTCAATATGTTCAGTCCTCTCCTGAAAGACGGGATTTGAGTTAATATGAAGAACAACCTGAGTATCACATATGAGTGTCATTTGAATGACCTCTCCAAATTGCAATTCTTTTAGTAACTGTTTGAGCCAAATAAGTTCACAGGCAGCTAAGGCCATGGCTCTATATTCAGCTTCAGCACTAGATCTTGGTAAATTTAGATATTTCTTGGAGATTGAGGTAGCACAATCCAATCATGGTATTGTTATCTCTCAAAGAAAATATGCATTGGATCTTTTAGAAGAAACTAGGTTTGGCATTTCTCTTTTCTTATTGTAGGTCTCATCATGCACTATCATTTGTACAAAGCACTTGGAACAATGTTGTCAAACTCAGGAATCGTATGAGGATCAAAAGGGGGATAAAAGATCATTACTCAAGAATTTTAACTCAACTTATATGAGTTACAAGTATATGAAAAACTATATTTATAGACCTGCACATGCATTAAAAATAATATGGAGAAGAAATGATTCATTATAAGTCATAAATAGTAAGATCCAAAGAAAAATTATAGAACAGAGCATTCGACAATGAAGGAAGAACGACAACAATAAAAACAATGCCGATGATGTTGATGCGAGTATCTGAGATGGTGACATGATGTCATGAGCATTGTGATGGCCAACAAGGTGAAGCAAGCTTCGGTGACAGCAACGTAAGTGTTGTGATGGCCAACGACGTCGTACAGTGATGAAAATGTTGTCAATGATGAGAGCGCCAATTAGAGTTGTTTGGTTCTATTCTAATTTGCAAATGGGAACCCTAGTGGAAAAAGGGTCATCTTTACGAGTTGGGCTTTTTTTCGGGTTGAGTTAATTGGCAAACTAAAGGCATTTTTTAAACATGAAGCCTAGCAGCTCAAGCGGATCGACACGGTGCACGATCTGCCAATCTTACGAGCAATCACGCAATCTAATTACAATCTCTGCGTCTCCCCATCTACTGCGCACATCAGCTCACTGCGTCTCCATTACTTGCAGGATCACGTGCACGTCAGCTCACTGGGCATTACTTGTAAGTTGTAACCATTTAAACAGAATAGTAAACAATGATATAGGTTTAGGATGTTGATTGCTTCAACTGAAAGCCAATAGGATAAATTACACATGAACCTAAGTTGAAGGATGTCATGTATATTTTAGCCAAAAAAATTAATTAAAAAAACTAATTGAACAGTATCCAAGAAAAATGACGCCATTAACATCACTAAAATTGTACTTAAAAAAATTATAATTAATGATAATACAGAGAATATAGTTGTTTGTTACCATAGCATAAGGTTCTTCGGAATGGACCAAAGAACCTGGTGAAATGACACATGATGAGACCATGCCTCTTCCTTTATCAGGCATGGAGACACACTGTAGCTTCATTTGAGGCATCTCACCTGCCACAATGCACTTTACCATCTTAGTATCTTACGAAGAGTGAAAACAAGGTCCTTTCAGTGTATACAAGGATAGCTGACAGGACCCATGAACATGACAGAAAGGAAAAAAAGTTAAAATAGATAGTGTTGGTCACAGAATTTGTCATATAGTTAGCTTAAAAAGCTAGAGTAGAAGATCATTCGTTTTATTTAGTTAGCATTTGAGAACTATGAATTAATTCTGTCCTAAGAAAGGAGAAGACCTTGTAAGGAGAATTATCTTCTTAAGTTACCATATGAGAACTTTGAATTAACTATGTTTAACTTTTAATTTAGTTGTTATTCATGCTTTAATTCTAATCTTGTTGCATAAGGGTGCTTCCCTTCATTTGGTTATACATGCATGTATTTTTTGTTAACGTATGTAAGTCGTATAGTATCTTGATTGTTAAAGAACATCCCATATCCCTGCTTATTGTATCATACCCATATCAAGAATCTAGGATACATAGGTGTTGACTCCATAAGTAAATTAGTCTATAACAGAAAGCCTATAATAGACACCTAGGCTAGAGGATACTAGAATCTTCCTACAGAAGTTATTTACACTGTTATACAACAAAGCCTGTGCTTATAATCTAACAATTTAGAATGCAAGATGTCACTTTAAACATACTTCAATGCTATAAGCATAATGAAACTGCACTCAGCAATTCTTGACCAACTAGATAGTCACTAGTGTCTACAGCTCAAGTTCTAAACAAGGAAACCTTCTTACCCACAGTATTGCAGCTGTTATCCTTATGTTGTATCTGTACTGCCGCACTTGTGCTTTTGCATTGGTCTAAAAGAATTTTCAGTTCAACTTCTATTTGTCTCTTCCCACCCATTGAAGGTTCCACAATCTTGGCCACATTTAGGTCGCAAATTGCATTTCTATAATTTCCCAATGAAGCATTTGCCTTACCTCTCCTGTACCATGCCTATGGCCAAAATAATAAATTAATAAAGGAATAACTGAAACTAGAATTTAAGTTCACATCCATATTCTTTGCCACAGCAACCTACAGCAATACATTCCAAAAAGATCACTTGCACCACAACAAATATTGATTAATTAGGATGAAGAAACAAAACATGTAAAAATACACATTATTCTGGATTATCACATTAATAACAGAAATTCTAAGACAACCCCAATAAGTTTTCAGATACTGCATTTAGGTAAAGCAAAGAAAATGCTTTTTTCGTTACTAAACTCTTTATGTACACTCCCACTACAAAGTACTGAGTAAAAAGATATTGAAATTTCTTTTTAACCACTCATATTATTTATTGCGCATCTGCAAACATTATTGCACATATTACAACAAACCTAGTACAAATGAAAGAACTCAACCCATTCAATAAAGGTGCATAACTACATAGAAAAAGAAAAAAAGGGTAAACTCAGCAAAAACAGGTAAATACTGAAGCTGACTTTCACCTTTGCGTAGCTTGGACAAATTTGAAGAGCTCGAGTGCAATCTCGCAAGCATTCTACTAAAAGACTCATTTTCTGCAGGAAACATACATGAATGAATACTCTATTGCATTATCAAGCCTTTCATTTTTAAAAATAATGTGAGTGTGATTAAGGACTAAGGGCCAACTTTAAAATGGAACTTACATGCAATACAGTAGCCCGATTGATATATAATGTTGCAACAAGATTACTTTTCACATCACCAGTATCTAATGGAGCCTTGCGCAATGCCTATCCATCATATTAGAAGAAGAGCAAGTAAGGAACATTTATGAAGAATGAGTGACAATATGTTCAAACAAATTGAAAAAAGAAGAAAGCTATAAATCTGTTCTATTGTATTTATCCGTTATTTTTATTTTGATAGAGCATGATTAATAAGTTTTCTTCCCTTAAACACGTAATAAAACAAGATAAAAATTGGTTCCCAATGTCAGATAATAGATGTATACTTTGGCCGATTGAAAAATGTTTTATATTAGGATAAAATAGTAAGAAAAAAATGTGAACTATTTTAAAACATGTTTTGTTGGATGGGATGGAAAGGAATGGATAGGTAATCTACACTAGATGAACAATCCTGGGGGAACATAAATTTGTTCAGAAGAATGATGGAATTCCATTTCATTCCAAGACAACCCAAAAAGAATTGTTTCCTCCTATTTAGGCCTAACCAAGCCTATTTAACCTAAAATTTCATAAATTAACTTTTCATGTTTTTCTAATCAATGATAACATGAAGGAAGTTATCTCTTAAGAAGTGGGTTTTAAGCCTAACTCAATCTTACAAAACTGACTTGTAAGGTAAGATTTGCCCCACTTATATACTATAAATTGGTCTTATATCTAGTTGATGTGGGATCTCCAACACTATCAACACATTTCTTTTACAAACCCTTTCTAACACACTCTAACATCAAGTAAATTTCTTGTGGACCTTGTTAATATAACGATTGGACATACATTATTAAACAGATCCTATATTAACATTATAAACTGAAGAAAGTATAAAAGATATCTTCACGGTTTCACCCACTTTTCCTAATGTATATACATAGATGAATGCTAGAGCCTAGAACAAAAAGCTTATCATTCCCAATCTCCATTTACATTTCTAAAGTTCAACCCTGTCTCACTAGGACATAAAGCATTGGGTCGAACTCTTTTATGATGTCAAATTAATAACTATGAATGGTCATTAACTCCCAGCAAAGAGAAGATTACAACCTATTATGGGGCATGCAGTGCATTCCATCATATGATCATTAACCTTCGACTGAGTTTTTTACCTCTTAGAAAGAAAAGAAGTTACAACAAAATACTTATTAGTATGACAATACATTTATACAAAACCTCTACTCCAAGTACACACAAGACAGTCAAGTAAAATCCAACCCACAATTTGATCTATGGACAAGCTTGTTGAACTAATTGAATGTTGGAACTTGGAAGAAAATAGCTTACTAAGCGTAAAGTAAAGTGTCCAAACCACATTTGTCATGCTATTAAATTTGCTACTCCCAATTTGAATGTACCACTCTAGCACTTTCTAGGTGGTCATTTTTGCTTTCGTTTTTTAATTCATGACTTTTGTTGTTGATGTTTAATTTTCTCTATAATTTATATGGCTTCGGGACAATAACTTGCTAGCAGATATTAGTAGTTCCGTTATCATCTGACATGCTATTTGACATGCTGCCATGAACAATGTGTTGTACCAAAAACTCCTATAGTTGCCCGATTCCGGTTTGTGTGTATGCAGTCATGTATAGAGATTTTTTTATGAACAGAAAAAAGTAAAGACAACAGCATAATGCACTTCAGAACCGGATTCTACAAACAAACAAAAAAATCCAAACCAGCCTGGAAGTGGTTCGATTCCGAACCGGTTCTGAACTTGTTAAGTAAAGAACTGATTCATTAAAGCGGTCCAGTTCATTAAAGATGTTTCACTATGAAAGACGGCACGTTCCAATGACCTATACGAGAGAGAACAGTTCAAGAAAACTATAAATTTCCAAAGAAGAAGAAACCTGCGTATAGCAGTCCAATGCCTTGGCATAATCTGCGTTGGAGAAGCATTCATTCCCAAGCTGCTTTGATTTCAAGGCATCTTCCTCACTCTTACCGCACAGACCATACTTTGGATCCGCCAGTTCAGTGATAACCTGGAACCACAGGAATGCGCAGGAACAAGAAATTAGGGATTATTGGTTGGGAATAGAGAAGGTTTGGTTGGTTTACCTGGTGAAATGGATCCAAGCGGAGAAAGAAACGGTGAAGAGAAGAGCACGTGCTTCCAAGATCATCGACATTGCTATCCGCTATCGCTCGCTTCAGGCTTTCTGGAATAGCTGCTTTCAGTGTCTCCATCTTCTGTTACTCTAACAAACTACCTCTTCTTCTGTTTTCCTTCTTTCCCTCTCCTCTCCTATATCAAACGCAGTCGTTTCTTAAGCACGTATTAAGTGTAACGTCACCAACCAGAGTCTTCGAGAGCTTTTAGTTTTTCTTCCATGTTTGCTATTATCTTTTTACAGAAAAGTTGAAAGACCAGTTAATTTCAGATAAATTTCTGTGTATTTATTTAGTTAGGTTAAAAATATATTTTCAGTTTAAACAGTTTTACATAACTTTCATGATAATAAAAAATAAGATTAGTAAAAATAATAATTAAATCCTAAATAAATCAAATTCGATTAAATAAATCTCAATTATTTATTATAGAGATCGCAGGTGAATTAATACGTGTTGGGTATAGAAAAATTGGTACTAATTAAACTTAAGGTGCATAGACACTTTTTTACTATATGAATGAGGTGGGTTGGAATGTGTAAGTATTTAAGGATTTAAGTTAAAATAGCTCTAAGGTTCGGATAAAACTTTTGGATAATTAGCTCATAATGAATGTTAGAGATAAGACCAGAAAATACATAATTTATGATAACTTGTATGGCAATCCGAAGACCTTACGTATTTTTTCAAAATTTGCTTCATAATAAATTACAGACCCATATTGACGGAATTTACATCAAAGAATACTTATAATGTATTTTAATTAAAATATAATATAAGAACCATTTAAGTGTTTGAGTCTTGTGTTTAGTAGTTCATTAACATGCTAACACTATTTTACATACGTTAAAAAGTTGTGTTTGTAATGTACATAAGTCATTTCTTACATAATGTTGCATATTCTTATAAAACTATCTGTGGAATTGACATGTTTCTTTTAAAGTGCTTATACTTAAAAGTTTGTAATTAATTTTAATTAGATATTGAACACATTTTTGTTAGGCTAATTTAAAATTTCAAAAATAAAATAAAATTGAAGGTTAGAATTCTAGTTGACTTATTCAATATGCCTTTAAACTATTAAATCCTTTCCGTTTAGGTACTTAATGGAATTCTAATAAAAATGTGATTACGTAATTACAAATGACTTATACATTTAAAACACCTAACTACAAGGTTATAAAAAGTATAGACAAATTTAAAATCTTCCGGATAACATAGAAACTTACCTATTAATTTAACCATTTTTATACATAAGAAATACATTAATATATGGTAGTCAAGTTATAAAAAAAAAATGCTCTTATTCAATATTTTATCTTTAATAATCTGTGTTTTACACATGTCACTAGTCCATTTAACTTTTATTTTTTTAATATTTTATATATCATAATGATTAATTTTTTACTACAGAATAATCATAAACACCAATTGAAACATATTTAAAAGAATTCATTTTTCTTTCCTTACATTATTTTAACTAATTATAATATTAAATAATAACTCAAATAAACGTACATGTTTTTGCTAGTTGTTATAACATAAAATAATAAAAATTCAAATTTTAGAAACACACAAATATTTTATCAGTCAATGTTATAAAAATAGGGTGAGAATAGTTTGTTGCCTTGAACTCTATCATGATACAAGCTTCAATAAGACATCCACGCAGGTTCCATTGTTGTTGTGTCTGAGAGGGGCATGGCAAGAACATAACCAGATTCTGAGCCACTGATTTTATGAAGAAGATCCTTAACTAGATCACCTGCTATGTAAGAGATTCCCGAGGTTGCAAGTGCCAAGCTAACATAATACAGCACTGTTTTGACATAGGACTTGGGTGGTCTACTGCTGTAAGCTTTTCCCATAGCAAGAAGAATGATGCACACAACAGAAGTGGCTGTCACACCTGCCATAGTACCTTCATCATAGTGGTGCTTAGAAATAAGGAGGCTGTAGACACCAATTGGGACAGAACCAAAAACTAAGAATGATAAAACAGCTAGAAAAGCATGAAGTGTGAAGTTTTCTCTGCGGCCAAGTACTTCTTCATATCGATCTTGTTGTGTATTCCCTCCAGAATGGCCATTTTTCAAATCAATGAGCTGGGAAAAGGAGAAAAGAGTTATGACATTAACATCGCACTCATGCACTGTGATCTAAACAAGCTAAATAAGCAGGCCACTCACATTATGGCCAATGACAAAAAGTCCACCGATGATATTCGCCAAACCCAATGCTATAATATTTACTACAATAGTCATAAAAGAAAATAAAAGTTACACATTCTTACCATGAGCAAATATAAGGACATAAGATGCATCTAATTTGTTCAAACATAAAACATGAATCTCTATTAACTTATTATTAAGATTTCCTAAGCATCTTCTTTATTAAGAAAAGAACTCACACATCCCCCAGTGAGAGAGATGGAAGCACTTACATGGAGCAGCACCAGAAGAAGCAGCAGATGACACAACCCCAAGACTAGTGATTGATTCAACTAAACCACCGTACACGATGCTTTTAAGCATTTCCCACTCGTGGTGCTCACCAATTTCAGCCCTTGGTTCTTCTCCAATATAGATTTCAGTATGTGTTTCTGTCACAATAGCTCCTTCACTTGGAACGTGTGCTGCCTGGGACGTTATGGTTTCAAATGCTTCCGCCTCAACAGAAGGCTTTATTTCCTCTTCAATACCTTTATGCACTTCCATAAAATCTTGAATTGATGGAATCGAGCCATTTACTCTGAAATTTTGTTTGTCTCTATTAGCTACATCATTTGCAACTACTTCACTGCCAAATGATTGATCTGGTGATTGTGCTCCTTTCATCAAAGAGGAATAACTATCCTGAGCTATTTCCAGTGGACTTTCTACGTCTTTCTGTGTCTTGTCAAAGATTGGAGACCCTTCATATGGTTTTAGAATGGCATCTTTTGCAGGTTTCCCAGCACTAAAAAGCACTTCAGTGGTAGCAACAGTTGCTACTAAAACACTATTAGGCTTGGATATATCTTCAATAACATCTACACGCACAATTCAACATGCAACCAAAAGACAATTTTGCAGGTTTTGAATTTTATAATATTCAAAAATACAGCGAAGTTACTTATAGATCATGACTATATTGCTTCATTTATCACAGGCCTTCAAAGATTGAGCCTGTGACTTTAGAAGCTGTATCACTAAGGAATTACCTCTCCAAACAGATAGCTAGCTTTACTTATGTTGCCAATTAATCAGGAACAGATAGACAACATGATTATTTTTTGAAAAGACAAAAGAATCATAACACTTTTTCAAACAAAACCAAGGAATTGTCATCTTAAATTTCAGACATACCTGTCTTTATCACATCCACAGGATCACGATTTTTCTCTCTTACATTTTCAATAGTAGCAACAGTTGCTAATAAAACACTATCACTCTTGGTAATATCAGCACCAGTATCTGCAAGCATAATTGAATAGGATAATTTTGAAGGTTTCGAACCAAAATATAGAAGAATTACTTATACATATCATAACCATAATGCTTCATTTATGACTAATGGCCTTCAAAGATTGACCATGTGACAGTGAAACCTGTATGACTAAGGAAATACCCCCCCAAAAGCCTAGTTACGTGCCAGACTCATCACGCAGAGTTGGACAATACTACTTTAAGTTGAAAATTAGAAGAAAGGTGAAATGAATTTCTCCATAAGATAAAATTGACTAATTCATAAGTTAAATATCCTTTGAAAAAGATAATTTGAAATAGCTTCAAACTATCCTCACAAGCTAAAAGGTGAAAACTAAATCAAGGAATTGTAATGTTAAAATTTCAAGCAACAAAACAGAATCAAGGAATTGTGATGTTAAAATTTCAAGGAACAAAACAGAATCAAGGAATTGTGTCATCATTAAATTTGAAGCATACCTGTCTTTATTGCAACCACTGAATCACGAGTTTTGTCTTCCACATCACTGGAACTTTGTGTGCGGGAATCATTCTGTTCAACCACTGGCTCATTCAGCAGTGCCACCTTGGATTTCTTGCCTTTTTCTATCCATGATTCAATCTTTACAACCGACTTCACTACTGAGGGAATCGAAGAATTTACTCCTCCATGGCTTATAGGTGTATTACCAAGTGGGCTTTCTGGATTATCAATTCTAGATTCTTCAATTGAAGCTGGATCTGTTCTAGATTCTTCAATAGAAGCATCACCTACACCAAGATGTCAAGAAAACATGCTTTTCAATTGAAAGCAGAAAGATCTCACTACTAAAAAAATGTCAGTTCACATGTCTTCAACTGGAGAAAAAGGGAAAGTAAGAAATTGCAGGTTTTATATTTTGCTTCCTGAAAATAACTATTGCAAGCATGAATATCACGTGTAAACAAACATAAAAGTACCTTCAAAAATGACAACGATAATAAATAATACCTTGGCGGGTCCTATGTTTGTGAAATTGACTCCAACCAGTAGTAATTGTTTATTACTATTATTAGTAATTACCTTGGGCACTAGCTTTTCTTCCCTTAATTGAAGTAAACAGAGTGAAGAACCAATTTGAATTGGAAGCTGCAACAGTTGAAGGATTCTCCACATTGGATGCAGGTATAACTGGAAGTTTTTGTGAAGTTTCAGGCTTACCACCAAAACTAGGGAAGAGTTTGAATCCATTTCCTGCCAAAGTACTAGATTTTTTTAGCACAAATAGATGATTATTGCATAAGCACCATAAGTATTAGGATGATATTTTGCACAGGAAAGGTGATCAACTTACTCATAGGAATGAAGAAGCTGAAGCATGATAAACATCTGAATACTTCTGGTTCTCTTTGGGGCTCATAATTATCAGCAGGTGGGTCTACTCTACCTACATCACCAGGTGTAGCAATTGCATGATCACCTTGGTTGCCTTCATCTACAGAACTATCAATCACCACAATGTCTGACTTGTCACGCTTTGCTTTATTGTCTACGTTAGGAATAGGAGTAGTCCTTTTTCTCTTCCTGAGAATCACTCTTTTAGTTATACAAGACTTGCAATTAGGACAAAACAAGTCATGTGTCTCTTGTTTTGCCAACACTGCCTCAACATCAAATTCTTTCAGTTGCTGGTCAATTTCTTCTGTCAAGTTAGGATATGTTTTTGCACTGCTTTCATCACCAAAATTATCTACAGTTGCAGCAGCCTGTATTTCAGATGAATTAGGTAAAGGTAACTCTGCTCCGGAGGAAGGTACTTTTTCATCAACAATTTCCATGTTGTTGACTCCATTGCATGGACTACACTGAATGTCAGAATTTTCTACCAATATACCAAAGTCTTCCTCCCCAAGACTTTTTGGAAGAGCAGACTTTGCACCATCAAAATTGTTGCCTGCATGCATGCACAAACAATCATTTCAATACCAAATTGCCACACTTGTTACTGTGTTAGCATTATATAACTAGGAGAAATGTTACTGTGTTAGCATTATATAACTAGGAGAACTGTTGAGTACTTATTCCTTAACGCACTATTTATCAGTAGCTGAAGTTTAGTAAAAACCATAAAATTTTGTAATCTTACTTGTTTTGTAATGAATTCCAGTCATGTTTTTGTAACTCCTAAAGTGTATTAGAACATAACTATAGAGATCATAAATGAGTTCATCTATGGGATACCTCATGCTAGATTGCTTGTACTAAATTTTTACATCAAAAGGAATACACAAGTAACTAAATGACCAAAGTTACGATAATTAACAAGTACCATTGAGTGCATTGACCCAAAGAATAGCAACAACAAACTCATTCCATTATCAGGTGAAGTTATAGATCAAGCATGCCATTTCGCTATCAGCTATGAAAAGCCTATCACACTCCTCCTCCTTTACCCAAACTTAGTACACATGGCAGGAGTTGCATTGACCAAGAGAATACTTACGAAAGAATCTTTCTAACCATAACCTTAAGCAAACTCCGAAAGGAAGTCAAAACTTGCACTTAGAGAACATCCAAACAAAGATGGTGCATGGTTCATGTAGACATCGCAACAACAACAAGCCCTTTAACTAGTAAAATTTCACGAGAAAAAGTTGCTGCTGCAAGGTAAAGTCTCTACTCTCTCCAAGTCCATGGCATTGGAATTTGGAAGACTATGAAGCAACAGGGATCAGATTGTGCCTTAGAAATCTGGGCACCTACTGACCTTTATTTTCACACACAAAACATGGTCCATGGTGAATTATAGTTTTAACGTTCATGAGCAAGTCAGAGTAGCCATTAAGATTCCCACGCCGCAAATTCCAAGGACTGTCAAATTGCTTGGTCCATGCGCAGTGGTGACATTTCCACATTCCTTCACGCATAAAAAATTAGAGAAAAAGGAAGACTATTTCAGCCAAGTTGTGCCCCCCAGGAGTAAAACATTCTTCATATTATTTGGTAAAATTATAGTTAACTCTCCTCTAGCGAAGAATGCCCTAGCTCAAAAGTTTTTATTTTTATTTTTTATTTTTCGAGACAAGTTATAAAAAGTAAAAGGGGACATTAAGGTCCACAAACCTTGCTGTTGTGAAAAACAAAAAGAAGCACAAGAAAGATAATACTGTACCTTGTTGTTTGTCAAAATAAACACTATTGTGATGCTGTGATGCATCAACATCATTTATGGTAGCACTGCTTATAGCCTCTCCATTTATGGCATTTTCAACAATCTCAGCTATGACTCCAATCCCAACTGTTTCACTATCATCCTTGAAGTTATTGCCATTTTCAGCAGCAACATTATTTGTTTCTTCAACCTTTTGTTCTTTGTGAGTATGAAGCACTTCCTCCTTCTGAGGAAGAGGTTGTTCTCCCACTAAAGAAAAAAAGGAAGGTGCTTCAGCAGTGGTAATACTACCATCTTTTACATGTTGCAGGGATTTTCTTCCTCTCAAAGCTGCACCAAATTGCAGCTGTTGTTGTTGTTCTTCCTCTTCATCCTCCCTCACTGCACAGTGATAGTACACTTGCTCCATTGAAGCTGACTTGTTCAGAAGGAGCAGAAGATAAGAAAAAAAAGAAGAGAAAATAAGACAGCTTTTTTTTTTTTGAAAGATGTAAAGGTTGCATTGAAGATGCTCAACAACTATGATGTCTCTGTAGATAAAAGAAGTCCACTCATTATAGCACACAGTAATCTTCTGCATATGACAAGCAAATTGACCATTTTCAAATTTTGGTATATAAACACTTAAATTCCTTTCAAAATTCATATGACCATTTCAAAGATTTTTTCTTTGAAACAAATCCATTTAAAAAACTTCAGTTAATAACCTTGTCTCAGTATTATTTACCAGAGTAGATCCATTCAAGGTTTATATTGAAATTTTGGTTTATACTGAAGAATTAACTGCATTACGGTCTCTTGAGGAACCAAATTCTTGTGGGTTTTTTTCTGAACTTTTTTAAAATTCTTTATTTCCTTTTTATCAAGTTTTTAAAAGAAGATTGAAAAAAATTTCGGAACCGAATTTTAAGTAAGTTTCTGGCGTTGAACAACGCTTTAATAGTGAATTTAGCCTTTCCGAGATGGAAGACGTCCAGCAACACCTTAAGAATATAATTTCTACATCATGTTATCTAAAATAGTATTAACTTGTTAAAAATAACTATTGATATAAAAGTTATCAAATTTATAACATGTGACAATTATAAACGAAGACTTTCTTATATTGTGAATGTATATATTTTTATCTCATAAAAATTAAATTGAAAGAAAAACAAAATTAATGTTAATTGTCTATATAATTAATAATTTTATGAAGATGGTTTGATGTTAAAACTAAATTAGATTATTTTTTACATTGACTAAAGTAGTATTTCGTATATTTTAGAAAACTAAAATAAGTAGTTTTTTAGTTTTCGTATTGAAAATAATTACTTTGGGTTAATAAACACCTACATTAATATCTGTAGAATTAAATGAGGAAACATTATATTTTTATTTCCTAGAAATATTTTTATGAAGAAAGAAGAATCAGAAGCATACATAAAATCCAAAATAGTATATTTGTCTTTATTTTTTGGGTTGAACTTTTGTCTTTGTCTTTTCGGGTGGTATAGCTGACGGCGATTTGGACTCGAGAAAACCAGGACAAAAGACTTCAGAGGTTGAAATTTTTTTATTTTCTTTTTAAATTAACAAACTAAATCTAAGTTTTATTTACTAAACCTATTTACTCTTCATGTTGGAATTTGGTTTTCCAGAACCCAATTTTAACGTTAATATTCCATTCTCATGCCGGAAAATAGGAAAACTGAATTTAACATGATTTTCTATTTCTTAAAAAATAAAAAGTAAGTTAAATAATAGTGAATAAAAATGAAAACAAATAATTACATATAGTTATTCAAAACATACTTACATATAGTTATTCTGCTCTTTCAATTTTACAATACAGGACTATTTTTCCGTACTATAAAAATCATATTATTAGTTAATAATTTTTGCATTGTTAAAATTATTAAATAATTCATAAATTTTACTAATATGACATCAACTAAGAACAGAACATTAACTGGCAACATAATAAATGTGTCGTACCTAAAGTGACAACCAACATGTTATCGTACTGTATGACGTGTTGATTTGAGAGATAAAAGATACTATAATAAATATCAATGAATATAAAATGTGAAATATAGTTTGGTACATAGTAATATAATTTGTTAAAATAATAAAAATATAATATTACAAATATTATTATTTTAATTCCTAATTGAATGGATTTTTTTTTATATATAGAGTTTATGTTTTTGAATGAATACTAAATTAAATCAAATCAGAAGTTAATATTTAATCTATAACCATAGACAATTGTAACTGTCTTTTTATATATTTTTATTACTTTTATCCTTATTAACATAATATTTATAACAAATTACTCATAAGAGTTATGGGCTTACACAGGTTTTTATTATATAATTATAATATTAAAAATTAATAAAAATATTTTTATTATTGTTTATTATTTAAATATTTTTATATTTCAATATAAATTTTTAATAATAATTTTTTACTTTAATAATTAGCTTTTTAATTAAATTTTTATCATTTATTATCATTAAAAGAAAAAGGAGTAAACATTCCAGGAATATTTATGTTTTCATTAATAAGAAAATAGAAATTAAACATGAGAATATGAAATATGTGTTTTGAATCCAGAAATAAATAAGTGAAGGAAATATTTCTAAGACTTAATGAAGTTTCAACATGATGTGATGATCATATGATGATTATGATAATTGAATGTCATGTGGTCTCGTAGATTAATTGAATGTAGTAAAGTTAAAAGAAGCATGAAAAATCATACAAGTTTAATTTTAGAAAAGATAGCAAAGTAAATGAATAAACATTAAGGATTTATTTGGACTGAGGAGTTGATTTGAGATGGAAGTGTTTGAAAAATTTGATTGTTTAAATTAAGAGAAAGATTGTGAGAAAAGAAGAGAAAGTTTATAAAAATTTGTAAATGATGTGATAAGTGTAGTTGATAAAATAATTTTTTTAATAAATGAAATTATAGTTAAAATTAATTTAAGATTAATATTATTGTTTTATAACTTTTATTTATTATTATTATTATTATTATTATTATTTTACTTTATTATTATAATTGTTATTAATAATTTTATCATTAATATTGTTAATATTTTATTTTTATAATTATCTTATTTTTACTATTATTTTGTAAATTATTAATATTTTTTATTGTTATTAATATTTTATTATTATTATTTGATAATTATATAAAATTTATTATTATTATTATTTTATAATTATATCACATTTATTATTATTATGTTATATTATATAATTAATTATATTTATTTTATTAAAATATAAATATAAATAATTATAATTTGTTATAAGAATTAAATAAATAAAAATATAATATATATTTGATATAATAAAATATTATTATAATATATGTTAATTATACAATAAATATTTTATTTTTATTATATTTTTGTTAACTTTCCTCCGCCCCCACAAAACAAATCTACTTACTCATGGGAGGAAAGAAACCTTCTTTCTTCTTTTTCTAGTCTTTTCATTTTTTATTATTTTTAATACTTCCGTAATCTAACTTTCTCACCCTTTCCATCTTTGCTATATATCCGTCTTCAGAACCAAACTATACCTAAACGTGGAATAGGCTTTGAGAATTAAAAGAAAGAGATTGTGATAATTTCAAATAATCATCACTCATTCAAAAATATAGTGCAAATGATTATAAATGGCAATCAAGAAAAAAAAATAGTAGCTTTTATTACGAAAAGTTTAAACATAAAATTATAAATTGTATATGTTTTTATATAGAGAGTTTAGTAAATACACACAAAAAGGTAATCAACAATCAATATTTTTTTTATAAGCAATTCACTACAAGAAAAATTACTTTTAGAAGAGACTAATTTAAAATCCAATAGTAGTTGGTGGCTAAAACTTTAGTAGCTAATTTTATATATCAATTTATATATTGATTTAGAAACCAATTTGGTGACCAATTAATTGAAATCAATTTAGTGACCAATTTTATTGAAACCAATTTAGTGACCAATTTTATTGAAACCAATTTAGTGACAATTTTCATTGAAACCAATTTAGTGACCAATGTCATTGAAACCAATTTAGTGACTAATCTCATTGGAATCAATTTAATGACCAAATATATAAATACCAAAATATGGTCACTATATTGATCTCTAAATAATGATAATATTATATTTTTCAATAATTAAAATTGTGATATTATATTTTTTTCTTGTTAAAATAATTTAGAATAGAAAAGTAAAATTATTTTTTAATTTGATATGAAAAATAAAAAATATTTGGCTTATAACCATGTGAAAAAATGGATCATTATATCAAAATAATACACTATTGCATCCCATAATAGAACAATGTTAACAAGTACCATACAAAGAAAAGGTTTCTAAGTCAAAATAGAAAATGATCCACTATTACATCCCATAACAGCACAATATTAACAAGAAAATTCAACTTTGAAATAACAACGGTTTATTTTGTTTTGGTATTGTAACTTTTTCCTTTTTTCATTGGACCACGTACTTCTTCCTTTCCTGCAATGTAACATGTATATTAGTCTCCACTATAATCTACTAGCATACAAAATTGTTATAGAATTCTTATAAAAATAGAAGGTTATACTAATGCAATTTACAGTAACAATAACCATAACAACAATATAATTTAATAATAATATAAAAAGCAATGAAAAAACTGCTATAACGTATCCATCCTAAATATATAAAAATTAATATAAAGAAATTAAAACTCCCACAACATTAAATATTAAAAATCTCATTGTTACTATTTTATTTATTATCCTACCCCTAAACAGAACCATAACTTATAACTAGAACCTTTGCATATTAAGAGTAATTTGATGATGATTCATCCATCAACAAATCTGGTAGTAATTTATGAAGACTGATACACCAATTAAGATTGTGTAATCATTATAATAAGATATAACTTAATGAAAACTAAACTTTCTCAATGTCAATTATAATCCATTTCAGAAAAATTCCAACCCAATTCATGTTGAAAACATATCGTATTATTATATTAAACCTCAACATTTTCCATGCAAGCATAAAAAATCAAACTTCTCAATGGCAATAACAAACTAGTATTTTTGAACTACGACATAGATACAACTAGTATCTTCACTATTCTCAACATGAGTTAAGAAGCTGCCTGAAAATATTGAGATGTTAGAAAAGCAATGCTTCCACCAGAAGTGGCCATTATGGTCAAACTAAACAGCTCAAAATTTATTTAAAATCACATTAGTTAATAATAATCATATGAAACTAAACACTATATTGCCTTTACAATAAACATAAAAATGGATTATCAAGTGAAACTAATTTCAATCTCTTAAGAAAATGCCTGTACATGTTAATGGAATGGGTCCAACTATTGAAACCTCAAGCAAACCATTACAACATCAGCTTAGCTTACGGGTAGAGAGCAAAATGCATACATAGGTGGAATAGATAATCAAATAAGAGCTTTAGGTTTTTGGAATAGAATAGCAAAAACAAATCAAATTACTCATATTTAAACCAACAACAAAGATAACGAATGATAAACTAACAAAAAAAATAGTGTAATGAAATCACCTTGATGAGAACCGAGTGGTTGATTGGGTGGTTGTGTTTCATCTTCATCTTCATTTTCCTCAAAGCTTGGTGGCATAGATTGACGATTAATATTATCCATCCATTGTCGAATCATTGCATTGTTTTCTTCAAAAAGCTTGTCAATATTTACAATTTTGATTTGAAGCTCATCTCTTTCTTTCTTAACTTCTTTCAAATCTTTTCTAAGTTCATAAAGCTCTTGACTTTTTATCCACCCATTTGAGGAAGAAGATGAGCCATGATAGTAAGGCCTACCTCCAATCACGGTTGATTCTATTCCAAGACCATATATCCTCCCATTCTTGGTTCCAGCTACATCACACCAAATATTTAACTCATTTGGTGGAGGAATTCCTTGTGCGGATGCACTCTATGTTAGTTCTTCAAACTTGTGTGTAAATTCTTTATGTTAACACCATAATTCACAAGGGTTTTGAATAAACCAAAATAAAAGAGTAAGAAAAAAAAATATACTAGTACAATCATAATTCTTCTAGACTGTTAACATCACAATTCACAAGTTTCAAAGTCAAAGGTTTTACCTAGTCTTCTCAACAAGACCCTCCTCAAACTTTCAGCAAAGGATGAGAATAATAAATTACACTATCATTTAATAAGAAACCAACATATATGATGCGTAAATTGACTTTTACAAATCATTTTGAAAACTTAGATCAATAGTATTTACTGACTAGTTGATAGTATAAACATTTCTACACTAACTATACGTGCTAATTTTAAAATAAATGTGCAGTAGTTTAGTTTTCATAAATGTATACAATTCATGTAAAGTTTGTAAATAACTTAGTTAATTATCCATATTACTGATTTGGAAGAGATGGGTAGAGCTCTTCATACTAACCTCAATGCTTGGCTTAAGTGTGATGCCTTAAAGGTAATGGTATCTGGTTTAAAGCCATTATTGCAATCTAATGAATTAATCTAGCATTTTTCATCATTCGGTTTTTGGTTGAGTATACTTGATTTAATGCTTCTCTAAACTTTATTGTCGAATTTTCTATGATATCTTATGACTATTGTCACATGCAAACAAAAAGTGGACTAAAGATAACACAAATATATCTAAGAACATAAATATATTTAAGTCCACTTAAAGCCATTATCATTGGGTTGACCAAAAAGTGAATAAAAGATAATAATTCATTACATTTACTTGTTCTGATCTTTGATCCACCCAAGAGTTGTTCTTACGTTGTTGGTGTGTGCGGCGAAATAATTCTGATATAGTGGGAAGAATTCCATTCATCTTTGTCTAAAAAAACATAGGTAAAATTATGCACAATATCCATGTTATAAAAAGAAAATAGTTAGGAAAACAAATTACCATATTATATCTATGCTGAGATGTGGTAATAGAGCCACATGTGTGAAGAGACCCTCCAAAACCACCACAATCATAAGCTCGATTTGCTTTCTCAACTATGTTTTTCTTTCTAAATGCTTTAGATGCCCATTGCTGACATAATATATCCCATGTACTATCTCCAATCCAATTTGGCTTACTCTTATTTTGTCGAGCCTTATTCAGATTATTTTTCATGATTATAGAACCTTGCATTTCAAAATTCTTTCTTGCCCACCTATGATCCGGTGGACAAATAGAAAACTTTTTCTACATTAACAAAGAAAGAAAGTTAATCATATGTAAGACTTAATATAGATATCAAAACTAAACTAAAAATTAATCAAAGTTAATTATATGAAATCAACCAATAACTCTCCAAACAACATGTCCCTTGTTCTAATTGGTATCTTCTTCCATGATGTCCATGGATCAGTATAATGACTTTTGAAGATATCACTAATCCCATTAGCTGTGGGGCGTGAAGGTAAGAATCTACAAAATTAAATGTAAAAAGTCACAATAATTATAATGAACTAAAATAAACCATAAAATTAATATATATACCCTTGCCCATCAAGGTTTAATATTAGCTTGACATCATTGTCATTTGACTTCGATGCAACATAGGTTTCATTTGATGTAGAATCAGATTCATTTGATCCAAGATTAAGTCTTTCATCCATAGGAGGTGGATGTGAATATGTTGATTGTAATCCTTCTACCAAAGGTGAAGATGCAATCTTGAGATGTGCTGAATAATGAAGTAATTTGTGAAGGACGTTTTGAACGTTGTTTGGTCGGATGGTTTGTAAAAGCAACTTCTTTACCCTTGTTGTTTGACATCTGCAATAACCATAATTTGGATATTTTCCCACGACTCAAAAGTTAACAAATTGTATAAATCAACAAAACATAATGAAACAATAAAGAAAATAGTAAAACAAAAATACAGATAATACCTTACCTTTACACCAACAAAAAGAAAGTGATTTACTCGTCATTATCATCACTATTATCATAAAAATCATCATCAAGTTTATATTGATGTAAGATTTCATCATCTTCAGAATCATACTCAAATTCACTTTCAAAAACAATTTCTTCTTGCTCTTCTTCCTCTTCAAATTGCTTACTTTCTTTTGAATTCTGAACAACTCTCACATCGATTTCATCTAATTCCTCATACTCCTCTTCATCCACCAAATGACTAAGTGGCTCCTCATTTGTTGTGGTATTAACATTAGTTGTTGACTCTTGATAAGCAACCTCTAATGTATATCCATCATCAATTGTACATCGTGGTTTGGTTTTAATGACGACCCACCAATCAACCTTTTCTTTTATTTTTTCTGGATAAGGTACATAATATACTTGAATTGTATTTGTTGCAAATATGAAAGGATCAAAATTTGAATATCTTCTATGACAATGAACCTCCACAATGTCATATTAGGGTTGAACTTTCATACCATGCTTAATGATATTATCAAACCACTCACAGTTAAATAACACTAATTGTTTGGTTGGTTCTCCTGAGTATTCTACTTGCATAATCTCTTTGACAATACCATAATAGTATTTTTCATCATCACCTTTCACACAAACTCCTCAATTGATTTTTTTTTACCAATACTCCACTATTCTGTGTGAAACTTGAAAGCATTCACAAACTATATGGGCAAGTATCAACCTTTTTTTGGGGGCCCATTGCCAAGTGATGCAAATATTGATTCTGTATTAGGTTATTTCTATCATGAACCTATAAATAATAATATCAAAATCAAAACTAATACCCATAAATAACAATATTAGAATTAATAAGATTAGTAATGATAACATTGTGCAATACTTACATATGTTCGAAACCAAAATGGAAATTCAGATGCAATTCTCCCATCAATATCAATTCTACTTATATTTGGAATAGATGCTTCCAAATATTGCACAAAATGCCTGTAATTTTATGCATTTTTATTTACATTAAAATTATAGCAAAGTAAATAAATGAAATACAAAATTAAATTACTCACTCAATATATGGCTGAACTTCCTTACAATTAAGCAGGACATGTAAATGCACATCAAGTAATTCTTTCTCATTCAAATAATGACTCTTGCAAATTCCTGCTGGACGACCAACATGATTGAAAACTGATAGACTTTTTTGACTCGTGTCATTTTGACCTCCAAAATCATTTCGACCAACTTTAGTTCTCATTGATTGTACATGTGGCTCAAAATAATATGAACAGAAATGAGAAGTCTCCATGCTTAAGTATGCCTCACAAATAGATCTCTCTACATGATTTAACCATCCGTTTCAACATATTCAAGTACGTATTCAAAATCATATTGTTAATTACCAAACCCATAAATAAGATATAAATTTGAGTACATTAAATAAACTAAACAACTACCTTTCAAATGGATACATCCATCGGTATTGAACAGGACCTCCCATTCTAATATTTAGTATAAAGTTTTTGAAATATTCTAATAAATATAATTAAAGTAATATTTTTAACATTTATTTTTAACTATTAATTTAAAAATTATATAATAATGAACTCTATTAATTACTATTAAAATCATCAAAATTATTATTAATTGTTAAGATTATATATATATATATATATATATATATATATATATATATATATATATATATATATTAAATTTAGTAATTTAATTCTAATTAAGTATTATTATTTCTAGTAGTCCAAGATTTTGATAACTCTTAACTAACTTAAATATTAGATGTCCTTCTCCTATTTCAATATATTGTAAATAACTTTTTATTGTCATATTAATAGTCTAACATTAAATATCAATAATCTAGCCGATCAAGCGGTTATGGTAGAGAGTGTCGATTTATTTTAACTTTCTTATATGTCCCGTCGTTATAATTGGGTCACAACACATATTTACTTAATTTCTAAGTAATGAGAGAGCTACTTTTTGCACCCACATATTTTTTAACTTAAAATTCACTTTCCAAACTATTTATTTATATATTTTTATCCTTATAAACACAATGAACTCTAATGATTTATAATAAATTACTCATAATAGTTATCTTCATGAAAGCTTATACATGTTTTTATTATATAATTATAATATTAAAAAACTAATAGAAATATTTTTATTATTGTTTATCATTTAAATGTTTTATAATTTCAATATAAATTTCAGTAATTTTTTTTATTTTTATGATTATATTTGAATTACATGCCATTTAAAATATAGCATGTAAAAACCATCATTTACACGTAATTTAAAATGATGCAAAAAAAATGTTCAAGACTATCACAATAATATACCACTTAATTTAAAAGTTGAATAAAAATAATATTTTTGATAATTTTTCTTAACTATTTTACTAAGTTTGACACTTACTGTTATTTGATAATATGTTAACATGTCTCCATCTACTGGGGTCAAGTGTATTTTACTTTTCCAGAAAAAAACTAAGTGAAAATCCTAGCATCTTCGAATGTACATCAGTTAGTTTCTTAGTTAGATTACATCCTATAAAGGATCATGCACTCATGAACCAACAAAGATATGGCTGAAAAGTTCCATTACAAAAGGAAAGGAACAACAAATGGAAGAAATAAACAAAGAGAAATGAGAGAGAAGAGTTTGATGAATCACTTACCTCACAATTATATATTATTCTTAACAGAAGAGTTTGAATAAGAAAACAATTGTAGGCACATCGCCATGGTGACTTTGTGCATGTCACTTTGTGTCCAACACATATCCAACCGTCAGCTCCTTTGTGAACATCGAATTAACCAATTACAAAGCGATGAAAATGCTGTTTTTCATACAACTTTAGATTGATCTCATCAAGCATATTCTATATCCATATCCGTATATTGCATGCATATATAATTGAATAAAGAGAATGGTTTACACATGCAAGTTGAATAAGGAGATTGAGTCAGCGTATGAGTGATCTAAAAAGTTCATGCACTACTAGGGTTTGCATTATTGATGGCTCCCAAGGTTGTGGAAATGGTGGAGTTTGTTGGGGATGAGGCTAAGAAGAAGAACGAGGTGAAGAGTTTGTCATTCTTCAAACTCTTGAGCTATGCTGACTTGGTAGATTGGATTCTGATGGGTTTGGGAAGTATTGGTTCCATTGTGCATGGCATGGCACTTCCTGTGGGGTATCTCTTGTTAGGGAAAGCTCTTAATGCTTTTGGAAACAATATCCATGACATAGATGCCATGGTTAGGGCTCTGAAAAAGGTTGGTATTTTGCATGCATATTCACAAAAGAGAGTAAGTGTTAGAAAATATTGTTGTTTGAGTTGAAGAAACTGATATGGTTGTTCTTGTTGTGTTCAGATTGTTCCATTTGTGTGGTATATGGCCATAGCCACATTTCCTGCTGGAGTACTTGGTAATTTTTTTCTTTCCTGCCACTGATACTGTCTGTGGAATTTTTAGAAATATATTACAAAATTTACACCGAAAATACACAAATGGATAGTTTTTAAAGGAATTACCGACTTAGTTAAGTCGTACTTAGAAGGACTAATTTAAATAGAAGAAGTAGTGTTTTCAAACGTAACTTTATTTTTATAATTTTTTTTTATCTTATCCATGTTTGTTAATAAAGAAAAAATACGCTAACAAACACAATTTTAGATAAGATAAAAAAATTATAAAAGTAAAATCATCAATTTAAATTTGTTCTTCCTTACTTATTCATATTTATACATTTATATATTTTTAATTTAAATTTATACTATTTTCATAAAAATTCTAAAGTAATCCAGGGTTATATAGTAAAAATTTTATGTTTTTTTTACTTTTTTTATCCTTTAAATTGAGTAATTTGTTTTAAAGAGTAATCATAATTCTTATTTTAGTAAATTAAAAATTTAAGATAAATATGACTTCTTTTTTTTAATTTTAAAAACTCTTATGAAACACTTTTCAAAAATTAAGCCAATAACTAAAATTTTACATTTTATTCTATTGAATACATCTGAATTTATGGATCAGAATTTAGGACATATCTTATTATCTGAATAAAGCATACCATACAACTAACTGGAAAATGTCTCTTAAATGAAATATTTGTAAGAAATATATATTTTCACATGAAGTTGTAAACTATCAAACCATTTGGTGTACCTAATAAATTTAGATTGGTCTGATTTAGCTTATTTTTTTAAATATAATACAAATCTGATATGATGTAATCATATATATATATATATATATATATATATATATATATATATATATATATATATATATATAATCCACAAGGCATTTTGACCTCTTTTTTTAAAAAAGTAGTAAATTTTTAAAATTTATGTAATTTTGAAATTAATTTTAATTTTAGAAACTATAATGGAATATATCAATTAATATATGTATATATATATTTTAATAAAATACTATTTTCAATATTTTTACTATAATATTTTGTTTTATTTTTAATAATTACTATTTTTATAAAATGGAGTGATGCATAAATCTCTGGGTTGGGTCCTTATATCAATTTAGATTATTGTCTAAATGAGTAAGAACAAAAATGACCATGTTCTATTTAAATCACGATTTTATTGGTCTACTAAACTTTTTGGATTGGTCTATGAGGTTAAACTCATCTTGAAAATTTGGTGCATTATGTATTTAATTTATAATTATTTATAAAATTTAATTTCTTTAATATTATTACTTCATTTAAATTTGAATTAATTCAGCTTTTAAAATTTGGAATACTACATTAAATAAAATATATCTATCTTTTTAAAATAAAATAAATTTTAAGATTAGTCTATTGGAAATTAGTTTCTTAAAGTTTTGTTTATAAAGCATAAGTACCTTTAGAGACATTGGATAATCTTTTTTGTCATTTTTTAATTGAAAATTTTACCCTTTAATAAATAAAAATAATTTATTTATTTAATGGAATAAGTAATTAATTAATATCTCTTTATTTCAAAGATAATTGGAGTCCCTTTTAAAAATAATTATTGCATAATTATTTTTAACACTATCTTTACAAAATTATACATATTTTTATATTATATTATTTCAATAATTTTTAATATTAATTTTTATAATTATATATTTTAATATAATAAAAATGTAAATACACTGCACCTCCATACATTTTTCATATTCCAAAAATATCCCTGATTAAACTTTGCACTGCCTCATTTGCCCTTCTCTAATACTACACCTCCATGTATCCCCATTTCCATACATTTTATATTTTAATTCTCATTTGTCACTGTGTCTCCACCACCTTCCGTCGCCGTGAATAGGTGTCTATAGCCGTGGAAGAAGAAGGGAGAAGGTGGGTGGGATTTTCACGTTTTGAATGACTTACATAATGGCTCATTTCAATAGTTATTTCCGGATCCGAAAATAATTTTCAAATTGAACCATTCCAGAAGCTATTCAAAATACGAAACTTCCTCTAGAATGAGTTATTCCAGAAGAAAAGGAGTGGACAAATTGACTATGATAATGACTTCTTTCTGAAACTATTTTCGGATTTAAAAATATCTTTTTAAGTGAGCTATTTCAGAAGAGAATGAATATATAAATTGGCTTTCAAATGACTCATTTTGAAAATTATTTCTGAATCTAGAAATAATATCTCGAATGAGCCATTAAAAAAAAGAGGTTTACGAATTGGTTTTCGGAATAATTCATTGTAAAAGTTATTTTCGAATCCATAAGTGAAATTTAATTTTCAAAATAATTTTTAAAAAATAAAATTTGACTTTTAGAACTACGTGTTCCGAAAAGTAAATTTTATTTTCTCGACTAGACTGTTGTGAAAGTATAACCTTCTTCAGGATAAAAGTCTTTATAAAATAAACATTTTGAAGAAATAAAAAATGTATGAAGATGCAGTAAGGATCTCTCAGCTCACACTTTAAACAGACCCACTTGGATTTTCTGGATCTAGCCTGCATTTGATAACAAATAAACTAAAAATATCACTTTAGAATATAAAATTTGATTCATTTTAAAATCTAACAATAAACTTATCAAATTAAAAAAAAAAAATTGGCCAAAATGGCAATATATGACTCTTAACATCACCACATGTTGAATCTGGAGATTGTGTGTCTCTATATTTGATAACCTGCATGAAATACAAGTCAAGTCTTCAACAACAACAGTACTTCTTGAAGACTTAACATGTATTTTGTGGAGATTTACGTTGGATTACTATGAGATTTGCATGTACAAAATTTAATTACATTTTCACCTATTTCAGCTTAAATAAAATATTAGCCGTTCACCTTAAATTGGAAGTATGAATTTATAATTTTAAGGCGAAATCAACCTCATTTAGTAGACTAATGAACCAATGCAAAGACACATGTTGACTAGAATGCATCACATGCATGGTGCTTTTCAATCTGATTAATCTTCCTGACAATTTGAAACATGCGCAGAAATTGGTTGCTGGATGTATGCAAGTGAAAGACAGTTAGTGCGGCTAAGATTAGCATATCTAAGAGCAGTCCTGAACCAAGAGATAGGAGCTTTTGATACAGAGTTAACAAGTGGGAAAGTCATCAGTGGAATAAGCAACCACATGAGTGTCATACAAGATGCCATTGGTGAGAAGGTCAGAAAATCAATATTGCTCACAACAACTTTCACCTTTATCCCTCTTTCTTCATTCACACCATATTTCAATCCCAACTGAATTTCTTTCTCACAGTTGGGTCACTTCACCTCTAGCTGCGCAACTTTCTTTGCTGGAATTGTGATTGCTGCCGTATGCTGTTGGGAAGTGACGCTTCTCTGTTTAGTGGTTGTGCCACTTATTCTTATAATTGGGGCAACGTACACCAAGAAAATGAACATCATTTCAACCTCCAAATTGCTTTTCCATTCTGAAGCAACATCTATGATAGAGCAGGTATATGCACACATAGTTACATTTACATAAATAAATGCAAGTCTTCAACAACAATAGTACTTGTAGTGTCACATAAATGTGCAGCATGAGACCTAGCTCAATCCACTTGAATCCAATTTTTGTTTTAACAAGCTCTGATGTGGATATTGCAGACAATATCACAAATAAAAACGGTTTACGCTTTTGTTGGAGAGAGCTCTGCAATCAAATCCTTTACAGAGAACATGGATAAGCAATATATTATAAGCAAAGGGGAGGCACTTGTGAAAGGAGTTGGGACAGGGATGTTGCAAACAGTGACTTTCTGTTCTTGGGCTCTCATTGTGTGGGTTGGAGCTGTTGTGGTCAGAGCAGGAAGGGCAACACCAGGAGACATAATAGCTGCAGTGATGAGTATTCTCTTTGGTGCCATGTAAGGAAGAAAGACACTACCTTCAGGCTTGTATAGAATGGAGAAAATGATTAGAAACTATTGATCAAGTGATAAAACTCTCCTTGTGCATTGCAGATCACTCACTTATGCAGCACCAGACATGCAAGTATTCAATCAGGCAAAGGCTGCAGGATATGAAGTTTTCCAGGTGATCCAAAGAAAGCCTCTGATAAGTAATGAATCAGAAGGGAAGATGCCTAGCAAAATCAAAGGTGACATTGAGTTTCAAGATGTTCACTTTTCCTACCCATCAAGGCCTGACAAACCTATCCTTCAAGGACTGTCCTTGTCAATTCCAGCTGGAAAGAAAGTAGCACTAGTTGGTAGCAGTGGCTGTGGAAAGAGCACTGTTATTTCCCTTGTTAACAGATTTTACGATCCCTCAAGAGGTTAGTTTAAATAATCTTCCACCATCTCTTTTATTTCTCTATTTTATCACATGTTTAATGTTGATGTGTTTATCTCGCTGGTGGTCTCCAATCCACAGAGGGTTGCTTGATATTCCCCTTTGCTGTTACTCACTCATCGTGTTGTAATAGTCCCAAATTGCAAATATAGCATTTTGTACATTACATAGTTGTTAGGATTATAACTTTAATAGCATTTGTTTGGGCCACATAGTGGCTAGTGTAGATCCGTTGGCGCACGAAAGCTGAACGGCAGGGTGTGGATGTTACACAAGACAAAGGAAGGCTGACATAAGTAATTGCTAAAAAAGAAATCATATTAAATGAGATACAAAATTAGACGAAAGAATTGGACTTTACGCTGACAATAAACTGTATTGTAGGAATTGAATGTGTGATCTTGTATGCAATCAATGTTGCCAAGCCTGACATTGTTTAACATATTCCAGGAGTTATCTTTATTGATCATCACAATATCAAGGATCTTAATCTGAACTTCCTTCGAAGAAACATAGGGGCCGTTTCCCAAGAGCCCTCACTCTTTGCAGGCACCATCAAGGATAACTTGAAAGTGGGCAAAATGGAGGCAGATGATCAAGAGATTCAGAAGGCAGCAGAAATGTCAAATGCACACTCTTTCATATCTCAGCTGCCTAATCAATACCTAACAGAGGTAAGCTATTTAATCTAGTATATTACTTTTATATTTGATCTTCCTTTTATTGTATTAATTTTTTACATTATTTGCATGCATATATTAAACGTATTTTGATCCTTTTTCTATTTAACGCCATATGACTAGTAATAAGGAAGAAAAGAGGACAATAAAGTAGTAAAAGGTATAGAAAACCAGAGCTGAAACTCCATGATTTGGATCGAAATTCCTTCAATTATGGTGCTTGGGAAATGAGACTAGATCTTCAATTTTGGTCCTTTTTTTTTAAATTGTGGATGCTTCAACACAATATTTTAACTTGGGATTTAGGGTCTAATCTCCCTTAAGATTTGATTTGACTTAATTAGCCTCTTATTCTAAAAGCTACATTCACCTCCTTTCATGGGACATCAGAATAATTTTAATCAACCTCACTTGAAGGGAACGTGAGTGTAATGATAATTGAAACTCAAGGAAGTAGTGTGACTTTTAAAACAAGAGGAATGCCAAGTACAATTGAGTTAAGCCCTCAGGGAAGGTCGATATAATTTATCTTTAACTTTAAAAATTAATAACAAAAATGCTTTCAATAATGATCAAATTATCATCCATTCTAATCCATAGAAATAATTTAGGGATAAAAAAAATTCAAGATTTCATGAATGGATTGATAACGATTTATGAGCATAGGACCCACTGAATTTTTAAAAACATGTATTACAGTATTTCAAAAGTGATTCTACTTCACATTCCAAACACAATTCATTCTGCAATCCACTATTAACATATCATTATCAAATACAAATAAACCAATTTAACTTCAATTCTTCATAAATCGACTCTTTCAAAATTAATTTTACTATCTACACAAAGCTTCACAAGAGAATCGCCATAAAACATGATTTTTCTGTACTCCATTCATATTAACAGAAGTTTGAATGAGATGATCTTCTAACCTTCTAACCCACCATAACATAAGTTGCATAGTCTTTTCCAAGCCACCAAACAAAAGGGAGTCAATCCATCCTGCCCCGTTTTCAGCTGACCTGTTGTAGATGGGGATAAGTAGATGCACTTTAAAACATGCCTTTTGGCAACATATATTCCTTCCCCTCATAACATTTATGGCCTAATATGTCAGCTATGATGGTTGCCAGGTTGGAGAAAGGGGCGTCCAATTATCAGGAGGCCAAAAACAGAGAATTGCAATAGCCAGAGCCATTCTGAAAAATCCTCCCATCCTTTTGCTTGATGAAGCCACTAGCGCCCTCGATTCAGAGTCTGAAAAGCTGGTTCAAGAAGCACTTGAGACAGCTACGCAGGGAAGGACTGTCATCTTGATTGCACACAGGCTCTCAACAGTTGTAAATGCAGATATGATTGCTGTAGTCGAGAATGGACAAGTTGCGGAGACAGGAACACACCAGAGTTTGTTAGACACAAGCAGATTCTATAGTACATTATTTAGCATGCAGAACCTTGAACCAGTTCCTGAACCCAGGTAATTGACAATATAATGTACATTTTTTACGTATACTACGAACCAAATAGTAAGAAAGAAGCACTCTAACCAGCTTTAAATGTTAAATGGATAGAGCTACGATTTCAAAGAATAAAAGTGCCCACCAAGAAGATTTTCCTATTGAAACTAGACCACCAGTAGAGGTGCAGGAAGAGGTCCAAATAAATGTTACTGAGCACTCTGTGCTAAAGGAACAAAACGAAATGAGCAGCAGAAAAAGAAATATATTTTTCAGAATTTGGTTTGGTTTTAGAAAGAGGGAGCTGGTGAAGATTTCTATTGGCTCATTTGCAGCAGCTTTCTCTGGCATCTCAAAACCATTTTTTGGGTTCTTCATCATCACCATCGGAGTAACATACTTTGAGGAAGATGCAAAAACGAAAGTTGGACTTTATTCAGCCATCTTCACTGCAGTAGGGATGCTTTCGTTATTCAGCCACACCATCCAGCATTACTTCTTTGGAGTGGTTGGAGAAAAGGCCATGGCAAATCTCAGACGTGCTCTGTATTCAGGTATCAGATATCTCCTATTAGAATTTCCATAATGAATCTTATTTCTCTTTCCTGGGAAAAGAAAAAACTGAGGCATGATCAAAAGCCACAAAATGATACATCACATGCATAAAATTCCAGAATGATTTAACAAACATCAGTCAATAATTCTTTTAACTTTTACAGGTCTGCTACGTAATGAAGTAGGTTGGTTTGACAAATCAGAAAATACTGTTGGTTCATTGACTTCACGCATTATCAGTGACACTGCTATGGTCAAAGTCATCATTGCTGATCGAATGTCTGTAATCCTGCAATGTGTTTCCTCCATACTAATAGCAACAGTTGTCAGCATGGCTGTCAACTGGAGAATGAGTTTGGTAGCTTGGTCTGTGATGCCCTGCCACTTCATAGGTGGTCTTATTCAAGCCAAGTCTGCCAAAGGATTTTCTGGTGACTACTCTGCTGCACATTCTGAGCTTGTTGCTCTTGCATCCGAGTCCACAACAAACATAAGGACTATTGCCTCATTTTGTCATGAAGAACAAGTAATGAGGAAAGCCAAAATATCCCTGGAAATTCCAAAGAAAAAGTATAGGAAAGAAAGTATCAAATATGGGATCATTCAAGGCTTCTCCCTTTGCTTATGGAACATTGCACATGCTGTTGCTCTGTGGTACACAACAATTCTGGTTGACAGACATCAAGCCAGCTTTGAAAATGGAATAAGATCATACCAAATTTTTTCTCTCACAGTTCCATCTATCACAGAATTATACACACTGATCCCAACTGTCATCTCTGCTATCAATATACTGACCCCAGCATTCAAAACCCTAGATCGTAAAACTCAAATTGAACCAGACACACCAGATGATTCACAACCAGAGAGGATCCAAGGAAATGTAGAATTTGAAAATGTAAAATTCAACTACCCTTCAAGACCCGAAGTCACTGTTCTTGATAATTTCAGTTTCCAAATTGAAGCTGGATTGAAGGTGGCTTTTGTGGGACCAAGTGGAGCTGGAAAATCCTCTGTTTTGGCCCTTTTACTAAGATTTTATGATCCACAGGGAGGAAAGGTATTAATTGATGGGAAAGACATACGGAAATATAATCTAAGATGGTTAAGGACACAAATAGGACTAGTACAACAAGAACCACTGCTCTTTAATTGCTCAATTAGAGACAACATTTGCTATGGCAATAATGGGGCTTCCGAAAGTGAAATAGTGGAGGTTGCTAAAGAAGCAAACATACATGAATTTGTAAGTAACCTACCCAACGGATATAGCACAGTTGTTGGAGAGAAAGGCTGCCAGCTTTCCGGAGGTCAAAAGCAAAGAATTGCCATTGCCAGAACAATACTAAAGAAGCCTGCAATTTTACTCCTTGATGAAGCAACAAGTGCTCTTGATGCTGAGTCAGAAGGAATTATAGTAAATGCTTTAAACGCAATACATCTGAAGGAAGCCAGTGGCTTGCGTTCAAGAACCACCCAGATAACAGTAGCTCACAGGCTTTCCACCGTGATAAACTCAGATACTATAATTGCAATGGACAAAGGTAAACTTGTACAGATGGGTTCCCACTCAACCCTAATAGCAGCAGAGTCAGGACTTTATTCGAGGATGTTCAGGTTACAGAGCTTCGAAGAAACTTCATAGGTTTACACTCGACAGTTTTATACAGATCCTTAATCTGTAACTATGCAAAGTGCTTGTTGTATCAATTCATAAAATCAAGTTTTTCTTGAATTTCTTCTCCGGTGCAATAAAATTATAGTCAGAATAAGTGCCAAGAAAAATAGTCTAATGATCTGAACTGGAAGACAGGGTCTGGATAGGAAGTGCTTTATATGCTGGTTTAAAATTCAAGGAAGATGCTATCAATTGTTTTTAGTTTTTCCACCTCCCCCTCACTAGCAATTCCAGGATCAACATAACACAACTGAAATATAAAAGAGACCATCAATACTAATAATTTATTGGTGCAATGCAATTATAATTTGTTCTTAAAATAAGTAAGACCTGGTACTGTGGCTTCTTCAGTGTATGCATTCCCCGTTTTATGAGTTCCTCCCAACCAACTTTCTGCCTGAGGGATCTTTCAAGAGCGACTGTACTCTATAATGGTAAATTACAACTTAAAACTAGAAATCGAGCATAATCATTAAACAACATACGTCTTCCAAAAATCCATTTTAATGTATGTGAGCGTGTGTTAAACAGAGAGCAAGACAAATACTCCCAACTAGTTAATAAAGAAATGATTGTCTTATACAGCTCTTATTGTTCGAGATAATACAACCAGACAATGCATAGATAAAATATGCATATCCTAATATGCTGATATACTTTGCTGTTTAATTTGGCCCAAGTGTCAATAAAAGTATGTAAAATTTTCTTTCAACAAGTTGGAGAATACTTGATAAGACAAAAGTACCAATGGCGGGAAAAACTCTAGACAAGTTTAGTTCCATTCAGTAACAGTAATAATAAACATATTAAGAAAAGAAGCCAATGTAGCAAAGAATGAAGGTGTTAGGGAGCAAGTTCTTCCATTAATTATGAATTCTAACTGACTTTATACATTATAAAAACAAAAACTCTATTCCAGTAACATATTTGCATTTCACAACTTTCTCTGCCTTGGATCTTCTCTGTTGTTCTAGAATTTCTTATCCCCTTATTTTCCATGACAAAAAGAATGAAAATAAATTACCTGAGCAGGGTCCAAAACTAGGAGATTATATTGCAGATGTCTTTTTTGTTGATGGTTGACTTGAATTCCAACTATTGTTCTTGAGTGACCGTCATGCTGAAAGTATAAAGGCCTATCCAAGAAAGCATTCAAAAACTAAAAACACTTGTGAAACTAAATAATGCGTGATTTAAAAATTGTAACTAAAATGCGCCCTGACTCACGTTTTCTCACTGATCACAACATGCTTCTGGCCAAATTGGATTGAGATTTTATCCAAAAAGTAATTCCACACAAAATCCATGAGAACGTGATAACCCCTGCCCTCTTTATCTTTCTCTTTATTCAAATTATGAATGCTTATTTCATTCCTGGCATTGTCAGCGCTTGAACCTGGAATGGATTGGGATTCCTTAGGACCAAAATCCACGACTCTAGCCCGAAGAGCAAAGGAACGCAATAGAGCTGCACACTCAGTAGTTCCTATCCATTTTTTAGAACCAACAATGACATGATTGAATTGAGCTGATCCAGGCGGATCAAAACCCCTCTTCCAAGCAATCTCGAGCCACCTTTGCAGCGACAAGATATCAGGAACAAATCCCGAACCACCAAACAAAGCTTTCCTTGCTTCAGGTCTTTGCACTAGCAAGTGAGAACTAAGCATTTGAATGTTACGCCACCCACAACCCCATCCGGCATCCTCAGATTCAAGGCACTGGAAATGATCAACATAACCCGACAAAATGCTAATCGAATTTCCACTTTCAGACTCTAAACAATTTTTCAACAATGCCATCAAACCCGCTTCAACTTTGTAAAATTCACTCCTCGGCTGAGAAACAATCAAGCAAGATATTTTGTCATTCATTTTGCACTCCCCATTACTGCTACTAGTCTCACCACCACGCGAATACTTTGCTCCAGAAAGTGAAACATAGTCTGCGTGCTCTATCTGCAAAACATGATAAAGGACAATGTACAGCACACATTGAATAGCTAATAGCAGAAAAACTCCTCTACTTTAGACCATACATTATTTACAAGCTAAAACTTGCAGTGTAACGAAATGAGTAAAAAAGCATTTTCTCCTCGATTTCGTTCTACCTCATTTTTTCCTATTTCTACCACCTTTTCTATCTACCTCTTCTTTTTTTCCTCCCACCCCAAATCTACCCTAAAACGGGGTGGACGGTCAATATTTTCCTTAACAGAAATTTTTGCACAGAAAGTAGATAGTGCTCAGATTCAACAAATCAAAATTAAGCCCATGCGATTTACATTCAAAATCAATCACAAAGAAACCCTCCTAAAATGAGCAACAAAGGAGGTGTTACCGGAAGAGATTGAGCGGGTGCATTGCCAGTGGGAGAGCGAGGAATTATTGGGGGCAGGTCAAAATCATGCTGGAGTTCCGAAAAATGAAAATTGGCGTGCCTGCTTTTGCAGAATCATATTCAGACGTGGAACAAAAGGAAATGAAGGAACGTGAATGTGTATTACACAGAACAGAGACATACCCGGTGAGCTGAGATAAGGGTAGACATGAATTGCAGAAGGGGCAAGTAGTGAATCGATCCGAATCCATGATCCTTTCCACCAGAAAATGGAATTCAATGAAACGGTGACGTTCAATTCAAATGCTCATCACTTTTTCTTATCCAACAAGTTATCTCAGAGTGTGAATAATTTCTCTCACACGGAATGAAATATCATTTTTGGAGTTTTCAAACAGAAAAACAAAACCACATACCACAAATTTAACAATTTGTAATCACTTTTTTATGATACACAACTTGTTTATTTTAAAAAATATATAATTTTATTATTTTACTCACACCACGGTATTATATTTACCGGTAGAGAAAATGAGGTTGCTTGGTGGTGTCGGTGGTTTAAGCGTCATTTTCTTACAAACAAGCAAATTATAGGGTAGTAAATAAATTCCTTTCCTAACTTCTTATCCTATATACCTATCAACACATCTTTCACACAACAAAAACTTAATAGACTCATTTTCTTAAGATCGAACAAAAATATCATCCACTTTGATATCATAATTCTAACAACTCTAAAATTGTTTCAGAAATTCTAATATTTCCTACACAATAGTAATATATATATATATATATATATATAAAGAATCTAGACCGGATTATGTTATATTATATATTTATATATTACAAAATCATTTCCTTTTTTAGTTTATTCTTGGATTCAGAGGCATCCAATTTATATATTAAAACATTTAGTCCATATGTGTAACTTGTACAATTATATTATAACAAACAATCGACAAAATATAGATTAAGCTAACGATTTAAAAATAATAATTCATATAAGTAATATGTTATGTAAATTTATATAATAACATTATATAAGTAATATATTATGTAAATTTATATAATAATATCATGTTTATGTATATTTATATATTAAATCATATATATTAAATAACATGTAACTGAAACATTTTCTAAAAAACACAATTTTTATGCTTAAGATCTTATTGAATTTGCTACTTTAACATAGCTCACTACACTAAATATAATTTATATTTTCCTAAGTAATGTACATCTTATCAACAGAATTATTAGAAGTACATAATTATTTAATAATATTTCAATTTCATCTTAGAAGTTCAAAAATATTTAACATGATTTTTCTTAAGCGACAATCTATTCATTTGAGCAAAAATTACTTGAATTAATCTTTTTTTATTATTAAGTTGTCTTAGCCTCAGCTAAACTTTTTTTTAAGCATTTTTTAGTTGAGAAAAAAATTTCCCATTTAAGTAAAAAATTTATCATTTTAGTGAAAATTACATTATCTAGATCATATAAGCACGGTCACACTTTCGCTTGAGTGAGAATTGAATATGACATCTCAACATCAGAATACTTTTGTTTGAGCAAAAGGCTCCATAATTTTCACCCGAACAAACAAATTTTTCCTAATTATATCATCAACAAACGATTAAATCATGACTCAAACATAAAAAAATAATACAAAAATAAGATTTCAAATAAACGTATATTACAATCACTAGGATAATTACATATCATACATTCTAGTCGTTATCAATGTTAATTTCTTAGATTCTATTAACTCCTTTTGTCATATAAAAATGTTAGTGACTCAAATTTTAACTCAATTATATCTTAAAATCCTAAACATCGTTGCTCCATGGACAAAATTCAATTAAAAAAATAAAAACTTTATAAAAAAACTCCTAAGAATATACATACTTAAATTTACCTATTTACAAATTTTATTGACTAGAATTCTCCCTTCCTTTATCAGCTTTTTGTCGTTTCTTCCAAATCTAAAAGCTTTCAAAACTTCAATCTATCTATCTTGAAAATAATTCAAAAAGAAATTATAAAAAAAGATTGAAATTTTATAAAAATGAACTACTGAACTATTCTATTTATAATTACAAGAAACATAGTTAAATAATAGTATGATATTTTTATATCATAATTTTTTTTTAAGTTACAATAAGTAGACCAACGAATATTCAATAGTAGATAGGAGAAATTTTGTTGAATCCTAGTCGATTTTGAGAATTTTGATATGCAGTTTATGTATTTGCATATCTATTTCTGGATAATGGAGATTTGTAATCGAAAACCTATGGATAATGGAGATTTGTAATCGAAAACCTATATGTGTTATATGGTTGTGAATGTTATGTATTATTCAGATTAATTCTGAGGTTGATATTATAATAGGGTTGTTACAACTATTAAGTATTAAACAATTATTTAACTGACATGTTATTTTAAACGCATTATCAATTATAAAATAATTGTTATTAAAAGTTTAAATTTGTGTGAAATAAATTTTCATTTATTGAATCTCTTTTTTTGTTTTATAATTTAATTAATTTTAATAAATAATAATTACGTTAAATATGCATGGAAGGATATATTTTAAATTATTACAAAAGTATAGCTTTAATGCTTCTCACATAAAAAGTAACGCTCCTTTACTTAATTTATATTTTATTTAATTAGGGAAACAAATAAAAATATATATACTATTTAGTCTTAGTTAATTTAAAATGTTTTCTTTTAAAAAAGATAAATTTTAATAAGTCCACTTCCATTTTGACATTTCAGATAAATATGAGTTAATTTATAATTTATAATTGTCAAACCTTTCAATATAAATATTTTAATTAAATAAAATTATCTAATCTAATAAGTTGATTAATATTTTATTAAGAGTGTACTACCACGTTGATGTTATGTTTGTATTTATGAATATAGTCTTGTTCAGCATGCAAAGAAGCATAAAAATGAAGATCGAAAGACACAAATATAATAAGACAAGTGGATTGCTTCAGTAAAATAAAGTTAAAATGAGTGAAAGTTTCAAACTGAACCACTCTTTTAAATTTCTTATTTGAAATTGTAAAATAAAAAGAAAACCTCACATTAAAGTTTTCTCAAAAATTGTCCTCATTGGATCTTTTATATTATTGAAAAAAACACTGCACGTGTGGTTATGTTAACGTTTTTAAGCTACATAATTTATTATGTAATACTTATAATTAATCATACTAATTATGGAAATGAAAAATACTTTTTCTTTTCTATGTATTATAAACCCACAGTTGGTGATGTATAATATATCCTACGTGGATTAGTCAAATCAAATATAAAAATGTATTAAATAAGATATAATCGATAATGGCTAACCATAACCATGCAAATCCAACAAAATCTTTTTGTAAGAGATAATATAAGTATTTGATATTTAATTTAGATATAAAGGCAATATTATAATTACATTAAAGCAACTAAATTTTTGAATCATTGACACTTTAAATTCGTTTATTCATCTTTCCACTTCCATTCAAACAATATTAATTCGATTTTAAAGATTTTCGCTGACCAACTTAAAAAAAATAAAGATATAAAATATTAAAAACACTATACACTAAAAACGAAAACACTGTATATAATAAAATTCACTCACGTTTCAGCAATTATTTTTGGACAAAAAGTTACAAATAATCGATTATTTCTTTAATATAGTTATAATTATATTTTTATTAAAAATATAATAAATAATTAAAAAATGAATATTCAAATAATAAATAAAATAAAATAATTTATTTATTTTTTAAAAATATAATTTTTATTATTAATTAAAATTTATAAAAAAAATTATTTTTATTTAAAATCTATTATAACTTTAATTTATATTTTAAAATAAATTTTATATCAAATTATTTTAAAAAATTAATTTTACAAACTATTTTTTAAATATATATAATTTTTTTATTACATCAATAAAATGAATTACAATTTCTTTTTTGTTTTTTTACTTTTTATTCTTGTTTTTTTCTCTCCATCCAAGCAATCCTACCAGATTAAAACAAATATCAATGTGTGAACAAGAAAATGAAATGCAAGCAATTACGTCAGCAACGTTGGACGAGATCAGTGGTGAAAAATCCTTGAGGTAAAAAACAGGTTCATTGAACCTGGACACACCTGATTCCATTCTATTTATACCCCAACCTCGCCACGCCACACCACTCAACACCACAACATAACCCATCATAGCTATCTTCCGATAGTTACTACCAAATATACACACATTTTTTCTTCATTCTTAGAAAGCGAAGCGTTATTACATGGCGCTAACTATGATGGCGGCGATCGGCATCGGCACCGGCAAGCAAGAGAGGAAGATGCCTCCAGCGCCGGCAGAGAACGAGTTGAAGAAGCGGAACGAGGAGCTCGAAAAGGAGCTCAGAGAAAGCAAGGATCGAGAGGAGCAGATGAAGCGCGAGCTTCAGAGCGCGTGGCAGAGGCTGCGCGTGGCGGAGGAGGCCGAGGAGAGGCTCTGCTCGCAGCTCGGGGAGCTCGAAGCGGAGGCAGTTTACCAGGCACGTGACTACCACGCGCAAATCGTCTCCCTCATGGAACAGCTCTCACGCGCGCAGAGCCTCCTTCTGAAGACCGGCGCCTCCTCCATTCCGCTTCCTTCCTCCTCCGCGTAATCATAGATAAAAATGTACTTAATAATAGGTTTTGGCGTTTGCATATCAGAGTCATTGTGGCTATTAGATGTATATGATGACGACGAAGATCCATATCGGCGTGGATCGTGTTGTTGTAAAATTTTGTGGATGATTGAGAATAGTTTGATTGGTGTTAGCCTCTTGAAACCTAATAATTAGCGTTCATTGGTTTCTCCGTTCTGTGAACAGTCTCGTTTATGTCAACGTCATTGTTCCATTTTTTTACTTTGGAATTGTTTGGATCTCAATTTCCATTGCAGGATTCGGGACGCTACTTCTTAGATGGATGTTTCAACACGAAACTCTTTGAAAATGAAGCCATGGTTATAATTTCAACGTGTGAAATATTCTTTTTGGATTACAAACAAACACGACCTCTTGAAATCAAAGCCAAATTTATGCCATTCCAGGATAATTAATTCGGTTTGCACGTTCTCTTTTGATTTGAGTTTGAGAGGATCGGGAGATTGATTGCGGAACAGTAAACAAAAATTCCTCTGAATGTCTCCTCCTGTGAGAGTGCGAATGCTAACTGTCTCGGAGTGGCAAATAATTATGAGTTAACACGTGGCAAAAGATTCTCCTTCCCTTGTAATGGCAAAACAAAACAAAAAAAGAAAAAAAAATTATAAGAAGAATAATGATATTTTAATATCTTTATGTGTTATTTAACACTTTATTTGTATAAAAAATTAATATTTTATTATGAAGTATTTATTAGTTTTTCTTTTTTTTTCTCTTCTTTTTCTTATCTTTTTATTTTTATTTAATGAAAATTTATTATTCTTATCTTTTTCTCTTTTTTTCATTTTTATTTTATTTTATTTTTTGAAAAGTAATATTCACATTACATTAATTATAATATTATCTTCTTATTTTTTTATTTTTATCAATCAGAATTTTATTTTTAACAATATATATAATGATTAGTTAATTATTTTTTATTTTTAAAATATTATTATTTCCTTTTTAAATAATCTTATATAATTTTTTATATTTATAAATATATTTTGTTCACAATATCAATATTAATCTTATTATTTTATTTATTGTAATTATTATTATTTTTATTTTATTTAGTCATAATATTTTTCTTTTAAAATCACTTTGATTTCTAACGTTGAAATCTTGTATAAAAATATTTTTAAAATGAAAATTTAATAATATGAATTAAAACTTAATTTTATCCTAAGATAAAAATAAAATAGTTAATATATTTATTTCAAAATATGACAATATAATGACAAACAATACATGTGAAAGTTAAAGGTAAATAATGAAAGTAAACCACAGAAGAAAAAAAAAAC